>OFGF01000935.1_pt1 | contig 21122 bp, 12 predicted proteins | sample 1521711 | NCBI WGS metagenome assembly OFGF01 (sample SAMEA3504092, study PRJEB24116) | mouse gut metagenome | biome: mouse gut; feature: mouse-associated habitat; material: faeces | place: Denmark | collected 2011 | reverse complement strand
TCTAAAGCTTGAGGTAAGTCAAAATGGAACATAGTAACTAATGGTGTAATGTTATATTTTAAACATTCATTAATAACATTGTTATAAAATTCAATACCTTTAGGATTGACATCTCCTATACCATTAGGTAAGATTCTTGACCAAGAAATAGAAAAACGATAAGTTTTAAATCCCATTTCTGCCATCAAAGCAATATCCTCTTTATATTTGTGATAATGATCAGCACAAACAGTTAAATCAGAAGTTCCTTCAGGAACAACTTTAACATCTTGAACTGATGGACCTTTTCCATCACTTAAATTAGCACCCTCTACTTGATAAGCAGAAGTACTTGCTCCCCAAAGAAAATCTTGAGGAAATGGTTTTAAATTTTTATGTATCATATATATATCCTCCCTATGATTATATTATATAGAGAAAAACAGTAAATCGTTAATTTTTCCAAAAAATGAAAAGAACTTGTCAAAAGACAAGCTCTTATATATTAATCAGATAAATCTTCACCATTAGAAGCAATAACTTTCTTATACCAATAGAAAGAATCTTTTCTATATCTATTTAATGTTTTTAAATCAAATTCTTCTCTATCTACATAAATGAAACCATATCTCTTAACCATACCTTCGTGTGTAGAAATTAAGTCAATAGCAGACCAAGGACAATATCCCATCATTTCAGCACCATCAGTAATAGCTAATTGAACTTGTTCAATATGATCTTGTAAATATTTAATTCTATATTGATCATGGATTTTACCATCTTCAGTTAATTTATCATAAGCACCAAGACCGTTTTCAGTAACAACCATTGGTAATCTATATCTAGAATACATTTCACGAATAGTTGCTCTAAATCCCATAGGATCAATTTCCCAACCAAAATCAGTATGTGGTAAATTTGGATTAGCTGCACCAATATAAACTTCTTTTTCCATTCTTGTTTTTTGTTGATCATGTCCATATGTATCTGGAGTATCTTCACCACACCATTGAACAGTTGCGGTAGAGTAATAGTTAAAACCAATAAAATCAGGATGACCATTTTTTAAGATTTCCATATCTCCATCTTCTATAACAGGAGTTGCATTTCTTTTTTCCATAAAAGCCCAAGCTAAATTATTATAAACACCATAAACAGCCATATCTAAATATAACCAGTTTCTAATCGCATTTAAATTTTGAGCAGCTAATTGATCTTCAGGTTTACAACTTGCAGGATAAGATAATGAAATATTTGGAGCAGGACCAATTTTTCCCCCTTCAACCATTTCATGACATAAAGCCATAGCTTTTGCTTGAGCAACAAGCATATGATGATTTTGTTGGTAAGTTTCTTTTAAAATATTAGTACATCCTTCAGGGATATGTAATGTTCCAATAACAGGACCAACTAAAGTTAACATATTTTGTTCATTAATTGTTAACCAATATTTAACTCTATCACCAAAGTTTTCAAACATCACTTTAGCAAAATTAACAAACCAATCAACAGATTCTCTATTACCCCATGAACCTCTTTCATCTAAAGCAGCAGGCATATCAAAATGGAACATAGTAACTAATGGTTCAATGTTATATTTTAAACATTCATTAATAACATTGTTGTAATATTCAATACCTTTAGGATTCACTTCTCCAGTTCCTTGAGGAAGAATTCTAGACCATGCAATAGAAAAACGATAAGTTTTGAATCCCATTTCTGCCATTAAAGCAATATCTTCTTTATAACGATGATATTGATCAGCACAAACAGTTAAATCAGAAGTTCCTTCTGGCACAACTTTAACATCTTGACAAGATGGACCTTTTCCATCCTCTAAGTTTGCTCCTTCTACTTGATAAGCAGAAGTACTTGCTCCCCATAAGAAATCTTGAGGAAATGGTTTTAATTTCTTGTGTAACATTTTTAATTCTCCTTTATCCATAATATTTATAATTCTATTATAATATAAAAAGATATGAACTTTTATGAATTTCATAATATGAAAAAATGAACTATAACAAAGAAAAAAAGACTAGCCATAGGCTAATCTTTTTTGATTTTATTCTTCTGAAATTGCTTCTACAGGGCAAGTTCCTACACAAGCTAGGCATGAAATGCAAGTATCAGAATCGCAAGCAGCTTTTCCTTCATCATTGAAGTCTAAAGCACCAACAGGACAAGTTCCTACACAAGCACCACAACCAATACAAGTTTCTTGATCAACTTTTACTGCCATAATATTTCCTCCTATCATCTATAGACTAGTATATCATAAAATATGAAAAAGTGTTATAAAATATTTGAATTAATCAAAATAGTTTATTCATTGCTTTAATCATTTTTATAAATGGAAACTATTTTTATTTTTTCAATCAAAAATTTAAATATTTATTTGGAGTTCTTCCCATTTTTCTAAAAGTTTTTCTAATTGTTCATTAGCCTCATTAAGTTGTTTAATGATTTTATTATATTCTTGATAATCATTCAAAATATCTTCTTGATGAAGTAATTGATTGTAATCCTCTATTGTTTTTTCTAAATCAGAAATCTGATTTTCTAATTTTTTAATTTGATTCTGTTGTTTTCTTAATTCAGATTGATTCTTCTTTTCTTCTTGGTAAGAAATATTTTTAACTTTTTCATGATGGACATCTATTTTAGTATTCATATAATCATCATAATTACCATGATATGTAATAGCTTGATGACTTTGCATTTCTACAATCTTTGTAGCAAGCTTATTAATGAAATAACGATCATGACTAATAAATAAAATTGTTCCTTCAAAAGATAAAAGAGCATCTTCTAAGACTTCTTTTGAAGCAATATCTAAATGGTTTGTAGGTTCATCTAAAATAAGAAAGTTAGAACGTCCTAATAATAATTTCATTAAAACAACTCTACCTCTCTCTCCACCAGATAACATATCTATACTCTTAAATACATCTTCACCTTTAAATTGGAAAGAAGCACAGGCATTACGTATTTCAGTATTCGTCATCTGTGGATATGTATCACTTATTTCTTGAAATATTGTTTTTAATGGAGAAAGAGAGGTATGTTCTTGATCATAATATCCCATCATAACTTTACTTCCTAACTTTATTTTTCCATCTTTTGGAGAAAGATGATTAAGTAATATATGAAATAAAGTTGTTTTACCTATACCATTAGGACCAATAAGAGCAACTCTTTCTTGTTTTTTTACTTCAAAATGAATATTTTCAAAAAGTGGCTGTTCAAAACTCATAGCTAAATTTTTAATTTTTAAAACATCATATCCAGATTCAATAAGAGGTTGAAATTGAATACGAATAGCTTGAGGTAGACTTTCAGGTTTATCAATTTTTTCCATTTTCTCTAATGCTTTTTCTTTACTTTCAGCACGTTTAACTTGTTTCTCTCTACCAAATGATTTTAATAAATCAATACTATCTTGCATTCTTTTGATTTCTTTTTGATTATTGACATAATGTTTTAATTCAATATCTCTATTATGTTTTTTAATTTGAGCATATTGTTGATAAGAACATTTATATGTTATAGATTTTCCATTTTCAATTTCTATAATTTGATTAGTAATTTGATCAATAAAGTATCGATCATGAGAAACCATAACAATAGCATGAGGATATCCTTTAAGATAATTCTCTAACCATTCAATAGATTCAACATCAAGATGGTTAGTAGGTTCATCTAATAATAATAAATGTGGTTTCTTCAACAATAAACGTCCTAAAGCAATACGTGTTTTTTGCCCCCCAGATAAGATTCCAATATTCATATCCCATGTATCTTCATGAAACCCTAAACCTTTTAAAACACCTTTGATTTGACTTTGATATGTATAACCGCCATCTCTTTCAAATTCATAAGATAATTGATCATATTCTTTCATAATATTATCTAAATTTTGTTCAATAGACATATGTCTTTCTAACTCACGAATACGTTTTTCTTTTTGAATAAGTGGTTGAAAAACATCCAATAAAGCATCATAAATATTAAGAGTGGGATCAATTGTATTATGTTGAGAAAGATATCCTAAAGTCATATCCTTTGGCTTAAAAATATCGCCACTATCATAACTTTCTTCATCACAAAGAATACGTAATAAAGTTGTCTTTCCAGCACCATTCACACCAATAATAGCTATTTTATCATGATTTTCAATTTTAAATGTAATATCTTTAAGTAATTCATTTCCTTGAAATGATTTCTTTAAAGATGAGCATGCAAGTATCATATTTATCACCGCTTGTTATTGTAACATATTGTTTACAATAATGAAATTAAGAAATGCTTAATTCAAGTCATTATATAAAAAAGTTATTCCTTTTCTAAATAAGGAATAACTTCTTTTAAGGATTGAAGAATAATTTCTGTTTTATTGATATATTCTTCTTGTGGATATTTCAAATCAGGAATACAAATAACAGGGATTTGAGCATCATAGGCAGCTTGTATACCAGCTTCACTATCTTCTAAAACAAGAGCTTCACTTGTTTTGATTTGAAGTTTCTCACATGCTTTTAAGAAAATATCTGGAAAAGGTTTTCCTTTTTTAACATCTTTTCCATAAACAGCACTATCAAAATATTGAAGAATATTATGAGATTCTAATAATTTTTCTGCACGTTCTTGATGACTAGATGAAGCAATCACGGTTAAATAATGATTCTTTTTAAGGTAATGCAAAAGTTCAAGTAATCCTTCTTTTAGAGGGACACCTTCTTTTTCTATCATTTGATATTCAAGTTGATGAAAGTTTTCAAGCTGTTCTTGAATATCATAGTTTAAGTGATATTTTTTATTTATAAATTCTAATGAAGCTATTAATGGTCTTCCTGGATAATCTTGAATATATTCATTCAAGGTGAATGAGTATCCAAACTGACTTAATATTGCTTTATAACATTTATAAGAAATCATTTCACTATCTATCATTAATCCATCCATATCAAATATAATAGCTTTTATCATTAATATCATCTCCTGTTAATAGATTACATGAAAATAAAAAGAAAATAAAGGTATTTTCAAAATAAATAATAAAAATAAGTCATATAGTATTATTTTGATGAAAAAAATAAATAAAATTGATATGATAATAAAAAATGGAGGCAATTATGAAACTAACAAAGATAATTATTATTTTTATAATATGTATAATGATGATTCAAGTGAAATCAAAAGACTTTCATACAGGTTATCACTATCTGGGATATCAACCAGAAGAAAGAGAAGATGGTTTATATAGAAGCTATTTAGCGACACAAAGTCAATATGATCCTAGAAAAGAGGGCATGATAACAAGGATTAAAGATCAAGGAAATACAGAGTGTTGTTGGGCATTTGCAACAATTGCTATGGCAGAATCAAACTTAATAAAACAAAAACTTGCTGATAAAGATATTGATTTATCTGAACATCATTTATCTTATTTTTTATATAATTCATCAAATGATCCTTTAAATAATACATTTCAAGATAAAACAGTATTAAAGAGTTATTTGAATTATTTGAATGCTGGAGGAAATTATTTGTTCTCATTTCAGTTTTTATCTGGATATAGTGGTGTGGTTAATGAAAATATTGTATCTTTTATACCATCATCTTATGAAAATATCCAAGCAATAGATCATATTTTTCAATATAACCATAATAGTTATACATTAAAAAATACGTATTATAGTCTTTATAATATTGAAAATATTAAAAAAATGATTGATCAATATGGAGCAGTAGGTATCAGTTATCAATATGTGAATAATCCAGATACAATGAATTTTGAACATAATGCAATTTATAACCCAGATGGAGATAAAGCATTAGCTAATCATTCTGTTGTTATTGTAGGATGGGATGACTATTATGATAAAAATAATTTTAGTACATTACCACAAAATAATGGAGCATGGTTAATTAAGAACTCATGGGGAGAGGTAGGTAGTGAGGATGGTTATTTTTGGATGTCATATGAAGAACCATCTATTACAGATGTTGTTGCTGCTGAGTTTGAAAAAGTAAAATATGATTATAATTATCATTATGATGGAAACTTAAATCCGAGTTGGGCTACTTTTGAAAATCAAATGACATTTGCGAATATTTATCAAGTGAAAGGAAATAAGACAAAAAATGATGAATTGTTGAAAGCTATTAATATTGGTATACAATCAACCGATACGAAATATTCTATACAGATATATAGAAATATTAAAAATAATCAAGATCCAACAAGTGGAACATTAGTGAATCAAGAGCCTATTATAGGAAAAACAACTTATTCAGGATTATATACAATTGAATTAGATGAACCAATAACATTAGCACATGATGATTACTACTCTATTGTTGTTACATTAAATAAACCAAATGATTTTGTAAAAATGTTTGTAGAATCTTATCAGGACTCTGACTGGGTGGAACTTCAATTAGGAACAAAAGAAAATCAAAGTTTTTATTATAAAGATAATAAGTGGAAAGATTTACATAATGAATCATCAACTGCTAGAATTAAAGGATTAACAGTTAATGCTCAAACAAAATCAGCTTCGCATGTTTCTTTATCTAAGACACAAACAATGATAATAGGAGAAAGAAAAAAATTAGATGTTCATTTAACATCTTCTACAACAGACTCAAAACTTTTATGGCAATCAAGTCATCCTGATATTGTTGAGGTTGATAAAAATGGTTATGTAACTGCATTATCTTTGGGACAAGCAACAATTACTGTTACAACAGAATATGGAGCTACTGCTTCTTGTCTTATTGAAGTGAGTGAAAAGGATATAGGAATAAAAGAAAGTCAGAATACAATAAATGATATAAATAAAAAGGACTTAAAAACAAAAAGAGTAGGACAACATATTGTGAATACATCTGATAAAAGTGTGATAGATTTATATATTTTCTTATTATACTTTGGGGGATTAGGTATGATGATTTGTATATATAAACGAAAATATCTTTAAAAATAAGAACATTTTATTGATTGTTCATACACGTTCTTGTATAATTGTATACAATAGTGAAAGGGGTAAATAAAATGAATTTAGCATATAAGATATTAAGTTCTCATTTAAAAGAAGGAAAGCTTATTCCAGGAGAACAAATTTGTATTCAAATAGATCAAACATTAACTCAAGATTCGACAGGAACAATGGCTTATTTACAATTAGAAGCTATGGAAGTAGGTCATGTGGCTGTGGAGAAAGCAGTGGCATACATTGATCACAATATGTTACAAACAGGATTTGAAAACATGGATGATCATGAATTTATTAGAAGTGTTGCCAAGAAGCATGGAATTACTTTTTCTAAACCTGGAAATGGTGTATGTCATCAATTACAATTAGAAAACTTTTCAAAACCAGGAAAAACATTAGTAGGAAGTGATTCACATACACCAACATGTGGAGCTATGGGAATGATTGCGATTGGTGCAGGTGGTTTGGATGTTGCTGTGGCTATGGCAACAGGGAAATATTATTTACAATGTCCAGCAGTTATTCAAGTAAATTTAACTGGAAAGAAAGCTCCATGGGTGAGTGCAAAGGATATTATTTTAAAGGTATTACAAGAATTAAGCGTTAAAGGTGGAGTGAATAAAATTGTTGAATATACGGGTGAAGGTGTTTCATCTTTATCTTTAACTGATCGTGCAACAATATGTAATATGGGTGCAGAATTAGGAGCAACATGTTCATTATTTGCAACTGATGAAAGAACAAAAGAATATTTAAAACAACAAGGTAGAGTAGATGATTATGTTGAGATGAAACCTGATGAAGATGCTATCTATGATCAACGATTAGATATTGATATGTCTACATTAGAACCAATGGTAGCAAAACCACATAGTCCAGATGCTGTTGTTTCTGTTAAAGAATTAGAAGGAATGCATATTCACCAAGTTGTTATAGGTTCATGTACAAATTCATCATTTGCAGATATGATGAGAGCTACAAAAATCTTAAAAGGAAGAAAAGTGGCTGAGCATGTATCGTTAGTTATTGCTCCAGGATCATCAAGTATATTAGCAATGCTTTCTCAAAATGGTGCATTAGCAGATATGATTCATGCAGGGGCAAGAATTCTTGAATGTGGATGTGGTCCATGTATTGGCATGGGGCAAGCACCTTTATCAAAGGGAATTTCTCTAAGAACAATTAATCGTAATTTTAAAGGACGTTCAGGAACAAATGATGCAGGTGTTTATTTGGTTTCACCAGAAATTGCTGCTTTATCAGCAATTAAAGGATGTTTATCTTGTCAATTTGAAGATGATATGTATTTAGATGAAGTGCCAAGTACACCATTTATAAAAAATAAAAATTTCTTTATTGATGAATATGATCCTCAAACAAATGTTTATATGGGTCCAAATATTAAACCAGTTCCTAGAGGTGAAAAATTAACAAATGAACTTAAAGGAAAAGTTGTATTAAAAGTAGGAGATAATATTTCTACTGATCATATTGTACCATCTGATTCTAAATTATTGCCATATCGTTCTAATGTACCACATTTAGCTAAGTTTTCATTTTGTAAAGTAGATGATCAATTTTATACAAGAGCAATAGAGAATAATGGTGGATTTATTGTTGGAGGAGATAATTATGGGCAAGGTTCTTCTAGGGAACATGCTGCTTTAGTACCTAATTACTTAAAAATTAAAGCTGTTTTTGCATTATCATTTGCTAGAATTCATAGATCTAATTTGATTAATAATGGTATTTTACCTTTAGTTATTAATCAAGATGGATATGATTTCTTAACAAATGAAGATGAATATATTTTATTAAATGTTAAAGAAGCAGTAGAAAATAATCAGGATATTATTGTTAAAAATACAAAGACAAATGAAACAATAACTGTTGAATTGAAATTATCATCAAGAGAAAAGGTTATGATTTTACAAGGTGGATTATTAAATGCAATTAAAGAGTTAGGGGGAGATTTTTAATGAAGGCTGTCTTAATACCAGGAGATGGAATTGGACCAGAAATATCACAGAGTGTTGTTGCTATAACAAAAGCAATGAATTTGGATATTGAATGGGTAACTTATCAAGCAGGTGCAGAATATGCTGCTAAAACAAAAGAAGTCTTTGAACCAGGATTAGTAGATGCTATTAAAGAATATAAATGGGCTTTAAAAGGTCCAACAGCAACTCCTATTGGAACTGGATTTAGAAGTGTTAATGTTGCTTTAAGACAGCAGTTTGCAACTTATGCAAATGTACGTCCTATTCGTTCATTTCAAGGAATTGATTCTAAGTATGAAAATATTGATCTTGTAATGATAAGAGAAAATACTGAAGATTTATATAAAGGTATCGAATATATGGTTAATGAAAATATGGCCAATGGAGTTAAGCTTATCACTAGAGAAGCTAGTGAGAAGATATGTCGTTATGCTTTTGAATATGCTCAAAAAAATGGAAGAAATAAAGTAACAGCAATCCATAAAGCTAATATTATGAAATTTACAGATGGATTATTTTTAGAAGCATTTAGAGATGTTGCAAAAAACTATCCAGAAATTGAAGCACAAGAAGTTATTGTTGATAATATGTGTATGCAATTGGTTTTAAGACCAGAAACATTTGATGTTTTGGTTGCTCCTAACTTATATGGAGATATTGTTTCAGATTTATGTGCAGGATTGATTGGTGGACTAGGATTTGCTCCAAGTGGAAATATTGGTGATGATTATCGTATATATGAGGCAGTACATGGAAGTGCTCCTGATATAGCAGGAAAAAATATAGCTAATCCAAGTGCGTTATTATTAGCTTTTGCATTGATGTTAGAAGCATTAGGAAAATTAAAAGAAGCCAATACATTAAGAGAAGCATTGGCCAAAGTTGTTGAAGAGGGTCAAGTTGTTACACCAGATATTGGAGGACATGCTTCAACAACAGAGTTTACTCAAGCAATTATAGAAAAATTATAGGAGGATTAAAAATGCCATCACATAGTTTATTTGAACATGTATCACATGGATCATTAGGAAATAAAATTTTTGATATTTTAAGAGATCGTATTTTAAATGAAGAATACGAACATGGGCAAAAATTAAATGAATTAACACTGGCTAATGAGTTAAAAATAAGTCGTACTCCTATTAGAGAGGCATTGAAACAATTAGAATTAGAAGGACTTGTAGAGAGTATTCCAAATAAAGGAGTATATGTTAAAGGCTTTTCTCCTAGAGATATTGATGATATGTTTGAAATACGTTTAGCATTAGAGGGATTAGCTATTCAATTAGCTATTGATCGTATGGATGAAGTTCATTTAGCAAAAATTAGAGATGTTTTTGAATTAATGGAATTTTATACATTAAAAAAAGAACAAGATAAAATCAATGATCTGAATATTCTTTATCATGAAACAATTTATCAAGCAACACAATCACAATATTTTGAACAATTATTAAAAGATGTCCATTACTATGTTTCAGTAACAAGTCGTCATTCTATTACACGACCTGAAAGATTAGAAACAGCATTAAAAGAACATAGAGCTATTCTTGAAGCTATAATTGCAGGAGATAAGGAACATGCTAGAGATACAATCCAAAAGCATATTAGGAAAACACAGGTTTTAGTAAGAAAATATTATGCTAAAAAGAATCAAAAAATCTAAGCAAAATGCTTAACTTTGGAAGAGTCATTATAAATAGTGGCTCTTTTTATTATACTTTTGTTTGGTTTAAGAGTTTCTTTATTTTAACTTGGTAACTGATATAAAGAAGAATAGCAGCTCCACCCCAAGCAAAAACTTCTGCAAAATAAATACCATCTTGTCCTATCCATAATGGTAATATTAAAGCAATACCAATTCTCATCACTAATTCAACTATACCAGATACCATAGGAATAAATGTATTTTCCATTCCTTGCAATGCACTTCTATAGGTATGAAGTATATATAATATAGGAAGACAATACGCCATAATAGATAAATATTGATAGGCAATATTTAAAACTGTTTCTATTTCTTGAGGAGTTCCAGAAATAAATAATTGAAGAATAGGTTCTCCAAAAACAATCATACATATAGAAATGATAACAGATGTTATTAAAGAAAGAATATTAGCTTGTGAAACACCTTGTTTCATTCTTTTAAATAATTTAGCTCCATAATTTTGACTATTAAATGTTGTTATGGCATAACCAAAAGAAATAGCAGCAACTTCTAGTAATCCATATAATTTATTAGTAGCTGTAAAACCAGCTACAAACAAGAAACCATAGTCATTAACAACAGATTGAACAATAATTCCTCCAATAGAAATAATAACATTTTGAAAAGCAAGCGGAGAACCTAAACGAATAAGATCAGTGATAATAGATATATCTAAATGAAAACAAGATTTATCAAACTGAAACGGTAATTCTTGATATAAAGTATAAAAACAAAATAAGGCAGCAAAACATTGAGCAATAAGTGTTGCTATGGCAGCTCCAGCAATTCCAAAATGAAAAACACATACAAATAATAAATCTAAAATAATATTAAGAATAGCAGCACTCATCATAGCATATAAAGGTGTACGACTATTTCCTAAAGAACGTAAAATACTTGAAAAACAATTATAAGACATAACAATCATTGTTCCTAATGACATAATTCTTAAATAAGTGATAGAACCTTGAATAATATCAGAGGGTGTATTCAAAAGAATTAAAAGAGGTTCAATAATAATTTGAGTTAATAGAATTACAAAAATAGAAATGATAAAACAAGATATAAAAATCATAGACATAGATTTCTTCATTTTATCAAAATCTTGAGCCCCATAACAATGTGATATACGAATAGCAAAACCTTGTGTAAATCCCATAACAATACCCAATATTGCCCAATTAATCCAATCAGCAGCACCAATACTTGCAAGTGCATCAACACCTAAGAATTGACCAACAATCATCGTATCAGCCATTGTATATAACTGTTGTAATATATTTCCTAACATTAAAGGCATTGCAAATAAGAATATTAATTGTAAAGGTTTACCATTTGTCATATTTTTCATATTTCCACCTCTGTTCTCATTATTATGTCAAAGAATAGAAAAATAAGCAAGGAAATATCATTCCTATTGATATATTAAAGAAGATTAAATTTATAAAAAAATTAATTTTCAATACTTGAAAAAATGAAACAAAAAATTACTTTTTTGTTTATACTTATAATAGATAAAAAAGGAGGACGTTTTATGGAAAAGAAACCAGTAAAAATTGTAACAATTGGTGGAGGAAGTAGCTATACTCCAGAATTAATGGAAGGATTTATTAAAAGGTATGAAGAACTTCCAATCAAGGAAATATGGTTAGTTGATATTGAAGACGGGAAAGAAAAAATGGAAATCGTTGGGACAATGGCTCAACGTATGTGGGACGCATCACCATATGATGTAAAGGTGCATATGACATTAGATAGAAGAGAAGCATTAAAAGATGCTGACTTCGTTACAACTCAATTTAGAGTAGGGTTATTAAATGCTCGTGTTAAAGATGAAAGAATTCCATTATCATATGGAATGTTAGGGCAAGAAACAAATGGAGCAGGTGGAATGTTTAAAGCTTTTAGAACAATTCCAGTTATCTTAAGTATTGTTGAAGATATGAAAGAATTATGTCCTAATGCTTGGTTAATTAACTTTACAAATCCTAGTGGAATGGTAACAGAAGCAGTTATTAGATATGGAAAATGGGAAAGAGTTATAGGTTTATGTAATGTACCAGTAGGTGCTATGATGGATGAACCAAAAACTATTGATAGAACTTTAGATGAATTGGTTTATAAATTTGCTGGATTAAATCATTTCCATTGGCATAAAGTTTATGATTTAAAGGGAGAAGATGTAACAATGGATATTGTGAACGCATTTTTTGAAGGAAAAGATAGTGGCATCCCAGCTAATATTCATGATATTCCGTTCTTTAAAGAACAATTAGAACAAATGAAAATGATTCCATGTGGATATCATAGATATTATTATAGACAAGAAGAAATGTTAGCTCATTTATTAGAAGAATATAATGATCCAAAATTAGGAACAAGAGCTCAACAAGTGAAAAAAACAGAAGAAGAATTATTTGAATTATATAAAGATCCAAATTTAGATCATAAACCAGAACAATTAGCAAGACGTGGTGGAGCACATTATAGTGATGCGGCATGTGAAACAATTGCTTCTATCTATGGAAATAAAAATACACATATTGTTGTTTCAACAAAAAATAATGGTGCAGTTCCAGATTTACCTGCTGATTGTGTTGTTGAAGTATCAGCACATATTGGAGCTACTGGAGCACTACCAATTGCTTTTGGACCATTACATCCAGCTGAAAGAGGTTGGTTACAAGTTATGAAGAATATGGAATTATGTGTATGTGAAGCTGCAGTTACAGGTAATTATGGTTTAGCATTACAAGCATTTATTCTTAATCCTCAAGTTCCTTCAGGAGAAACAGCTAAAAAAGTATTAAATGAATTATTATTAGCACATAAGAAATATTTACCTCAATTTGCTGATAAGATTGCTGAATTAGAAGCAGCAGGTGTTACAATCAAAGATGATGTAGCAAGAGAACTTACAGAAAAAGGTTTATAATAAATTGAGAATATCTTAATAAAATTAAGGTATTCTTTTTTTATTACATCTAATTATTTTGCTTTTTTTAATATAGATATGATAGAATAAAATAAGGAAGTGATAAGATGTTTAGTTATAAGCAAATTGCTAAATTGAATGATACTGAAACCAATATTTATCAGTATGTTATTAAAAATATTAATAATGTTCTTAAAATGAGTGTAAGAGATTTAGCTGAGGAGACATATGTTTCTACTGCAACCATTGTTCGTTTTTGCCAAAAATTAGGTTGTGATGGATTTGTAGAATTTAAAACAAAGTTAAAACTATTTTATGAAGATACTATGATTCCAAGTACAGATAATGAAATTGATGTTTTGTTAGAATTTTTTAATTATTCACGAAGTGATGATTTTAAACAACGAATTGAAACTTTTATAAAATATATTCATGAGGCAAAAACAATTTGTTTTGTAGGTATTGGAACAAGTGGAGTTTTAGGTGAATTTGGAGCAAGATATTTTTCTAATGTAGGTTATTTTAGTCAAAGTATATCTGATCCATATTATCCTCCTCTTGTTGATCATAATGAAACTCATTTACTTATTGTTTTATCTGAAAGTGGAGAAACAAGAGAAATTATTGATCAAATTAGAATATATCAAAGTAATCATACAAAAGTATTAGTTATCACAAATAAACCAGATTCAACTATTGATAAAATGGCTGATGCTAGCATTTATTATTATGTAAAAGATATCATACTGCCTCAAACATATAATATATCTACTCAAGTTCCAGTTCTTTATATTTTAGAGAGATTAACAAGAGAACTTCAAAATAGTAAGAAGAAATCTTTGCCATTAAAAACCTCTACTCGAAATGATTAGTACCTTATAGGGTACTTTTTTTATTTGTTACAAGTTATGTAATGGGTTACATAAACCTTTGATAATATATTAAATTTTGTCTCTTTATGATAAATTAAAAGTGTAATGTATCTATATTTTTATATTTTAAGGTCATGCTGAAAGGGGATAAGTTCTTGTATGGTAATGGATAGGTTACATTATTATAGAAAAGGAGAGATAAAAATGTTGAAAAAATGGAGTAAAAAAATTTATACATCATTATTGACATTTGCCATGATTCTTGGCATGGTTGGTGTTATGCCAGTTTATGCAGCTGAGCCTGTTGTAGACTTGGATAAGAATTATGCCATAGTCACAAAAGATGGAAAAGCAATTATGATGAAGTCTAAAGGTTTCATGGGACCAAGTACTAGTGATGCGAATTGTCCACATGCTGATGGAAAAGTAAGCAGTCAAAATACAATTGATCCAATGGGACTATTTAAAATTGAAAAAAATAGTGAAGATTACTATAGCTTTTATTGTCCAGAAGCAAATAGTAATTATCTTGAATTAGAAGGAGATGGAGTTTCATTATTTTCTTGGAGTACAAAGAATTATAATAATCTTCAAGAATCAGCACGTAATCATGCACAATTTGCTTTAGAAGTAGCAGAAGATGGATACTATATTGTTTCTAGACAAGCAGCAGAAGGACATAAGTATTTATGTGTAGAGGATAATGGATTAGTAAAGGGAGTTGCTAGTTCAGCTGATGCCACTGTTTTCACATTTAAAGAAGTTGTAGTAGTAGATAACTCTTTTTATATTGAGAATGTAGATACTCAAAAATATGTAACAACAAAAGATCAAGAACTATTAAAACCAATCAAAGTAACAGCAACAGAAGTTACTGATACTGAAAAATTTAATGTTTCATATCAAACAAATGATAATCATATTATAAGTGGAATGGATGGTCAAAAAATTAATACAGTATCATTCATATCAAAACTTAATAACCAATGTGTTATTGGTTCTGCAAATTGGCAAGATGGAGCTGTAAGTGCAATTATGGCAGTTGGTCAAACAGGAGGATGGGAGTCAATTGTTGTTACTCCTAATGGAGATGGAACTGTTTCATTAAGAAGTGCTTATACATATCAATATATTACAGTTAATGATAAAAGTGAACTTGAATTATGTGATAAAAAAGATAATGAATTAACAAATAAAGAAAAGTTTATCATTCATACAGGAAATCCACAGATTAATAAAGTCGAAGGTTTAACAACAAATGTCAGACCAACAAATACAATGATTTCTTTATCTTGGAATTCTCTAACAAAAGATTTGATTTCAGGATATGAAGTTTGGCGTAGTACAACTGATAACTTTGCAGATTTTCAAAAAGTTGCTGATGTTACAACAAATAGTTATGTAGATAAAAATTTAAATCCTTCTACAACTTATTATTATAAAGTTCGTGGTGTTAATGGACAAGGAAGTATAGAAGAAGGAAGTAAAATTAATGGGGAATTTAGTGATGTTTTATCAAAAGCAACATTACAAGGTGAAGCGCCTAAAGCACCTCAGACTATGAAGATTGAAGATATTGGTAATAATAAGGTAACAGTAAGCTGGGATAGAAGTGAATCTGAAAATGCTGTTAAATATGAAGTTTATAAAGCTGTGAGTGCATATGCACCATATGAAAAAATTGGAGAAACCGATGCTTTAAGTTATACAATACCATATACAACTGGAAATGGTGGAACAAAATATCATTATTATAAAGTTGTGGCTGTAAGTAATGAAGATGTTCAATCTGAATTAGATGATATTGATAGTGTATCTTTAGAAAAAGATATTTTTGGTAAAAATACTATTTTTATTGCTGAAACAGATAATGTTGATAAAGTCAATCAAGTTATTCAAAATATTTTTAAACAACAAAATAGTTTAAAAGATGATGCACAATTTAATGGAAAGAATTATTCTATTTATTATAAACCAGGGAATTATATTCAAACTGACAGTGTTCCAGTTGGTTTCTATACTCATGTTGGAGGTTTAGGAAAAGTACCAACTGATGTTCAATTAAATAATATGGAAGTGCCAGCATATCTTGATGAAAGAGGAAATGCTAATGCAGGTAACTATTGGGATGATGGTGGAGCATGGCGTAATGCAACATGTAACTTCTGGCGTTCTGCTGAAAACTTATCAATTGTAGGAACAGGAGATGCAACAGTTGTTAATGAAGGTAAAGTTGCTCCATATAGTAATAACTGGAGTCCAAGTAAATTCAGTTGGTCAGTTGCACAAGCTGCACCTTTAAGAAGAGTTTATTCAACAAGAGATGTATCATATGATTGGTCATTTGGATGGGCATCAGGTGGATATACTGCTGATTGTTTATTTGAAGGAGAAGCAAAAACTGATTCAGGACAACAATATTTTACAAGAAATTCTGTTGTTAAAGGAAATGTTATTGGAACAACTTTAAATAATTTTAATATGGGTGTTGAATCTGAAAGTTTACCTCATACTACAAGTTTAATTAATAATAATGGATATACTGATTGGGGAGAAGGAAATATTGGCGATACTCAAAAAGTATCTACTCATATTTCTGAAACACCAATTGTAAAAGAAAAACCATTCTTATTTATAGATGATGATGGAGAATATAAGATTTTTGTACCTGCATTAAGAACAAATACATCAGGTGTAAGTTGGGGTGCAGGTAAAGCAAATGATGGCATGGGAGAAGGAGAAATTGTATCTTTAGATAATTTCTATATAACAAAAGAAGGAGATACAGCAAAGACTATTAATGCTCAATTAAAAGCAGGAAAAAATGTTTTCTTCACTCCAGGAGTATATCATGCTGAAGAAGTTATTGAAGTTAATAATCCTCACACAATTGTGTTGGGTTCAGGTATGGCAACAATTGTTCCAACAAATTCACAAGGTGCAATGAAAGTTGCAGATGTTGATGGTATAACATTATCAGGACTTATTTTTGATGCTGGTAAATATTCAAATTATCTATTGACTGTTGGTGATGAAGGAAAACATATTGATCATTCTGATAATCCAACATTATTACAAGACTTATTCTTCAGAGTTGGTGGAACAACAGATGAATTAACAAAAGCGGATAATGCTTTGATTATTAATAGTGATGATGTTATAGGAGACCATTTCTGGATTTGGCGTGCTGATCATGGTGCAGGTGTTGCTTGGGATGGTAATGAATCACAACATGGTTTAATTGTTAATGGTGATGATGTTCATTGTTATGCATTATTTAATGAACATTTCCAAAATTATCATACTTTATGGAATGGTGAAAATGGATCAACTTATTTCTATCAAAATGAAACTGCATATGATCCAATTTCTCAAGAAGCATGGATGTCTCATAATGGAACAGTTAATGGATATTCATCATATAAAGTTGCTAATAATGTTGAAAAACATTATGCAGTTGGTTTAGGTATTTATAATGTATTTATTTATACTGGTCCAGAATATGATGCTACTCAAGTACAAATTCAATTGGATAATGCTATTGAAGTTCCAAATAAAGAAGGTGTTCTTATAGAGAATGCTTGTATTCAAACATTTGCTAATGATGGAGGAGCTTTACAAAAGATTAATTCAATTATTAATGGAGCAGGTAATGGTGTAAGTAGTGGAGTTGATAAAGAAACAGGTGTACAAGGAACTGGATGGTCTAGACAATACTTATTAAGCTATAACAATGGAACTGCAATTGTTGGTAAAGCACCTGCTGCTGACCAAAAAGGTAAATTTATTGGTGTAGAAGTTATTGAAAATGTAAGAGGATTAGGGGATGACCATTTGGATGTCAATGGATTAAAATCATTGATTGCAAAAGCTAAGAAATTAAATGAAAAGGAATATACAGTTGATAGTTGGGAAAATCTAGAAGCTTGTTTAGAAAGTGCTGAAAATGCGTTAACACATGAATCTTTAAAATATACATTTGAAAAAGATTTTAATGAAGTTAAGGATTCTTTAAAAGAAGCTATTGAAAATTTAGAAAAACTTGATGATTCATCTTCAGTTGATAAACCTTCAACTCCTGATGATAAACCAGATACAAACAAGCCAGCTGTACCTGATAATGATAATACAGATGTTAATAAACCAGATGATGAAAATATTGATAGTGATGTATTAGGTGAAGAAGTAGATACAACTCATAAGCCAAATCAAAATTTAACTACACCTAGTGGAAACAAGAATAATCATGTTCAAACAGGTGATTCTACAACAATTGTTCCATATGCAATTTTAACAACTTGTACTGTTTTAGCATATATGACAATAAGAAAGAGAAAACATGTATAAAACATATATTAAAAAAACAGTAATGACACTTTTAAGTGTCATTCTGTTATTTTCAATCATAAATGTATCTGCTTTAGAAAATAATGAAATCAACTTATGGAAACAAGAGGCTATTATATTTCCTAAAGTATCTCAATTGGTTCCAGCTGGACCTATTCAATTACGATGGAAACAATTGAATGATGAACAAGTTCAAGCTTATGAAATTTATTTTGATGGGCAATTAGAAGGAACTGTTAATAAGGATATAACTTCTTATAGTGTATATTCAACCCAAGTTTCAATTCATGAAGTCTCAATTCATGCTATTTTAAGAAATAATGAAAAAATAGTCAGCCAATCTCAACAGTTTTATATTTCTAAAAAAGGAATAGCTTATGAAAATATAGATGCTATTCAAAATTTATCTGCTTCTTGGTATTATAATTGGGGAATACATAGTCAAATGGATACAGACTTAGAATATGTTCCAATGGTTTGGGGAAGTCAGAATGATGAAAGTATAAAAATGAATGAAATTAAGAAGAATGGTTATTTGACTGTATTAGGTTATAATGAGCCAGAAGGAACATTGAGTGGACAATCAAATGTAAGTGTTGAAACAGCTGTGAGACAGTTACCATATTTTATTCAAAGTGGGTTAAGAGTAGGTTCTCCTGCTGTTGAACATTTAAGCTCTCTTTTAGATAAAAATAGTTGGTTTAGCCAATATATGAACCAAATTAATCCAGATAATATTGATTTTATAGCAGTTCATGAATATTTATATAATGTTTGTAATTGTAGTGATAAAGATAATACCAAAAAGATTGCTAAAGAATTCTTATCAAATATTCAACAGGTTTATAATCAATATCATAAACCTATTTGGATTACTGAATTAGGTGTTGTTAATCATGATTCAAATTGGAAACATTATTCTTATAATAATGAACAAGGAAAAAATGAAATATATCATTTTATGGAATACATTATTAATGGTGTTGATGATGTTAAAGGTTTAAATGATTTAGACTTTGTAGAAAGATATGCTTGGTTTCCATTTGATATACATAGTGAGCCTGCTGGAGCATCAAGTCTTTTTATAACAGAAAGTGATCATCAAAAAAATAGTTCTTTAAAAACAGGAGAACTGAATACATTAGGAAGGTTATATCGTGATTTAGGTAATCCAGAAGGATATAAAGGATCTTATTTAAGAATTAAAAATGCTGAAATTCATGTATCACAAGATATAAAAGAAATAGAATATACAGGGCAACCACTTAGACCATCTGTAACAGTATTGTTTGATGATGAAGAATTAATAGAAGGTATTGATTATACTATATCTTATTCAAATAATATTAATGCAGGTAAGAATGGGATTTTAACTATTAAGGGACAAGGACGTTTTGTTGGAGAGAAGAACCAGAATTTTATCATTGCTAAAAGAGACATATCTCATATTACTTATTCGCAAGTTGCATCTCAAAAATATACAGGACAAAATATAGAACCACCAATACAATTATATGATGGAAAGAAACTTTTAAAGAAAGATGTAGATTATCAAATTATTTATGAAAATAATAAGAAGATAGGTAATAAAACAGCTTTAATGAAAATTATAGGAAAAGGAAATTATGAAGGAACAAAAAGAGTATACTTTAGTATTATAGAAAATCCTATAATCAGTGTTCAATTAAATAAAGCAAATGCAACTATTTATAAGGGAAAAACATTGACATTAAAAGCAACAATTCATCCTATTCAAACATCAAATAGTAAAGTTTTATCATGGACATCAAGTCATCCTAAGATTGTTACTGTATCTAGTACAGGAGTAATTAAAGGAATAAGTGCTGGAACTGCTAAAATTACTGTTAAAACAAGTAATGGAAAAACAGCAAGTTGCACAGTAACAGTTAAAAATCCATCATTATCTTTAAATTATACAAGTAAAACTTTAAATAAAGGGACATCTTTGACATTAAAGGCATCAACAACACCTGCTACAACCATAATATATAAAACAAGTCATCCATCAGTGGCTACAGTTACAAGTAAAGGTGTTATTAAAGCAGTTAATGGTGGGAAAACAACAATAACAGTAACAGCTAATGGGTTAAGTAAGAAATGTATTATCACAGTTCCATATGCAATTACATACAAACTTAATGGTGGAAAAAATAATAAAAATAATCCAAAGAGTTATTATGGAAAGAAAATTGTATTTAAAAATCCAACACGAAAAGGATATATATTTAAGGGTTGGTATACAAGTAATCAATATAAAACAAA
>OFGF01000931.1_pt1 | contig 21151 bp, 16 predicted proteins | sample 1521711 | NCBI WGS metagenome assembly OFGF01 (sample SAMEA3504092, study PRJEB24116) | mouse gut metagenome | biome: mouse gut; feature: mouse-associated habitat; material: faeces | place: Denmark | collected 2011 | reverse complement strand
GCTTCTGGAGCTGGCTCCGGCCCACCAGGTTGTCCTGGCAGATCTCCTCCAGGGTCAGCTGCCGGTCCAGCCGGGCCGACAGGTAGTCCATCACCTGCTCCAGGGCCCCGGCGTCCTCCCGGGACCGGGCCGCCGGAGCCGGGGCGGCTCCCCGGCGGATCATCCGGATGAGCAGCTCCTCCAGGGCGGCGCACAGAAGCTGCTCGCCCCCGAAGGGCTGCACCTCCCGGCGGGTGATCTCGGTGAGCTGGGAGAGGTTCAGCGGGGTGGAGAAGGCGGCCGCGCTCTCCGACACGATCCGCCCCAGCAGGGCCCGCTCCTCCCCCCGGAGGCTGGCGGTCCTGCCCCGGAAGAAGTCCAGGGCGGGGCTGGGGCAGCCGAAGCCCACCACCACCAGATCCGGGGCGGCCCCGGCGGCGGAGAAGGCGTGGAACTCCCCCGGCGGGTGGAAGATGATCTGCCCCTGGTCCAGCCGGAGCCGCCTGTCCCCGGCGGTGACCTCCACCGCGCCCTTGTCCACGTACAGCAGCTCCCAGAAGTCGTGGCTCTCGCCGGAGTAGGCGTAGCTGATGGGCCACTCGAAGTAGTGCACCGAGTACAGCCGGTCCACCGCCACCGGGCGGCGGGGGGACAGGGGGCGGTAGTCCAGGGAGGGGCTACCTGGCCCGCTCATGGGCCATGCGGGAGACGTCGTCGGGGCGGCCCGCCACCATGATGTGGGTGTCCGAGGCAAAGACAAAGGAGGGGTCGATGGGCAGGATGGCCCCGTCCTCCTTGCGGCCGATGACGTTTACGTGATACCTCCGGCGTATGTCCAGATCCAGGATGGTGCTGCCCGCCCAGTGGTCGGGTACGTCCAGCTCCATGATGGCGTAGCCGGGGGCCAGCTCGATATATTCCAGCGCGCCGTTGACGCTGAAGCGCATGGCGGCCCGCTGGGCCATGTCCCGCTCCGGGAAGATCACCTCGTCCGCGCCGATCTTCAGCAGCAGGCGGGCGTGGAGGTCCCGGTTGGCCTTGGCGACAACCATGGGCGCGCCCAGCTCCTTTAATAAGGAGGTGGTCTCCAGGGAGGACTGGAAATTGTCGCTGATGCAGACGAAGCAGAAGTCGAAGCCGTCCACCCCCAGGGAGGCCAGCACCTCCTCGTCCATGCAGTCGCCCACCTTGGCCTGGGTGACGTGGGGGGCGATGCGGCTGACGGTCTCCTCGCTGCTGTCCAGCACCATCACCTCGTTGCCCTGGTCCATGAGCCGCAGGGCCAGGTTGGTGCCGAAGCGGCCCAGGCCGATGACCAGAAATGTGGCAGCCATCGCAATCACACCTTTCAAATAGTTTGGGTTACAAGTGCCGTCCAGCCGGACGGGGACAGCTTGGACTACAGCTGTCGTCCGGCGGGACGGGACAGGTTTGGCTTACAGCTGTCAGCCGATGGTGATCCGCTCCACCGGGTCCTTCACCCGGGGCGGCAGACGCTCCGCCAGGGCCATCATGATGGACAGGCTGCCCAGCCGCCCGCAGAACATCATGACGATGATCACCAGCCGGTTCAGGGAGGACAGCTCCCGGGTGATCCCGGTGGACAGGCCCACGGTGCTCATGGCGGAGAACACCTCGAACAGGGCGTCCTGGAGGGGGAAGGGCTGGAGGGCCAGCAGCAGGAAGCCCCCGCCCAGGGCCAGGGTTATATATAAAGTAACGCCCGCCGCGGCCCGGTGGATCTGGCCCTCGTCCAGCCGCCGGTTGAACGCGCCCACCTCCCGCCTGCCCCGGATATAGGCGGTGAGGGTGAGCAGGCAGACCGCCACCGTGGTCACCTTCACGCCGCCGCCGGTGGAGCCGGGTCCGGCCCCGATGAACATCAGCGCGATGGTGAGCAGGCCCCCCGCGCTGGTGAGCCGGGCCAGGTCCACGGTGTTGAAGCCCGCCGTCCGGGGGGACACCGCCTGGAACAGGCTGGCCAGGGCCTGCTCCCCCGGGGCCATGCCGGACAGCAGGTTGTCCCGCTCCGCCAGCCAGAACAGGATCGCGCCGCCCAGGGTGAGGATCAGGGTGGCGGACAGCATGATCTTGGCGTGGAGGGTGTACCGCCGGAGGCGGGGGCCCTTCTCCCACACCTCCCGCCACACCAGGAAGCCCAGGCCGCCCAGCAGGACCAGGGCGCACACCGTCAGGTTCACCAGGGGGTCGTCCGCGTAGTGGGTGAGGGAGCTGTATGGCTCCCGGAAGCCCATGAGGTCGAAGCCCGCGTTGCAGAAGGCGGAGACGCTGTGGAACACGGAATACCACAGCCCCCGGCCCCAGCCCAGCTCGGGCACGAAGCGGAAGGCCAGCAGGGCAGCCCCGGCGCACTCGATGGCGGCGGTGCCCCGGAGGATATAGCGCAGGAGGACGTAGACATCGCTGAGACGCTCCGCGCTGACGCTCTCCAGCATAAGGTCCCGCTGGCGCAGGCTGATCTTCCGCCCCAGCAGCATGGAGGCCATCAGCACCATGGTCATATAGCCCAGCCCCCCCACCTGGATGAGCACCAGCAGGATGAGCTGGCCCAGGCCGTTGAACTGGGTCCAGGTGTCCGCCGCCACCAGCCCGGTGACGCAGGTGGCGGAGGTGGAGGTGAACAGGCAGTCCAGGAAGGGCAGGGGGCGGCCTGTCCGGTTGGCGAAGGGCAGGGACAGCAGCAGTGCCCCGGCCAGGATGATGCCGAGGAAGCCCGCGGCCAGAATGCGGCCGGGGGAGAGCAGGGCGGGTTTTTTCTTCAACGGGCGCGGCCTCCTTTTCCTGGAAGGTTTGTCCTCCCCATTATACCCGCTGGGGCGGCGGTTTGCAAGGGGGGAGGGGCGGAATGGGGGAATGGGAGGGAAATGCAAGAATATGGGGCTTCCCTCCGGGGAAAAAATGTGATACAATACCGTAATAATGCCCGCCGCGGGGGTTGGCCCGGGGCGGGCCCGCCAAAGCCGGTCAACCGGCTTACAAGCTGCACAGCAGCTTGTAAGGATGCTTGTTCCGGCGGCGTCCAACAGGGCCGGGGGACAATGGATCCGGCCCGTGTGTGAGAGGTGAGTTCCATTGCTGAAGCTGTGTATCTGTGACGACCAGCCCGGGGATTTGGAGCGGCTGGAGGGCTTTACCGCCGAGTTTTTCCAGAGCCGTCCGGATCTGCCCGCCCTGGTGGAGACCTTCCGCTCCCCCTTCGACCTGCTGGAGCGGCTGGAGGAAAAGGGCGGGTTTGATATTTACCTGTTGGATATTCTCATGCCCCACCTGTCCGGGCTGGAGCTGGCCCGGAAGCTCCGGGAGCGGGGGGAGACCGCCCAGATCCTGTTTCTGACCTCCTCCCGGGAGTACGCGCTGGACGCCTTCGCCGTCAACGCGGCGGGCTACCTGCTGAAGCCGGTGGAGCGGGAGGCGTTCTTCCAGGCGGTGACGGCGGCGGCCCAGGCCCTGGCCCCGGCGGACGACCCCTGCCTGCTGCTGAAAACCAGGGAGGGGGTCCGGAAGGTGCGGCTGCGGGAGCTGGTGCTGGTGGAGAGCTTTGACCACCGGCGTATGTGCACCCTGTCCAACGGGACGTCCCTGGAGACCTCCGCCACCCTCACCTCCCTGCTGGAGCGGCTGGAGGGGGACGGGCGGTTCTTCTCCCCCCACCGGGCCTATATCGTCAACCTGGAGTTTGTCCAGGGGCTGGCGGGGGGCGAGCTGCTGCTGTCCAACGGGCGGAGGCTTCCGGTGGCCCGGAAGCAGATTCCGCAGATGAAAAAAGCCTATCTGAATTACGCGTTTTGAAAAGAAGCGTCTGGGGACGAGCGGGTTCCTCAGACGCTTCTTTTCAGTGTTCCACGCAGAAAATAGGGCGTTTCACGAAAAAATGATCGCAGGGCACTGGAAATGCGTTATAATATATGGGATTATATGGATGGCGTATTGCGGCGAAAGCTGACGGAGGGCGGCGAAGGGCCGCTCACCGGGGCGGTTCCTGGCGGGTCTGGGCCAGCTTGTCCACCAGGGCGATGACCAGCGCGGCGGAGCTGTCGTCCAGGGCGGATATGTCCATATACCGGGGCGCGTCCACGCACACCAGGTAGTCCACCGTCACCCCCAGCACCCGGGACAGGCGTATGAGCACCTCCAGGGAGGGGGCCTTGCTGGCGGTCTCGTAGGCACTGACCATCCCCTTGGTGACGCCCACCCGCTGGGCCAGCTGTCCCTGAGTCAGGTGCTTGCCCAGCCGGAGCTGGCGGAGCTTTTCACTACAGTCGATCATGGGTCGTTCCCTCCTGTCTGTTCACAGTGTAACAAAAAGGAGTTTGCCCATAGTATACATAGGTAATGCTAAAGGTTGACTTTTCCGCTTTCTTGTATTATGATTAAAACAGATGATTTATGCCCGCGTTCTGTTCAGTTGGGGCAAGGAGTATGGCTATGAGGCGCGAAACAAACGGAAAACGGAACAGCGGATTTACTCTGGTGGAGATGCTGGCGGTGACGGCCATCGTGGTCATCCTGCTGGCGGTGGGCATGGTGTCCGTGGTGCGCTATGCCCGCTGGCTGGAGATCACCGAGCTGGACAACACCGCCCGGGAGATCTATCTGGCGGCGGAGAACCGGGCGGTGCTGCTGTCCGCCGGGGGGCGGCTGAATAAGCTGGTGGCGGAGAAGGGCCAGACGCTGGCCCTTCCGGCAGAGGGGGCCGGCGTCAGCCCGCTGGCCGCTGGGGGCGGTGACCAGGAGGGGGAGCTGCGCTACATATCTTACAGCTACAACGATGCGAAGGACGCGCTGGACGATCTCCTGCCCGAGGGGACCATTGATCCCGCGCTGCGCAAGGGCACCTTTTATATTGTATACCAGCTCAATGTGGATGAGGAAGGAAATTACGTGGGCACGGGGAGCGTCACCGACGTATTTTACGCCGGGAAGGGCGGAAATATTGGGGAGCTTGCGGACATTTATCCCCTGCGGGAGCTCTCCCGGGAGGAGCGGCTGAACGCGAAGAAGATGGTGGGGTACTACGGCAGCGCGTCGGTGGGCGGCGGCGCGTCCTCGCCGCTCAGCGCGCCCATCGTGGAGATCCAGAACGGCGAGGAGCTGACGGTCAGGGTCAAGTATACGGCGGCGGCGAACGGGAAGCACCAGCCGGTGCTGGAGGCGCGGCTGATGTATGGGGGAAGGACGCTCTGGCTGAACACGGAGGGGACGGGAAGCGGCTGGAGAGTGCCCCAGGTGGACCAGGAGACGAGCTACGGCGAGACGACCTATACCTATACCTGGACGCTGGACACGCTGAAGGAGGGCGGGCCGCGGTTCAAGGAGATTTTCAAAGACGCGGCCCCCGGGAAGGACTTTACCGTGTCCGCCAAGCTGAAGCAGGATAATATCACCAGCGCGGAGGGCAGGGACGTGAACAATTCCCTGTTCGCCTATGAGAAGGGCGTCAGCAGCGGGGACACTGCCGGCATCGCGAACCTGCGGCACCTGCAAAACCTGGACCAGGTGTTTTCCGGGGTGGCGGGCAAGACGGCGGCGGTGCAGATCGCCGACATCGACCAGGACGCCGGCAAGTTTGAGGATTACCAGTTTAAGCCCATCGAAAATTCTGAGCTGAAGTCCTTTTGCGGCTCCTCCGGGACGGGGGAGGATGCCGCCGTCCACGCCATCAAGGGTCTGACGGTGACGGCGGAGAGCGCGAAGGGCAAAAACGGTGCGGGGCTGTTTGCGGCGGTGGGGGAGAAGGGTGAGTTTACCTTCCAGGACGTGCGGCTGATCAATGCCCAGGTGAAGGCGGGGGACAATGCGCCCGTGGGGGCGTTGGTGGGAAGCGCGGACAACGCCGCGTTTGACAACTGCTGGGTCTACTGGGAGATGGGCAGCCAGAACGAGCTGCGGGAGCGGCTGACGAAGGACGGGACGCCCGTCTACCAGATCGCTGGCGGCACCGCCGGGGGACTGGCGGGTGAGCTGAACGGCGGAACGATCACAAGCTGTCTGGCGGCCACTCTGGTGCAGGGCCATGCTCTCGCGGGCGGTCTGGTGGGACGGGCGGACGGTGTGACCGTGGGGCAGTCCTACGCGGACTGCTATCTGACCGGGCCTGCCACGGCGGGGCTGATTGGATACGCGGACGGCGGCACGTCCCTGGCGGATGTTTATGCGGCGGGGTTCATCAAGGGCACGGGGGCGAATGCGAGGGCCGCCGGACTGTGCGCCGGGATGGTGGCGGCGGAGCGGGCCTATTCCGCCATGCGTTATGAGGACGTTGACAGCGGGAAGATTGTGCCGCTGGCGTCCGGGGTGGAGAACGGCGGCGCAGACAAGTGCTATTATTTGCAGATCACTTCTGGCAGCGGCATGGAGTTCGCGCAAATGACACGGCCGGGGAACTCGGCGGGCACGGACTTTGCCAGGACGCTGGGCGGCGCGTTTGAGTGGAAGGACTATGCCGCCAGCAATCCCTATAACCTGCGGGAGGGCATGGCTCTGGCCACCTATGACTTCCCGGGGCTGGCGGGACTGCCCCATTACGGCGACTGGAACACGGAATTTACCAAGCCCGCCCTGGTCTACTATGAGCGGTATCAGAAGGACGGCCAGGAGGCCGGGTACGGCTTTTACGGCGGCGGAGTGGATTGTCTAAGGGACGACGCGGTTGTCCCTCTGGACGGCTATGCCGTGGCGTTCCGGGCGGAGGACCTGGGGGACGAGCTTACCATTTGGTTCAATGGGGCCAAGGACGGGATGACGTATGAGAAAGACAAGCTGCTTACCGTGACCGATACGAACGGGCAGACAGGGGAGGAGGAGATCTACTACCTCGCCCCCCTGCCCGAGAAGCTGATCGACAGCGAAACAGCCGCGAAGGATCTTTACCAGATTCTCACCTTTACATTATCAAAGGAGGGCAGGGAGACGGCGTCCGCCTGCTGCCCCCACTTCGCCAAGACCGTGTTCCCCCTGGAGGGGCTGGACACGGAGGAGCAGCGGGCCGGGGCCATCGCCGCCGCCGCGGAGAACGCGCGGATCTCCGTGCGCACCCCCCGGCACCTGCGGGCGTTGAGCGTTTTTGAGGTATATTACCATCCGGCGAAGGAGCTGAGCTTTACCTTCACCCAGGAGCTGGATCTGAATTACGCAAACTACACGGGGTACGGCTGGACGCTGGAGAACGGCGGGAAAAACCCGGAGATGGGGAAGCAAAGCCCCATCGGCAGGATGGGCCAGCCCTTCCGCGGCGTTTACCAGGGCGGCTGCCACACCATCCAGGGCGTGGAGTTCCGGCTGGAGGAGACGGGGAGCAGGCAGTACGCCGGGCTGTTCGGCCTGTCCGAGGGCACGCTGAAGGATATCGTCTACCTCATGGACCCGGACGAGACGGTGACCGTGTCCCGGAGCAAGGTGAACCTGTACCTGGGCGGACTGGCCGGCGGGAACAACGGCACCATTATCAACTGCGCCGTGGCTGGGATCAACCTGGAGGGCAAGGTCTACAGCAAGGCCGTGGGATACGTGGGCAGCCTGGTGGGCAGCAACGAGGGGACCATCCAGAACTGCGCCGCCGAGACCGCGCGGTTGGCGGCCAGCGGGGACGACTACTCCCACGCCTACGCCGGGGGACTGGCGGGGCGGAACAACGGCGCGGGCGCGGCGATTTACAGCTCCTACGCCGTGGGCCGCGTCAGCGCGGAGGTGTCCAAGGAGTCGGACGCCCGGGTGTGCGGCTTTGTGGGCTATAACTCCGGGCTGATTGTGAACAGCTACGCGGCGGTGCAGCTGGAGTCCAGCGGCCTGGGGGCGGAAACCTACGGCTTCGCGGGGCAGAAGGAGGGCCAGCAGCGGAACACCTTCTTTGTGGATAAGGGAAACTTTACCTACCGGGATAACGCCTATAACGCCAGCTACTCCTTTCAGGGGGACAAGGCCGAGCCCGTGTTCTATCAGGATCTGAGCGGCGGGGAGACGGCGATCTGGATCAGCGGGAAGCCGGGCAGGGACGCCATGGCTCTGGGCGGAGAGGCCGCCTTCGGCGGGAACCCGGGTGCTAAGGACTTCCCCCTGCCCACGGGCGTGGTAAACGCAGAGGGAAAGCCGGTCCACTACGGCCGCTGGCTGGAGCCGCTGCCGTTGGGGCGGATGGGCGTGTACTACTGGGAAAAGATGGAGCTTCCCGGCGTCTCGAAGGACAGCAAGCGGGTGGTCTACGGCATCAGTATGCTGGCGGTGGACCCGAATAAGGAGACGGTGACAAAGACCTCCACCCTGTCCAATGCGCGCAGCGACGGCGGCGTGGTGGTGGATTACGGGTATGGGTTCTATATCGACGAGGATAATGCGGTAAAATTCACCTCTGAGGGGATTTTGTATACGGAAAAGGGAGAAGCGGGCGCAAAGCCGGAGAGGGCGGAAAGTGCGGAGGACAGCGAGACGAACAACGCCCTGGGCACCCTGATGCCGGGCTATACATTCCATTCCTGCCGCAGCTTTGTGCCCAGCCCGGATCCTGGTGAGAAGGGGAATTTCGTGGAGGGAACCACGCGGCCCGGGCTGTACGCCAGCGGAACGAAAAACTCCCCCAACGGCAGGCTCACGCTGGTGGAGGGGGGCGTTAAGGCCGTGTTCGAGATCAACCCCCACTTCGCGGACGCGCTGTCCGTGGCGGAGGCACCCAAGGGTTATACCGTGATGGGGAACGAGCTGAAAGCCACGCCAGGGACGGAGAAGAACCCCTACGGGGTGCGGGCCATGGGACAGCTTTCCGCCATCAACTGGAACAGCGAGAACCGGAATACCAAGACGGTGCTGCATGGGCACAGCAATACTGAAGAAAAAACCAACAGCAGTCAGTTCCCCTATCTGTCCCGTGTCGGTGCCGACACAAAACGTTACTGGAAGCAGACCCACGATATTGATGGGGCGAATGGGACGTATACCCCCATCGCGGAGTATTACGACAGGATCAACGGTCAAGGACCCAAGACGAGCAGCCTGTTCGGCTGGTTCGGCGGGGAGTATGACGGGGACGACTATGTGATCCAGGATGTGAAAATCCAGGGGCAGACGTCCTCCTGCGCGGGCCTGTTCGGCATGATCTACAACGGCAGGCTGGACAGCGTGATCCTCTACTCCTCCGACGGGACGGGGACAGTGGAAGCCAAGCGGGATGAAGGGACGCTCACCTGCTGGTATGCGGCAGGCACCCTGGTGGGAATGGCGGTTACGGATGATAAAAACAGTAATGGACTGGTGAACTGCTCCGTGGCGGGCTATACCGTCAACGCGAATGTCTATACCAGCTCGGGCTGGGGCGGAAGCTGCATCGGCGGGCTGGCGGGCGTTTCCAACATGGCACTGGAGGGCTGTTCCGCGGTGACGGAGGTTAAGGTTCCGTCCACGGCGGTGGACAACGACAATATGCGCGTGGGCGGGCTGGTGGGAAGCTGTCAAAACAGCGTGACCAACTGCTTCGCCGGGGGAAGCATTGACATTGAGAGCGGTGTTACCGTTCCCGGCGGCAAGAACCCGCCGAAAGGCGTGTACGTGGGCGGACTGGTGGGCGGCAGCTATTTCAAGCCGCTGCGGGTGAACGGCCAGGGCGTACCGATTGGAGCCACAAATGACGATGGGGGGACTACGGCAAATCAAACAGATAACGCGCTGACCAGCTGCTACAGCTATGTGACCCTGCCCAGCTATGAGGATACGGAGATCAACCTGAGCGGGACGAATGGCAATAAGAAGAAGCTGGGCGCGCTGTACGCCATCGGCGGCACGGGGGAGATTTATCCATCGGCAGGTGATCGGCCCCCTGGAGTGGCGGATTCCGCCAACCACGGCAAATGCACCATCACCAACTGCTATTACCTGACATCCGAGGTGCTGAAAAACAATAAGCAGGAGGGCGGCACACTGGACATCCCCGGCGACCTGCACGGGAACGGGGAGAACAGGCTTAAAACGGATCTGTGGGAGTTGACGAAAAATCAGGGGGAGTATGTGCCCCGGTCCGACCCCATGGGCCTTACCTACCGCCAGCTGTCCGGGAAGGACCTGATTGAGAAGGGAGCGGATAAACGGTACATTATGGGCTGGCTTACCGCCTTCTCCCCCGTCACCAAGACCACCCCCGGCGGCGACAGCATCCCCGGCAAGTACAGCTACAGCTCCCGGGCCAAGCTGGAGGGGCTGAACTACCCCTTCCCCACCATCCTGACCCGGGAGGGCGGGAGCATCCACGTCCACTACGGCGACTGGCCCCTGGAGGGCATCGAGCGGGCGGTGGGCGGCGGGCCTATCGAGGTGAACCTGCTGCGGTCGGACACCGAGACGGAGACGCTGACCCTGAGCGAGGGGGTGCCGGAGGGCGGCGAGTGGACGGTATCGCCCAACGAGGAGGACCGGAACAAGCTGCTTGCAGCGGGAGAGCCCGCGCCCAAGGCCACGGTGAAGATCACCGGATGCGGCGAAGGAACGTGCACCATCGAGGTGACCGGGTACGAGCAGGGGCTGGATGATGTGACGGTGACGTACACCGTGGGCGGGGTGGAATACTCCGTCACCATCACGGTGAAGGTGACCGCGGAGCTGCGGGTGAAGCCCCAGACCCTGCCCATCTACGTGCTGCCGGGGGCCGACGTCAGGGTGCCGCTGTCCCTGTGCGACGAAAACTGGCAGGAGCTGACGGCGGAGAGGCAGGCGGCCGTGGAGATCGTCACCGAAAAGAGCGTCTGCAATCCGCCCTGGATGCTGAACTGGGCAAAGCTGCAAAAGGACGAAACGGGCGGCTATTACCTCCAGCTGAAGGCGGCGGAGTATGACGAGGAGCGGGTCCAGGAGGGCGCGCAGGCCATGCCCGTCAATGTGGCCTACTACTACGGAAAAGCGGCTGGGGAGGGGGAGAACAGAACCCTGTCCGTTGAGAACAGCACGCTGACGGTGGAGATGCTCGCCCCGCCGGAGCCGGAGCTTGACGAAAAGACGGGCGAGGTGCGGCTCACCTTCCCCGAGATCCCCCTTGAGCAGGACGGGGAGGGGCCCAGCATCGTGACCACTGTGGCAAAGGTCGAGGTGGTGACGGTGAAGGAGCCGGAGCCGGACGCCGCCGGGCCTGTGGAGCCCCCGGAGACAACGGAGCCTGTGGAGACGGCGAAGCCCGCGCCCGAGCCCGAGGCGGTTGGGGAGAATAACGTTGTGACGCTGAAGAACTATGCTCCGGGAGCGGAGGTAACGCTGACGCTGACGCTGGAGCTGAGGCGGAGCGATGGGGAAGCTGATGCGCCGCCCGTCGTCCAGGCCGTCCCGGTGACCGTGGCCATTCCGAAGGCGGAGCCGGAGGAGACGAAGCCCGATCATCCGGACGCCGGGACGCAGAAGGACGGGAGCGCGGCTCCGGAGGGCGGACAGGCGGAAGTCCGGGAGGACGCGGTGCAAGAGACGGAGCCCGCGCTTCCGGCCAAGGAGAGCATGGACCCCGTCCCGGAGGAACCGGACCGGGACGGGGAGGAGGGGGACGGCGCGTAGGCGTCGGCCCCGGTGAGAGAAAGGGGGAGGTCCCGTGGGAAGCATACGCGGCAAGCTGCGCAGCCAGCGCGGGGCGTCCATCCTGCTGGCTCTGCTGTTTTTCCTGGTGTGCGCCATGGTGGGGGCGTCGGTGCTGATGGCGGCGGCGTCCAACGCCGGGAAAAGCCGCAGCAGCCGGGAGGAACAGCAGAAATACCTGACGCTGTCGTCGGCGATGCAGCTGGTGTGCGATGAGCTGACGGCGGCGGAGTACAGTGCGGAGTTTGTTCGAACAAAAACAGAAGAAGTTCTGAAAACAATCGTCACAGAAAACGGGTCTTATTCAGTGCACGACTATTACAAATATTACTACGAACAGAAAAGCGGCAGCTATACAGGCGGATTTTCGGAGAATGTTTTGCCCATGCTCAACACATTGGACGGATTGTTTGCCAAAGGACGCCTGCCTGTGACGGAGATCAAAAACAGCGATCATTACATTTACAACAGCAGCTTCACCGTCAGCGGTGATCAGGCGGTCGAACTGGAGTTGGCCGTGACCGATCCGGATAGCGGGACAGGGCTGAACCTGCCGGTGAAGGTGACGGTGGTGCTGAAACAAGATCCGGCATTCCGGATTTATGTGACGGCAAGGCTGGCGGACGATGAGAGCTATTCCATGTACGCCGAGCTGATATGCGGCACCGTGCCCCAGATCGAGGCGGGAAAGACCACATACGGCTCCATCAAGTGGACGCTGAGCCAAATTACGAGGAAGGAGCCGACGACATGGTAGGTCGCAAGCGGAAGGACAGCCGGGGGGAGACCCTGGTGGAGCTGCTGGCCTCCATCCTGATCGCGGCCCTTTCGGTCGCGCTGCTGTTCACCTGCTGCATGACGGCGGCGGCGATGGGCCGGGACACCCGGGAGGCGGATGGGCGGTACTACGAGGCCCTGTCCGCGGCGGAGGAAAAGGCCGGGAAAGAGGGCGAATCTTCCGTGACGGTAAAGGGGAACGGCACAGAGGACACCATCGACGTGTTCCTCTACGGCGGCGAGGAGATGTACTCCTATCAAAAGGGGGCGGCGTCCCGTGACCCGTAAGTGGAAGGACAGCCGGGGCCTGACCCTGGTGGAGACGCTGTGCGCTGTGGCCGTCCTGGTGCTGCTGGGGCTGCTGGTGAACACGGGGCTGAACCTGGCCATGCGGGGCTACCGGGAGCTGACCGCCCAGTCGGAGCTGGAGCTGCTGGGCTCCACCCTGACGTCGGCGTTGGCGGACGAGCTGCGCTACGCCCGGGAGGTTGAGACGGAGGCGGACGGAAGGGTGACGCGGTTCCACAGCCACCGCTATAACTATCCGGACCCGGACAGGGCCTATACGGAGCTGAAGGTGGAGAATGGGAAGCTCTATGCCGGAATCTACCAGATGGTGCCGGACGGGGCCTACAACCACGGGGCCTACGAGCTTCGGCCGGGGGCCTTCCGAGTGACCTGCGCGGACGGGCTGTTCCGGGTAAGCCTGACGGTTCAGCAGGCCGGGGGCGGGCTGTCCCGCACCGTGGAATTCACCGTCCGGTGCCTGAACTACAAACCGACGACATAGAGAGGGGGCGGAGCTATGGCAATGAAATATAACCGGTTGGGCGATATGCTGGTGGAGAGCGGAGCCATCACCGAGGCGCAGCTCAGGCAGGCGTTGGAGCTTCAGGCCGGCAGCGGCGAGCGGCTGGGCACGGTGCTCCAGGCCCACGGCTTCATCACGGAGCGGCAGCTCATCGACACGCTGATGAACCAGGTGGGCGTGGAGTACGTGGATCTGAACTCCCTGTCCATCCCATCGGAGATGGCCCAGATCCTGCCCAAGAACGTGGCGAAAAAGCATATGGTGGTGCCGGTGAAGGCCAGCCGCACCGACGTGCACCTGGCGATGGCCGACCCGCTGAACTTCGTGGCGGTAGAGGAGGTGCGGGCCATCACCCGCCGCCGGGTGATCCCGCTCATCGCCACCGCCGCCGCCGTGGAGCGGGCGGTGCAGAACCTGTACAGCAACCAGGGGGCCATGCGGGCCATCGAGGAGATGCAGCGGGACCTGATCGGCGGGCAGTACGGCGCGTCCGCCCTGGGGGCCGCCGGGGGGCAGAGTGTGGCGGTGGACGAGGACGAGGCGGACGCCGCCCCCGCCATCCGGCTGGTGAACTCCATCATCGACCGGGCCTATACCGAGCGGGCCAGCGACATCCACATGGAGCCGGGGGAGGACCACATGGCCATCCGGATGCGGATCGACGGCGCGCTGCGCACCATCATCCAGGTGCCCCGGGAGCTGCAAAGCTCCGTGATCTCCCGGATGAAGATCATGGCCCGGATGGACATCGCCCAGAAGATGATCCCCCAGGACGGCCGGGCCAACGTCACCGTCCAGCAGGAGACGCTGGACCTGCGTATTTCCACCCTGCCCACCACCCACGGGGAAAAGGTGGTTATCCGGCTGCTGCGCAAGGCGGCGGAGCTGGGCAGCCTGGACGGCATCGGCCTGCGGGGGGAGAACCGGGATCGGTTTTTGAAGCTGGTGGACAACGCCACCGAGGGGGTGATCCTCATGGTGGGGCCCACCGGATCGGGCAAGACCTCCACCCTGTACGCCATGATCCAGCGGCTGAAAAGCGAGGAGGTCAACCTGGTGTCCCTGGAGGACCCGGTGGAGTACCACATCGACGGGGCCTGCCAGGTGCAGATCAACGAAAAGACCGGGCTGACCTTCGCCAGCGTCCTGCGCTCGGTGCTGCGGCAGGACCCGGACATCATCGCCGTGGGCGAGATCCGGGACGGCGAGACCGCCGAGATCGCCATGCGGGCCGCCATGACGGGCCATCTGGTGCTGTCCACGGTCCACACCAACAACGCCGTGTCCTCCATCGACCGCCTGCTGGACATCGGCGTGGAGCCCTACCTCATCGCCGGGGCGGTGAAGGGAATCATCTCCCAGCGGCTGCTGCGGAAGGTGTGCCCCCACTGCCGGAAGGCGTACACGCCCACGGAGGAGGAGCTGGCCCTCCTGAAGCTAAAGGACCGAGGGGAGCCTGTCCAGTTCTACCGGGGGGTGGGGTGCGGCGAGTGCTTCAACACCGGATACCGGGGGCGCACCGGGGTGTTTGAGATTCTCAGCGTCACCCCCGCCATCCGCCGCGCCATCCATGCCCGCTCCATCGCCCAGCTGGAGGAGGCGGTGAAGGAGGCCGACTTCCGGCCCATTCTGGAGGACTGCCGCCGGCTGGTGCTGGAGGGAGTCACCTCCGCGGAGGAGGTCCACCGGGTGCTGGGCGGACAAGGCCCGTTCTGAGGAGGAGAAGCCATGACCATTACACAGCTGATTGAGAAGGCCCGGGAGGGCCGGGCGTCCGACATCCATCTGGTGTGCGGGCTGACGCCCCGGTGCCGGGTGGACGGCTCCATCCGGGAGCTGGGGGGAGAGCGGCTCACCCCGGAGCAGTGCCTGGACTATGTCCGGGAGCTGGCGGGGGAGCAGTACGACGCCATGGTGGAGGTGGGGGAGGCGGATCTGGCCAAGACCATCGCCGGGGTGCGGTGCCGCCTCAACCTGTTCCGGCAGCAGGGGAGCTGGTCCGCCGCCATCCGCCTGCTGAACGAGCACGTGCCCGAGCTGTCCGAGCTGGGCCTGCCCAAGGTGGTGCGGGAGTTCCCTGGCTACAGCCAGGGCCTGGTGCTGATCACGGGGGAGACAGGCTCCGGCAAGTCCACCACCCTGGCCGCCGTGCTCAACGAGATCAACCAGACCCAGTCCAAGCACATCCTCACCCTGGAGGACCCGGTGGAGTACGTCTACACCCCGGCCCAGTGCGTCATCAACCAGCGGGAGGTGGGCAAGGACACCCGCTCCTTCGCCGCCGGACTGCGGGCCGCCCTCCGGGAGGACCCGGACGTGATCCTGGTGGGCGAGATGCGGGACCTGGAGACGATTGAGACCGCCCTCACCGCCGCCGAGACGGGGCATCTGGTGTTCGGCACCGTCCACACCAACTCCGCCGCCGACTCCATCGACCGGATGGTGGACGTGTTCCCCGCCGAGCGGCAGCAGCAGATCCGCTTACAGCTTTCCATGACGCTGAAGGCGGTGCTGTCCCAGCAGCTGCTGCCCCGGGCCTCGGGCAAGGGCCGGGTGCTTGCCTGCGAGGTGATGAAAACCGACGGGGCCATCCGCAACCTGATCCGGGAGGGCAAGACCCCCCAGATCATCAACTCCATCCAGACCACCGGCTCCATCGGCAATATCCTTATGGAGCGGGCCCTGCTGAACCTGCTGAACGCCGGGACCATCAGCCGGGAGACCTATGAGCAGGCCCTTCCCGGCGGCAGTGTCCAGGCCAAGGACATGGGCATGGGCGGGACGCTGAACCAGAACCAGCGCAGGGGCCTGGGCCTGTAAGGGGGGCGCGCTATGCCGACTTATAAATACGAGGGGGCTTACGCCGGGGGCGAGCGGGTGTCCGGCGTGGTGGAGGCAGCCAGCCGCCAGGAGGCGGTGGCCCAGATCCGCCAGACCTGCGAGGTGGTGCTCAGCCTCAAGGAGATCCCCAAATCCTTTGCCCAGCGGCCCGCCGCCGCGGTGTTCCAGCGGATCAGCCCCAAGTCCCTGGCCTTTACCTGCCAGCAGTTCGCCATTGTGCTGAAGGCGGGCCTGCCCCTGGTGCAGACCGTGGATCTGGTGGCGGGGCAGTCGGAGGACAAGGCCCTCCAGCGGCTGCTGCGGCAGGTGTCCGAGGACGTGTCCAACGGCTGGAGCCTGAGCTACAGCTTTGACCAGCGGGGGGGCCGTCTGCCCGTCACCTTCCGGGAGACCATCCGGGCCGGGGAGGAGAGCGGCGATCTGGTGTCCGCCTTCGACCGGATGGCGAAATACTACGACCGCACCGCCAAAACCCACGCCAAGGCCATCAGCACCATGACCTATCCCGCGTTCGTCATTCTGGTGGCTATCGTGGTGGTGTACGTCATCATGGACAAGGCCGTGCCCGCCTTTATCAACACCTTCGACGACCTGGGGGCGGAGCTGCCGCCCATCACCGTGGGGCTGATCGCCGTCTCCAACTTTACCACCAGGTACGGCAAGTACGTGGCGGCGGGGATTCTGGCCCTCATCGCCGCCCTGTGGCTCTACAGCCGCACGGAAAAGGGCGGGCTGCTGTTCAGCCGCCTGCGGCTGTCCCTGCCCGTGCTGGGGGAGATCGGCCGGATGGCCGGGGCCAGCCAGTTCGCCCACACCATGTCCGCCATGCTGGCCGCCGGAGTGCCCATTTTGCAGGCCATCGCCGTGTCCAGCCGGGCCATGTCCAGCCTGGTCATGGCCCAGGAGGTGCTGGACACCGTGGCGGGGGTGGAGGCCGGACGGGGCCTGGGGGACAGCATGGCGAACTCCCGGGAGCTGCCCCAGATGCTGATCCAGATGACCGCCGTGGGCGAGAGCGCGGGCGCGCTGGAGTCCACCCTGGAGGTGCTGGCGGAATACTACGACAACGAGGTGGACGTGCGTACCGAGCGGGCGTTGTCCCTGCTGGAGCCCATCATCATCTGCTGTCTGGCGGTGTTCGTGGTGCTGATCCTGTTCGCCGTGTACGTGCCGATGTTCAACATCTACAACACGATCTGAGGGGGGACGGCGCGTGAGGCGGAAAATGCGGAGCCGCCGGGGGTTTACCCTGGTGGAGGTGCTGGCGGTGGCGGCGGTGCTCCTGATCCTGCTGGCGATTGCCATTCCGTCGGTGATGGGAGCCATCGACCGCGGGCGGCACAAGCATGACGGGGAGGTGGAGCGGGCGGCCGCGGCGGCCTTGACCGCCCTGGTTCAGAACGGGACACTGGAGCGGGATAAGGCCGAGGGCAAGTACAGCACCACCGTTTACCTGTTTGACGCGGAAAATGGGAGGATTGTCTACGCCAAAAGTGGATTTTCCCCGGGCGGTTATACCCCCTATGGGGAGTGCCGGACAGAGGGGCACCAAGGAAAATTTTTGTGGCTCCAATATACGGCGGATAACAAAATGCAGATGTATTGGAGTAAAACACGCCCCGGCGGGACCTTTGACACATCAAACTGGGATAAAGAGCTCTGCGGCTCCTGATTGTCCCCTCATCCGTCAGCCTTCCCTCCTGTGAGGGGAAGGCCAAGGACCCGCAAAGCCTTCCCCCTTGCAGGGGGAAGGTGTCACGGCGTAAGCCGTGACGGATGAGGGTGCCCCCGCAAATTTGTTTTCACCTTGCCGCCCTGTGGCGAGTGAAAAAGTTATTCCCCGGCTTCGCCAACCCGGTCGGTGAATAGATACATCCTATGTTTCAGGAGGAAAGGAGGAAAATTTCCTGACATGAATGGGTTGAGGGAAAAATTCCGTAATAAAAAAGGCTTTACGCTGGTTGAGATGCTGATTGTGGTGGCGATTATCGCTATCTTGATCGCCATCTCCGTGCCTATGGTGAACTCCTCCCTGGAGGAGGCCCGCAAGGCAGTGGATCGCTCTAATGCCCGCTCTGCGATTAGTCTGGCAACGATTGAGGTTCTGACAAAGAACATCAACAAGGATACAACATGGGGCTATAGTGTTAATGGCACCAGCGGTTCCCTAACTGAGGGTGCCGATGGAGACAATGGAAAGTCCAAAGATTATGCTTCGGAAGGATTGCAAGTAACATACAAAGCGGATACCCAGACTTTTACGACTACGTATGATGCTTTGCTTAAGAATGCCGATGCTTCTCCTGCCCCCTAACCAGCTCTAAAGCCAAACAAACCAAACACAAACCAATTCCCTCAGCCAAGACCTGGGTTGGCGAACCGGGCTGGGGGAGCGTACCCGTCAAATGGGAGTAAGATGTTAAATTGAATCTCCTTCCCACGGAAGGCATCAAGTAATTACTTGATCGTCTACCCGTGGGTAGACGATGGGAACCTCCCCCAATCAATTTGGGCGGCAGGCCCCGCGATGCCGGACCTGTCCCGAGAAAAGGAGAACTTAAAATGAAAAACCTGAAAGCGAAGCTGCGCCGGGACGGCGGCTTTACGCTGGTCGAAATGTTGATCGTGGTGGCGATTATTGCCATTCTGGTGGCGGTGTCTATCCCGATGGTTGGGGCGGCACTGGACAAGGCAAAGCAAGCAACAGACGATGCGAATCTGCGTGCAGCTAAGGCGGAAGCGGTGATTGTGTATATGAACAATCAAATGAATGCTACACCTAAAACAATCACAGAGCTTAATAACAGCTATAGTGCTTATGATATTGCAGGCGGGAATCTCACGAACAAAACAAATGTTGGATACAACAAAGCTGAGCAAAATAGTATTGCCGCAGGAAATGCATACATTAAGGTGGAGTTCAAAGAAATTACAGATGCTTCTGCTATAGATGATGATATTGTTGTTGTGATGTGGACGGCAAAAACCGGTACCTAATTTTGCATTTCCTTCTGTCTTTTAAGGATTTGGAATGAAACAAGGGGGGCACCCGCGCGCACCCGCGCGGGCGTCCTCCAAAGCCCACCGCCACCGGGGCGGGCTTTGGAGGGCGGACGCCCAAACCTCCGCCCTGCCCGTTCCCTCAAGGCCCGCTGTCCCCCAACGGCGGGCCTTGGGGGGACAAAAAAGCCCCCGCCGGGGGGCGAGGGTCAGCCTTGAAGCGTTGACTGCAAGTCAGCTTTTAATTTTGCCAGTTCGGAGCGGATGCCCTCTACTGTGTCTTGGGCTTCCGCCCGTTCCAGCGCACGAATTAACAGCCGAATATAGGCTTTGAATTGCAAATCGGTCATGCCTTCCATAGGCTTTGCCACCTTTCTTTTGAATAAAGATATCATAGCACATCGCCAAAGTGAAATCAAGCTATACAAATCCTACAAAATATGTTAAAATGAGGGAGACAAGCCATGGACCCCCACCTGCTGCTGACAATTTACCTCTGCGTCTGGCTGGCCGCCGCCGGGGCGGTGCTGGGCAGCTTCCTGGACTGCGCCGTGTGGCGTTGGGCCAGGGGGGAGGCCATGTTCCGGGGGCGGTCCCACTGTGCCGGCTGCGGGCGCACCCTGTCCCCGGGGGAGCTGGTCCCGGTGTTCTCCTACCTGTTTTCCCGGGGAAGGTGCCGCGGCTGCGGGGGGAAAATCCCGGCGGAGTGCCTCTGGGCGGAGCTGGCGGGAGGGTTGGCGTTCGTGTGCCTGGGCGTCCGGTTCGGCCTGACGCTGGAGCTGGCCCAGTGGCTGGTGTTCGGGGGGCTGCTGCTGGCGGTGTCCCTGACGGACGGGGCCAAACGGATCATCCCGGACAAGCTGCTGATCGCCATGGCGGTCAACCGGGTGGTGTGGCTGTTCGCGCTGGGCCAGCCCCTGTGGGACACGGTGAAGGGGATGCTGGCAAGCGGCATCATCCCGGCGGCCCTGCTGGCGTTTGTGCTGCTGGCGGAGAAGGTGCTGGGCCGGGAGGCCATGGGGGGCGGCGACATCAAGCTGCTGCTGGCCATGGCGTTCTATTTGAGCTGGCCCGAGCTGCTGCTGACCCTGCTGGGCGGGTGCCTGCTGGGGATTATCGGGGCGGCGGCGGCAAGGAAAACGGGGGCCATCCCCTTCGGGCCGTATCTGGCGGCGGCGGGGGTGCTGGCGGTGTGCTTCGGCGGGCCGCTGGTGAGCTGGTATCTGGGTCTGTTCTGAAAGGGAGGACTTCACATGGCAAGGATCAAGGTGGGCTTCGATATCGGCGGAAGCTCCATGAAAGCGGCGGTGGTCCAGGGGGGCGGCCTCCGGGTGGAGACGGTGCGCCTGCCGGAGAAGCTGATGGACGAAAACGGGATCACCATGCCCAACGCCTTCTCCGATTTCCTCCGGCGCACCCTCCGGGAGCACCGGATTCCCAAGGGAGCGGGAGCGCTGGTGCTCCCGCAGAACCAGGTGATCTGCCGCCTGGTGAGTATGCCGGAGATGAACCAGGAGCAGCTGATGATGAACCTGCCCTATGAGTTCGCGGATTTCATCCAGGGCGCGCCGGATCAGTATTTCTGCGATTACGCCCTGTGCGGGAAGGCCCCCGGCGATGAGGAGGGGACCATGCCCATGATGGCGGCGGTGGCCTCCAAGCGTCAGCTGGAGCAGTATATCCGGATGTTTGCCAGGGCGGGGGTGCGGCTGAAGAAGCTGGTGCCCCAGGAGATGGCCTTGATCGAGCTGTGCCGCGCCCAGGCCGGGGGAGAGGGGCCGGGGGAGTACTGCTTTGTGGACCTGGGCCATCAGCAGACCCGGATCACGGTGGTGGTGGGCGACCGGGTGCAGGCCACCCGGCGGCTGAACTTCGGGGGCCGGGACATGGACCTGGCCATCGCGGAGGAGCTGGGGGTGGACGCGTTCCTGGCGGGCACCTACAAGATGGGGGGCCAGCAGTCGGCCCTGGCGGTGCCCGCGGTGGCGGACGTGTGCGAGCGGCTGGCGGTGGAGATTTTGAAGGTGGTGAACTTCTACCAGTTCACCTACCGCTCCAGCAATCTGGCCGGGGTATACCTGGTGGGGGGCGGGGCCGCGCTGGAGCCGCTGCGCCAGGCCATTGAGAACACGGCGGGCCTGCCGCTGCTGGAGCCGGGGGAGCTGCTGAAGGCGGCGTCCGGCTCGGCGG
>OFGF01000930.1_pt1 | contig 21162 bp, 18 predicted proteins | sample 1521711 | NCBI WGS metagenome assembly OFGF01 (sample SAMEA3504092, study PRJEB24116) | mouse gut metagenome | biome: mouse gut; feature: mouse-associated habitat; material: faeces | place: Denmark | collected 2011 | reverse complement strand
CCTAAGCTTCGTCTCCGGGAAATCAAAATCAATAGATCCCCGCCTCTGCCGCCTTGCGCGCAGAATCCCAGACAGCTCATACATCCGCTCAAACATCGGAACCAGACTGCGGTATCTCTCCCTCTCCTCTGGATCCTGATCCACCAGTATCTTCGCAACGCTGGTGTACGTCATCCTCTCATCTACATGGATCACCGTCTCCGCGATCTCGTGCCCGACCACGATCCCCTTCCCGTTCACCGTCATAATACAGCTAAGCGCCAGACGGTCCGTCCCTGCATTCAGAGAACAGATCCCGTTCGACAGCTTATGCGGAAGCATCGGGATGACCCGGTCCGCAAGGTAGACGCTCGTCCCCCTCTCCCTGGCTTCCCTGTCGAGCGCGCTGTTCTCCTGCACATAATTGGTCACATCCGCAATATGGACGCCCAGGATATAGTTGTCTCCCTCTCTTGTAACCGAGACAGCATCGTCTAAGTCCCTGGCATCCTCTCCGTCGATGGTCACCATCTGCCAGTCACGGATACCCTGCCATATCCGCCTCGCTTACATCCTTCCCTACCCGTTCCGCCTGATTCAGGAGCTTCTCCGAGAATTCTGCCGGAAGCCCGTAGCCCCTGACAATTGACATGATATCCGTCCCCGGATCGTTGATATGGCCGATGATCTCTGTCACCCTGCCCTCCGGCTTCTTCCCCCCGTCTCCGTAAGAAGTCAGCTTCGCCACGACCTTATGGCCGTTCACCGCCCCCTTCGACTTCTCAATGGGAATGAAGATATCCCTGGCAAATCTCTGATTATCCGGTATGACAAAGCCAAAATTCTGATTATCCTTATGCTGGTACAGACCGACGATCTCCGTCAATCCTCTGGATATGATCCGCACGATCTTCCCTTCCCTGCTCCGTCCCCGCGCTTCCCTTGTAAGCACGAATTCCACCTGATCTCCGTCAAATGCGCCGTTAATATCCTCCTCGCCGATGAATACGTCTGCCTCTTCATCCTCCGTCACAACGAATCCGAATCCTCTCGCGTTCGCACGGAATACCCCCGTCAGGCGCTTCGCCTCTCCCCGGCAGTATTTGCCCCGCTTGGACAGGTATATCCTTCCGTCCGCCTCTAATGAATCCAGCACTTCCCGAAGTTCGTCCCTCTGCTCTCTGGGAACATTAAGGAGCATAGCCAGCTCTTTAAACTTCATGGGTACATACAGGCTGTCGTACATCAGATCGCAGACAACCTTTTTCCTCTTCTCTAATCCCTGTTCCATCCTCTATCCCTCTCTGTTCGTAAGAGTTCTGAAATACCTATATATAGAAATAGACACTCCCACACAGGAGTGTCCTAATGTTCTCATAAATATGCCTTCTCTTACGCAAATACCTTCAAATTCAACACTGCTGCCAGTACAATAAACAGGACTGCAAGGAACTTCGTAGACTTCACAAGCGCGCCCTCCATGGAACGTCCCTTGTTCTGTCCCCAGTAAGTATCCGCCATACCGCTAATCGTTCCAAGTCCCGCAGACTTACCCTCCTGCATCAGAACAATCGCTGTCAGTGCAATACAGTCTATTGCAAATATTATCATTAATATTATCTTTAGAATCTCCACCTTCTACACCTCCTACGGCTAAACCTTTTTTATTCTACCATAAGACGCCCGAAATAGCAAGATAGAGCCACAGCAAAATGAATGAAATTTTCAGGTTAAGCAAATGGGTTCCGGTATTGTGCCACATCCCCCAGCCGTTCCTCAATCCTGAGGAGCTGGTTATACTTCTCCACCCGCTCTGAGCGGCAAGGCGCTCCGGTCTTAATCTGCCCCGCATTGAACGCCACGGCAATATCTGCAATCAGCGAGTCCGCCGTTTCGCCTGACCGATGGGAAACAATCGTCCGGTATCCCGCACATTTCGCTGTTTCAATAGCATTGAACGCCTCGGTCAGCGTACCGATCTGATTCACCTTAACCAGAATCGCATTGGCTGCCCTGCGTTCAATCCCCTTCCTAAGCCGTTTCTCATTGGTGACGAACAAATCATCCCCCACAAGCTGTAAGTTTGCCCCCAGCCTGTCAGTCAGAATCTCCCAGGCGTCCCAGTCTTCCTCATCCAGACCATCCTCAATAGAAATAATTGGAAATTTCCCAATTAAATCCCGGTAATATTCTATCATTGCCGCCGTATCCCGCGCAACCTTCTCTCCCTTGATTTTAGACTCTCCTGGGAAATGATACAACCCTGTCTTCTCATCATAAAGCTCACTGGCTGCAGCATCCAAGGCAATTTTAAAATCTTCTCCTGGCACATAACCCGAAGCTTTTACCGCTGCCATGATCAGCTCTAGCACAGCGACCGTGTCTGGAAGATCTGGTGCAAAACCGCCCTCGTCCCCTACTGCTGTGGAAAGCCCTTCTTTTTCACAAATCTTTTTGAGGTTATGGTACACCTCGGCACACATGCGCAGCGCCTCACGATAACTTTTGGCGCCCACAGGCATAATCATAAATTCCTGGAAATCCACGGTATTATCTGCATGACGTCCCCCATTTAAAATATTCATCATCGGCACGGGCATTCTCTTGGCATTGGTTCCGCCCAAATACTGATACAAAGGCAGCTCCATTGCCTTTGCCGCTGCCCTTGCCACTGCAAGGGAAACACTCAGCATGGCGTTTGCGCCCAGATTGATCTTGTCGTCCGTTCCATCCTCGGCGATCAGGCATCGGTCGATCTCCACCTGGTTCAAAGCATTTTTCCCGATCAGGACCTTTGCTATTTTGTCATTTACATGTTTTACAGCATTTTGAACGCCAAGACCGAAATACCTTGGTTCCCCGTCTCTCAATTCCACAGCCTCAAATTGTCCGGTGGACGCTCCTGAGGGAACTGCGGCGCGCCCTGTAGTCTTTTTCCCATTGCTGGTCGTCTCCACAGTCACATCTGCTTCCACGGTAGGATTTCCCCTGGAATCAAGAATCTCCCTCGCATGGACGTCAGTAATCTTTAAACACAAGCTCATAATAATCTCCTTTCGCACATCCTTACACAAGTCTTCTGTTTACAGTATTTACAGAAACCTGGTAATTATACGAAAGAAGCAAGCCGATGCTTTGGATATTCTTTGGCGGTTAAATATCGCCGTTTTTACTTATCTAAATTCTGCGATATTTAACCGCTGGAGTAATATAAAATCTTAAGTTACAGACGCTTTCAAATATTTGGACAAAGCCTCCAATACTAACTCCTCCATTTCTTCTGATACGGCGAAACCAGGCTTTTGCGCTTGCTGGCGTTTGAAATGACCGTCAACAATTTCTTCTGTTTCCATATCAGACGCCGCAAAATCTCTGATCGGATCCTCATCTGTTTCTAAGATATGAATTTGTCCGATTTTCAACACTAGTCCCTCTTGTTCCAAGACATTCTCAAGAAGAACCCTCATTTTTTCTTTATTTTCTGGCGACTCAATAATCTTCAACGCCTTTTTCTCAATGGCTTCTGGACCCAGTCCGGCAGCCGCCTTAGCCGCTACATTGGCATTTTCTTTCAGTAATCCTACTAGTTTTGGATGATTCTTGAGAAAACTATTGTCCGCATACTGCTGCACGGTGTGCTCCACTTTTTTCTGCACTGCCTCATTGTCCAAAATTCCACTGTAATTTACCTTTACATTTCTTGCAAAAATCAACAAGCCTTCCCCGGACGCCTGAAAAAACATACTTCCCAAGACAATATTCTTGCCAAGCTCATGAAAGGATAGGGCGTCGTTTACCATCCTAGTCAGCTTTTCCTGATATTGGCTTACCAGCTCACAGATCAGCTTTGCCTTACCCTGCGCAGGCATATATCGTATCAGATTGCAGAATACGTCAGGCGCCTCATTGCCCAGCTTCTGCAAAAGACGAACCGCCATGCCTGCCTCTGGCTTGTCTTTTAATTTCGGCATGATCCGTCCTAGCAAATTTTTTACACTCTTTTCATAATCAATTTTCTGTATCTCGATATCTGCATTTAACATAGCATCTCTCCTTTTTCAAAGCTCTCTCTTAAGGACGACAATAACACAAACACTGTCAGCATATACTTCTTAAAACAATTGAAACATATTCTCGCCTTTTTAAAGTCACTTTTTGTGCGACATTTATCTCTGAAAAGCCTATGAAATCAATAATAAAAGAACTGCCCCCATCAAAGCGCAAGATACCTTTCCTCGCTCTTTCATGCGGCAGCCCTCTTCAAATCAACTATACATTTATCTCCGCAGTCATGCCAAGCAGTTCCCGATTCTGCTCCAACACCGGACGGACAGAATTGGCAAGGAACTTCTCTACCTGTATCGGGGCGCGCCCTACATACTTGGAAGGATCCATAGACTGCTGCAATTGTTCCAAAGTCAGATTAAATGCCGGATCTGCGGCGATCAGCTCTAACAAGTTATTGTCTTTGCCCTCCACTTTGACGTTTTTGCCTGCTTCCATCGAAAGCTGGCGGATCTTCTCATGCATTTCCTGGCGGCTGGCTCCGTTCTTCACTGCATCCATCATAATATTTTCCGTAGCCATAAAGGGCAGCTCCGCCATCATGTGTTTGCGGATTACCTTGTCATAGACCACCAGTCCGTCCACTACGTTCAAGCACAGATCCAGAATGCCGTCCACGGCGAGAAATCCTTCTGGAATAGACAGACGCTTATTGGCGGAATCATCCAACGTCCGCTCAAACCATTGCGTAGCGGAGGTAATTGCCGGATTCAAGGCGTCCACCATGACATAACGTGCCAAAGACGCAATGCGCTCGCTTCTCATGGGATTGCGTTTATACGCCATGGCTGAGGAGCCAATCTGATTTTTCTCAAATGGTTCCTCTACCTCTTTCAGATGCTGAAGGAGACGGATATCGTTTGACATCTTGTGAGCGCTGGCTGCAATGCCTGCCAGAATATTTGCCACCCGGCTATCCACTTTTCTAGAATACGTCTGGCCAGATACTGCATAGCACTCTTCAAATCCCATCTTTTTTGCAATCATGGGATCAATTTTATCTATGGTTTCCTGGTCCCCTGCAAACAATTCTTGGAAGCTTGCCTGTGTTCCAGTGGTTCCCTTGGAGCCTAAAAGCTTAAGACTTGCAGTGACATATTCCAAATCCTCCAAATCCATCAAGAATTCCTGAAGCCATAACGTCGCCCGTTTGCCCACAGTGGTAGGCTGCGCTGGCTGAAAATGAGTGAATGCCAGCGTTGGCAGATCTTTATAAGTATCCGCAAATTTTGCCAGTTCGGCAATGACGTTTATCAATTTTTTATGCACCAATTTCAGCGCCTTATGCATTACAATGATATCCGTGTTGTCTCCCACATAGCAGGAAGTGGCTCCCAGATGGATAATGCCTGCCGCTTTGGGGCACTGCTGCCCATAAGCGTAAACATGACTCATCACATCATGCCGCACCAGCTTCTCCCGTTCTCTTGCAACCTCATAGTTGATGTCATCCACATGACTTTTCAATTCATCGATCTGCTCCTGGGTAATCACTGGCTGACCATTTTCGCTTAATCCAAGCTCCATCTCTGTCTCTGCAAGAGCAATCCACAGCTTTCTCCAGGTGCAGAATTTCATGTCTGGGGAAAAAATATACTGCATCTCTTTACTTGCATAGCGTTCCGACAAGGGGCTGTTATATCTGTCTGTTGACATAAGTTCCTCCATTCTTTTGCAATGAAATCTTTTGTAATCCGTTAGAACGTTTCTCCAGTCAGCATCTGATATGCCTCTTTGTATTTCTCTACTGTGCGCTCTACAACTTCCTCTGGAAGAAAATAATCACTGTCTGGATGTTGCTTCAGCCAGTCCCTGACAAACTGCTTGTCAAACGAAGGCTGGGAATTTCCTGGTGCATAGCCATCTAACGGCCAGAACCTGGAGCTGTCGGGAGTAAGCATCTCATCCCCGAGAACCACGTTTCCATCTTCATCCAGTCCAAACTCAAATTTGGTGTCCGCAATGATAATTCCCTTGCTCCGTGCATATTCAGCACATTTCTTATAGAGTGCAATCGTGCACTTCTCAATCGTTTCCGCATATTCTGCGCCTTTGCCTGGATACAGCTTTTCCAAAATTTGCACAGTGTCTTCAAATGTAATGTGCTCGTCGTGAAGACCGAGGTCCGCCTTTGTCGTCGGCGTATAGATGGGTTCTGGCAGCTGTTCGGATTCCAACAGTCCTTCTGGCAGGCGGATGCCGCAAACCATGCCCTCTTTCTGATAGCTCTCCCAGCCGCTGCCTGTAATATACCCGCGCACGATGCACTCCACTGGAAGCATCTGAAGCTTCTTGCATTTCATGCTGTTGCCGTCAAACTCTTCTTTTCGGAAAAATTCCGGCATGTCCGCAACATTCGTTGAAAGCATATGGTTTGGCACAATGTCTTTTGTAAACTCAAACCAGAACTTTGACATCTGTGTGAGTATCGCCCCTTTCTGTGTAATTTTATTCTTCAAAATCACGTCAAAGGCAGATATCCTGTCTGTCGCCACGATAATCATACTGTCTCCATTGTCAAAGACCTCACGCACTTTGCCTTCTTTTACTGGCTTAAATTCCTGAATACTCATTGCCATCCTCCATTCTCCTGCTGTCTCTTACCGTTTTACCAAAAGAGATTTTCCTGTCATTTCCTGCGGCTGCTCCATTCCCATGATTTCAATCAGGGTAGGCGCAATGTCTGCCAGGCATCCGCCTTCGCGCAGCGTATAATCGTCATCGTAGTTAATCAAGATAAAGGGAACCGGATTGATGGTATGTGCCGTAAAGCTCTCCCCAGTCGTGTAATCAACCAACTGCTCTGCATTTCCGTGGTCTGCGCACAGGAACATGGTTCCATCCATCTCTTTTAACGCCGCCACTGCTTTTCCCACGCAGGCGTCCACTGCTTCCACTGCTGCAATTGCCGCGGCTTCCACGCCAGTATGTCCCACCATGTCCGGGTTTGCAAAGTTGATGATGATCACGTCATATTTATCAGATTTGATCGCTTCCACCAATTTGTCGCAGACCTCGTAAGCGCTCATCTCAGGTTTTAAGTCATACGTCGCCACTTTCGGAGAATTGACCAGGATACGATCCTCGCCCTTGTTGGGTTCCTCCACTCCGCCGTTAAAGAAGAACGTGACATGGGCATACTTTTCTGTCTCCGCAATCCTTGCCTGCGTCTTGCCATTCTCAGCCAAAAACTGCCCGAAAGTATTGGTCAGCTCTACCTTATGGAAAGCAATCGATTTATTAGGGATGGTCACATCATACTCCGTAAAGCAGACATAGGCAACCTGCTTTCGCTCTCCTCTCTCAAAACCGTCAAACTCGTCCATGCAGAATGTCCTGGTGATCTCCCTTGCACGGTCTGGCCGGAAATTAAAGAAGATGATGGTATCTTTGTCGTTTACGGTTGCAACAGGTTTCCCATCCTTTTCTACCACGGTTGGAACCACGAACTCATCTGTCACATCCTGCGCATAAGAAGCCGCCACTGCCTCCACGGCGTTGGGCACACGGATTCCCTCGCCCTCTGCGATGGCACGGTAAGCTTTCTCTACCCGCTCCCAACGATTGTCTCTGTCCATGGCGTAATAACGCCCGGAAACCGTGGCAATCTCACCGACGCCGATCTCTTTCATCTTCTCTTCCAGCGCCTCCATAAATCCCTTGCCGGAGGTAGGAGCCGTATCACGTCCATCGAGGAAGCAATGCACATAAACCTTCTCTATGCCCTCCCTTTTCGCCATCTCCAGCAGGCCGTACAGATGCGTGTTATGGCTGTGCACGCCGCCATCTGACAATAAGCCGTAAAGATGAAGCGCAGAATCATTGTCTTTTACATTTTTGATCCCTGCCATCAATGCCTCATTCTTGAAAAAATCACCGTCTTCGATCTCTTTGGTAATCCTGGTTAATTCCTGATATACGATTCTTCCGGCGCCCATATTCAAATGACCTACCTCAGAATTGCCCATCTGTCCGTCGGGAAGCCCTACGGCAAGCCCGCTGGCATTGCCTCTGACAAAAGGACATTCCTTCATCAAGCCATCAATATTGGGGGTATTCGCCTGATATACCGCATTTGCCTCATGCTTCTCATTTAATCCGAAGCCATCTAAAATCATCAATACCGTAGGTTTTTTACTCATAATATCCTCCTCTTTTCCTGTTTCTATTCAAAAATAAAGCCTTCTGAGTTAATTTTAAACCGTTTTTATTTTATCACGGAGAATGTAAAAAAACAACTCTAACTATCTGCATCTCATTTATGGAACTTCCCTTATGCCTCCATCTCCGTCCACAGAAACCCCGGGAGCGGAAATGCGCTGCATAAAGTCCAATATGCGCTGCTTTTCTTGCGGCGTCTCCACAAGGGAAGTAACGCAGCCTTTCTGGACGCATGGCAGGAACCGGAATTCAATTTCATTGGTGTCTGTATGAATCACCACCTGGGACAATCCCGTGTCAATGGTTTTATCATTAAACCAAAAATTTCCCAAACTGTAGATCACAGGTTTGCCATAAAAGAAATCAAAGCCCTGAAGGCAATGGGGATGTCCGCCGATGATCACGTCTGCCCCTGCGTCTGCAAATGACTGTCCAAGCTTTGTCTGATCACTTCCATAATAATTCGTATTCTCTGTCCCCCAGTGCACAAAGGCTATCACATAATCACTGCAAGATTTCGCCTGCCGGATCACAGACAGAAACTTCTCTGGATTCAAGGTTTTTAATACCCCGGGCTGTGCAGTCGCAGCCTCTTTGGTATAATTTAAAGAACGTTCAATCTGGGTGGCGGCTACGATGGCAATCTTCCTGCCATTTGCAATAAAATATACAGGCTTCATGGCCTCTTCTAAGTTCTTTCCTGCCCCCACATAAGGAATCCCAGCCTCTTTGACCACCTCCAGGGTATCCAGCAGCGCATCCGCTCCATAATCCCATACATGATTATTCGCCAGGGATATCACATCCGCGCCAATCTGGACAATTTCAGAAATCCTCTCAGGATTCGCCCGGAACGTATACGCCTTTCCGGACAAAGGCATTCCCCGGTTACTATAGGCGTATTCATTATTGATCATTAAAATATCCGCCGCCTGCATCTCTTGCCACAATGCCGTAGAAAAGCATTCCTCGATCCCGCCTGGCTGGCTATCCAGATATTTGGTAGTGCTCCAGCCCTCTGCCAGATTAAGATCCCCGGTAAAATCCAATACCACCTGATCTTCATTGGCACATTCTTTCTCATAAACTTTATCCAAATCAACGGCTTTAGCGCCTGTAGCACGGCAATATTCCACCCAAAGCACATGAAGAGATTTTCCGGTCAACTGATACCAGCACTCAATATCTGATTCTGCTCCCTGTGCTTTCTGCTGCAAGCTAGCAAGGATTTCGATTCCATATTGTTCATAAAGCCACTGCCAAAAATCCTCTTTCACCGGATAACTTGCGGTCAGTCTGCCATCACTGTGCGATACTATGTCCTGGATAGCCTGGTTCTTTCGTGATTGCATACGCTTTTTCTCTTCTCTGCGCATACTGCTGCTCTTTTGTTCCTTGGAAACATATTCTCCCGCCTCTTTTGATGCAACACTTTGAACTCTGACTGCTTCGCCATTTATCCCACATCCTGCCAGGCACATGCAGATACAGCATATCACTGCCTTGCATCTGAAATCTATGCCATTTTTCCTCTGTATTTTCATAACTTGCTACCTGCTGGAACTATGCCGGATTACCGTGTTTAACGCCTGAGAGATGGCGCTTCCTGCCACAAAGCAAACGGCAGCTTCCACCAGTCCATTAATCCCTACAAACAACAAAATGAAAACTAAGGGATTTCCTGCTCCCATCCCCTTTGCAATTCCTTGAATATACTCGCTCTGGTAGAAAAACAGGGTCAATGTCCCCATAAAAAACAAGGTGTTCAACAATGGACAGCATAAATTTGCAAGGATCACTGATATTTTCTTTAAGGGGCTGACCTTGAGAAAGCCCTGATAGAGCAACCCTGTCAGCCAGCCCATCAATGCCCTGGTAGGAACGCAGACCAAAAAGGTCCAGACTGGATTGATGCCTAATAGCATGGCGCCAAAAGGGCTCATGCCAAAGCATTGGATAAAGCTGGTGATTCCGAAAACCGTTCCCAATATTGCCCCTGCCGCCGGACCCATGGCAACCGCCCCCACTGCCACCGGAACTACGATCAATGTAATTTCCAATCCCAAAGTATGAATATATCCGACCGGAGTGAATGCCATGATCAAAATCACGGCAATCAAAAGCGCCAGCTCTACCAGATAAGATGTATTTATTTTCCATTGCTTTTTCACGCTTTTCCTCACTTTCCATTCACAATCATAAACCATTTTCTAAAAGCTGAAAAAGGGCTTTTCCTCCTTTTGCAGAAGAAAAGCCCTTTTTACCTATGATTATTCTGCCATTTCAGCCTTCAATGCTTCTGTCAGAGCCGGAACGATCTTATTCAGATCTCCTACAATTCCATAATCAGCTACATCAAAGATCGGAGCATCTTCATCCTTGTTGATCGCAATGATGATATCTGCCTCTTCCATGCCTGCAACATGCTGAATTGCTCCAGAGATGCCAATTGCAAAATATACGTTAGGACGTACGGTCTTGCCAGTCTGTCCTACCTGTAAGTCTACTGGAAGCCAGCCGTTCTCAACAACTGCGCGGGAGCAGCTTACGGTTCCGCCAATTACTGCAGCCAGATCTTTTAGCATCTGGAAATTATCAGCGCTTCCAACGCCACGTCCGCCAGACACCAGGATCTTTGCTTCCATAATATCTTCTGTCTCTTTTACAGATTTGATAATATTTAAAATTTCCACATACTTGCTGTCTGGGGCAAATCCAGGATTATACTCTTCTACAACAGCTTTCGCACCCTTGATAGGATCAATCTTTTGCATAACGCCGGGACGTACCGTTGCCATCTGTGGACGGTTGTCCGGGCATGCGATCGTTGCGATGGTATTGCCGCCGAATGCAGGACGGGTCATCAGCAACTGATTGTGCTTCTGCTCGTCTTCTTTGCCAGGTACTGGATTCAATGGGAAATCGCCGATTTCCAATACGGTACAGTCTGCCGTCAAGCCAGTTTTTACTCTTGCAGAAACACGGGGACCTAAGTCACGTCCGATCGCAGTAGCGCCCACCAGCATAATTTCCGGCTTGTACTGGTTAATCACAGATGAAAGGGCATGCGTATAAGGCTCTGTCCTGTACTCCTTCAATTCTGGATCATCCACTACGATCACCTTGTCAGCGCCGTACTCTGCCAACTGGTCTGCCAGCTCCTTTACTCCAGAACCAATCAACACTGCTGTCACATCTGTATCTAAATCTTTTGCCAAGTCTTTTGCTTTGCCAAGTAATTCAAAAGCAATTCCGCTCAATACATTGTCTACCTGCTGTGCAAAGACATATACTCCTTTATATGCTTCTAAACCCATTATTTTCACCACTTTCCTTATTTTTACGGATATTCGCAATCTAATTCATCTTCTGATTGACCCAATGCTTAGATTACATGCTTCTCTTTCAATTTTCCTACAATATAGCTGACTGCATCTTCTGCCGTATCAGGAACAACCTTCTCACCAGCGCCTTTTTTCACTTTGTCAGATGCTTTTGCGATTTTCGTCGGTGATCCCTTTAATCCCAGGTCAGAATCGTCTACATCCTTGAGATCTGCTCTGCCCCATACAGTCACTTCTTTGTCATACGCATCGAAGATTCCGCCTGGTGTCATATAACGCGGCTCATTTAACTCAGAAAGAGCAGTGATCAAGCAAGGCATCTTTGCTTTTAATTCATGATATCTGTCCTCATACTGACGTTGAACGACTACATAATCCCCATCAATCTTAATTTCCTGTGCATAGGAAATAACTGGGATGTCGAGGTGCTCAGAAATCTGAGGTCCAACCTGTGCCGTATCACCGTCAATAGCCTGGCGTCCAGTAATGATCAAGTCGTACTCCAGGTTGCGGATTGCACCTGCAATAGTAGTGGAAGTAGCCCAGGTATCAGCTCCGCCTAACACTCTGTCCGTTACAAGGATGCCGTTGTCAGCTCCCATTGCCATAGCTTCACGGAGTACCTCGTCAGCCTTGGGAAGCCCCATGGTAAGTACGGTAACCTCTGCGCCATACTGCTCTTTCAATCTCAATGCTGCTTCCAGACCGGCTTTGTCGTCCGGATTCATGATAGTGAGCATTGCACCTCTGTCCAGAGTACCGTCTGGATTGAACTTAACTCCGCCTTTGGTATCTGGTACCTGCTTTATACATACAACGATTTTCACGGTAATTCACTCCTTATGTTTTATTTTTTTATATACGCTGGCTGCCTGCAAGCAACGCCTGGAAAATGTTTTCATTTTCGTCGCTCACTTACGGCTATTTCAGCAATGCGCCGGAAATAACCATGCGCTGAACTTCAGAAGTTCCTTCGTAGATCTCTGTGATCTTAGCGTCACGCATCATGCGCTCTACGTCGTACTCACGAATGTAGCCATAGCCGCCGAACAACTGAACACACTTCGTAGTTACTTCCATAGCGGTCTCAGCCGCAAATAATTTTGCTTTCGCTGCTTCCACGGAGTAAACTTTCTGTGTTGCTTTTGCCATAGCCGCCTTGTATACCAGCAATTGAGCTGCTTCAATCTTTGCCGCCATATCCGCAAGCTGGAACTGCGTATTCTGCTGTGCCGCGATAGAGCGTCCGAACTGCTTTCTCTCCTTGGTATAAGCAACAGTCGCATCCAGCGCGCCTTCTGCGATACCCAGCGCCTGTGCTGCAATACCGATACGTCCGCCGTCCAAAGTATGCATAGCGATTGGGAATCCTTTGCCCTGCGGTCCTAAGAGATTGTCCTTTGGAATTCTGCAGTCTTCAAAAATAAGTTCATATGTAGCGGATCCGCGGATACCCATTTTCTTTTCCTTGGTTCCAAAAGAGAAGCCAGGAGTATCTTTTTCCACAATGAATGCGGAGAAAGATTTCTTCTTTCTTCCTCTTGCATCTACTTTGACGTCTGTCACTGCGATAACGATATATATTTCTGCTTCCTTGCCATTGGTAATAAAGCATTTGGATCCGTTCAATACCCATTCCTCGCCGTCTAACACAGCCTTGGTCTGGCAACCCTGCGCATCCGTACCTGCTCCAGGCTCGGTCAGTGCGAAAGCTCCAAGCTTCTCTCCTTTTGCAAGCGGAGCCAGATATTTCTGCTTCTGCTCTTCCGTACCATAAGTCATAATCGGGTCGCAGCAGAGAGAGGTATGCGCAGACACGATAACGCCTGTGGTGCCGCACACTTTAGACAGCTCTTCCACGCACATGATATAAGTCAGGGGATCGCAGCCCTGTCCGCCGTACTCTTTTGGAATTGGGATTCCCATGAATCCAATTTTCTGCATTTTTTCTACGGTTCCTCTTGGAAATTTCTCTGTCTCGTCAACTTCCTGTGCAAGAGGCTTTACTTCATTTTCCGCAAACTCTTTGAAAAGAGTTCTCGCCATTTCATGTTTTTTATCTAAAGAAAAATCCATGATATTTTTCCTCCAAACTTTCTTTTATATTTTTAGCAATCAAGGGGGTGCCGCAGCAGACGGGAACAAGACTATGCTTGTCCCGCATTCCTGCGGCATCCCCGCTGCCAGATGTTGCTCAATGTGATTCCCTTTTAAGAGCTCAGTAATTACTTGCTGTAATCGTAAAAACCGATTCCAGTCTTCATTCCAAGCTTTCCTGCACGAACCATTTTCTTTAACAATGGATGCGGACGGTACTTGGGATCTCCTGTCTCGTCATATAATACGTTCATGATGGCAAGGCAGATGTCCAGTCCCACAAGGTCGCCCAAAGCCAGAGGTCCCATCGGATGGTTTGCGCCCAGCTTCATTGCCGTGTCGATGCCTTCTACAGATGCAACGCCGTCTGCATAGATGCCAACTGCCTCGTTAATCATCGGGATTAAGATTCTATTTACCACAAAGCCTGCCGCTTCGTTTACTTCTACCGGAGTCTTTCCGATTGCTTTGGAAATCTCAACGATCTTGTCCTTCATTTCGTCAGGAGTGTTCTCGCCTTTGATTACCTCAACCAGCTTCATAACCGGAGCAGGATTGAAGAAATGCATGCCGATCACTGGTCTGTCGAGGCCAGCGCCGATTTCTGTGATCGAGAGGGAAGAGGTGTTGGTAGCAAACATGCAGTCTTTCTTTACAATATCCTGCAGTTCTTTGAATGTCTGCTTCTTAACATCCATCACTTCCAAAGCTGCCTCTACAACCAGGTCACAGTCGCCGCAAATTTCCTTGGTTCCTGTGGTGATCTTTGCAAGGATCGCATCTGCTGCCGCCTGCTCCATCTTGCCTTTTGCAATTCTCTTCTCGAATCCCTTAGCAATTTTATTCTTGCCGTTTGCTGCAAATTCTTCGTTGATATCGCATAAGCATACTTCGTATCCTTCTGTCTGTGCAAATGCCTGTGCGATTCCGGAACCCATGGTTCCTGCTCCAATAATACCTACTTTCATGCTTATCCTCCTTATTTCATGTCAAGCGCGCCATTGGGGCACTTGAAAAGTACAAGTTAATCTCTTTCCACGATGGTGGAGCATCCCATGCCGCCGCCGATACACAGTGTTGCAAGACCTTTCTTAGCGTCTCTTCTTTGCATCTCATGAAGCAATGTCACCAGAATACGGCATCCGCTGGCTCCGACAGGATGTCCGAGCGCAATTGCTCCGCCGTTTACATTTACCTTGCTCATATCGAATTCAAGATCATGCGCAACTGCCAAAGACTGTGCTGCAAAAGCTTCATTTGCCTCTACCAAGTCCATATCGTTGATGGTAAGGCCTGTCTTCTCGAACACTTTCTTGGTGGAAGCAACTGGTCCAACGCCCATAATGGAAGGATCTACTCCGCCAAGAGCGCCTGCTACGAAAGTCGCCATCGGCTTCACGCCTAATTCCTGTGCCTTCTCTTCGCTCATTACAACGATCGCTGCCGCGCCGTCATTGATTCCGGAAGCGTTTGCTGCCGTAACGATTCCATCTGGCTTAAATGCGGGACGAAGCTTTGCAATGCCTTCTGCAGTAGTTCCAGGACGTGGTCCTTCGTCTGTATCTACGACAACCGTGTTCTTTTTCTGTTTTACTTCTACCGGAACGATCTCATCCTTGAACTTGCCTTCTGCAATAGCTTTCTCGCATTTCTGCTGTGAGCTTGCTGCAAACTCGTCAAGCTGCTCTCTGGTAAGTCCCCACTTCTCTGCCACGTTCTCGGCTGTAATTCCCATATGATACTGGTTAAATGCATCCCACAATGCATCGTTGACCATGGTATCTACCAATGTTGCGTTGTTCATTCTGTAACCATAACGGCCCTGCATAGCTGCATAAGGAGCCATGGACATATTTTCCATTCCGCCTGCGACAACGATGTCAGCATCTCCTGCCTGAATCATCTGTGCCGCCATATTTACGCAGTTCAAACCAGAACCGCATACAACGTTCACGGTAACTGCCGGGGTCTCAATGGGCAAACCTGCCTTAATAGAAGCCTGACGCGCAACGTTCTGTCCCAAGCCTGCCTGGATTACGCAGCCCATGTATACATGGTCTACCTTGTCAGCCGGAACACCAGCCCTGTTCAATGCCTCTTTGATCACGATAGATCCCAGTACTGGCGCCGGAGTCGTGCTTAATCCTCCGCCCATAGTTCCGATTGCAGTACGGCATGCGCCTGCTAATACAACTTTCTTTGCCATTTTCTTCTTCTCCTTTACCTTTTATTATCATGGTCCAGTGAACCCTAGTGCCCTGTCTGAAAACATTTTGGGCAATTCCGCGATATGTATGTTATTTTTTTAACAATCTTTTATTAAAAAAAAGGAAAACAGATTTGACAATATTTTTGCCGATGCATCTGTAAGATACATGCCGCTTTCTTGCTTCCCATGTTCCCAGTCCTCACTAAAAATATCCTATCACATTTTCCCTTTTTTTGCAATGTATTTCATAAAATTTGAGTTTCCCCATTTTAGCATTACTGTGGCAGCTCAATGGCGATGAATTTTACGCCAAAAAGCCTGCCCTTTTATCATACATAAATTTTAATTCGCCGTGTTGTATTGACAATAATTTAATAAAAAACATGATTTCCAATCACCATGCCCGGAATACTCCCATCGTCCCGTCTAAAATACAGGCAGCTCGTGGTAATATTCCCTCCTAAAACCTCTTGAGCAGCGCTGGTACAGCTGCTGTTTGCCCCTTGCGCCAGCACAGATGCAAATCTTCCGCTTGCCACTGGGGAAAACTGTCCGCCCTGGTAAATCACCCCGGCGACCGTATTCGGAAAATGGGAGCTGTTCACCCGGTTGATCACCACGCTGCCTACCGCAAGCTTACCCTCATAGCTCTCGCCCCCTGCCTCGCACTGGATCAGAGCCGCCAAAAGGGAAACATCTGAAGCGTCCCCTTTCACCGCAGGCGGATTCTGGTCTTTGCCGCCGTTATTTTGACTTTGGACTTTATTTTGTTCCCGCCTGATCTGATTTCTCTTATTCTCTTCCTCCTGCCGCCGGATTTCCTCAAGACGTTTAGCATCCTCTTTTGCTTTCTCTGCCTCAAGTTCCGCCTCATATGCTTTTTGCCGCTCAATTTCCTGCTTATACTTGGCAACATTGGACTGAGCGTCTGCAAGTTGCTGCCTCGCAGCTTTGAGATGCAAGGAGGTATCTGCTACTAGATCGTCAAGCTCCTGTTTTTTCCCCTCCTGCTGAGCTAAAAGCGCAGCCAAAGAATCCTCATGCGCATCAAGCTCACGCTTCTTGCTGGCAATCTCCTCCTTGGTCTGACGGTATTCATCCAGCATATCACGGTCATATTGGTGAATATTCGCAAAATATTCTGTCTTATTCAAAAAATCGGCAAAATTTTCGGCGCCAAGAAGAACCTCTATAATTCCCTCCTGATTGATCTCGTACAGAAAGCGAATCCTCTTTTTCATGGCTTCGTACTGCCTGTTTTCCTTTCGGGACGCTTTTTTGAGAGCTTTCCTGGTGTCTTTGAGATTTTGCCTGGTTACTTTGAGCTGTTCTTCTGTCTGATTCAGCTCTGCAACTGCCTGTGCCAGCCGATTATTAAATTCTGCCAAATCTCCTTCCAGGCCTCCCGCCTCTTTCGTAAGCTGATCTGCTTTCTGTTGCGCCTCTTCTTCCTGTTGCTTGAGGTCGTTGATCCCCTCTTGCACTTTGTCAATCTTTTGCTGGGTGGCGTCCGCCTTGATAGGGAACATGGCGCATAGAACCAGAAAAAACGCTAGTTTCTTTAGAAATGCTTTTTTCATTTCCCTTCCTCCAAAAGTATTATTCGTATTCTCGGATTCTCTTTGTGCCTGATTTTGCGAGAAGATTCAAGATCATGGTACAAAATCTTGAAAATTGGACTGCAAGGGAATTTCAAACCTGTTGACCCCGAATCAATCTAGGCAATTTCAACAAAATTGCCTATAAGAGAAAAAACAAATTTATCCGATAATCATAATATAACTGATACCTTGCTCCTATGCAAGAGAACGTTAGTTCGTTTTTATGCGTAATGAGCAAACAGACGAAACCGGAGGTGTTTTTGTGCAATATATAAAGTTGAACCATGTGCGGCCTGGAATGCGCCTCGCCCGCCCTATTTACAATAAAAACGGCGTAATGCTGTATGAACGTGACACACGCTTGACTCCGCAGGGCATTTCCAGCATAAAGAATTTCGGCTTATGGGGGCTCTATATCCTAGAACCTGCTGAGCCTGTGCCGCCTCTTTCTCAGGAAGACATCGAATTAGAACGTTTCCTCACGGTCTCCACTTTCCGGTTAAAGGATGACCTGACCCTGTTGTTAAACAACATGAAGCCCCAGAACATCATGTCTCTTTCCCAGGAAATCCTGCGGAAGTTCGGCACAGTAGACCACCGGATTAACTTTGCCGTAACGCTGCGCAGCAGCGGGGACTACGTATATAAGCATAGCCTGAATACAGCTATTCTCGCCTCGATGATGGTCAATAAGCTCCATTATCCTTATCCCGAACAGCTCGCCATCGTATGTGCAGCTCTTTTGCAGGACGCTGGGATGCTGATGGTGCCAGGCGAAATCCTCGAAAAAGGCCAAAGCCTGCTTTCCCCGGACGAACGCCGTTTAATCCGAGGCTATCGGGAAAAAGGATATCAGATGCTGCATCCAGATCGAAATGATTACAAATTCCCAGAGCTTGCGCTTCAAATTACAGGGCAGATGATAAGGCTTGAGCACAATGTCTCTGCGCCAATGCCCAAAAATATCCGCTGGAAAAACGGCTCCCATGTGCTCCACACTGCTGCGATGTTCGATGAGATGACTTCCATGAACCTGGACCGGGAACCAGTCTCTGAACTTGCAGCGATCCGCTTCCTACGGAAACACACAGACCATTATCCTGCTGCATTCGTCACGGCGCTGACCCAATGCATTCACATCCTTCCTGGAGGCAAATGCGTAGAATTTTCCAATGGGCAGAAAGGAATTGTGATCGAAGAAAACCAGAAAAATTATGCCCAGCCCGTAGTTATCCTCTTTTCCACCAATCAACGGGTGGATTTTACGGATTCCAGATTCCAAAAAACCATGCATATCTCAGACGTAATGAAAACCATGGACGCCAGGCTAAAAGTGGACCGGGACACGTTCAAGCAATATGCCACCGATGCGAGAACCCGGGAAACAGCGGTTCGTTATTCAGAAAAGCGCCAAAAGCTGGTAGCTGCCGGGCGGATGTAGTACCTCAGAGCGATCCTGACCGGAGGACTTTTCATCTTATAGGACTAAGGTGTCAATGCGACAGCCTCTTTTGACATCCTAATCCTATAAAATAAACAAGAGGATGTTGCAAAATAGCTGTTATATACAAAACATGATATCCATAGCTCAAAAATCTGATCCACATATTGTATATACGCTGCAATTTGCAACAACCTCTCTTAATGAACGGGTTCTATAAATTTAGCTGCGGTATCCGTCTGGATTTGCACTCTGCCATCTCCAGGAATCCTCGCACATCCGATCAATGCCAAACTCTGCTTCCCATCCCAGTTCTGCTTTCGCTTTCGAGGGATCCGCATAGCAGGTTGCGATATCTCCAGCACGTCTTGGCTTAATTTTATAAGGAATCGTCTTCCCACAGGCTTTCTCATATGCTTTTACCACATTCAAAACGCTGTAGCCATTTCCGGTTCCCAAATTATAAATATTGACACCCGATTTGTCTTCAATCTTCTTTAACGCCTTAACATGTCCCTTTGCTAAATCCACTACATGGATATAATCCCGGACTCCGGTTCCGTCTGGCGTGTCATAATCATCTCCAAACACGCCCAGGCATTCTAACTTGCCAACTGCCACCTGAGCGATATAGGGCACCAGATTGTTAGGGATCCCTTTCGGATCTTCACCGATCATGCCGCTCTCGTGTGCGCCGATCGGATTAAAGTAACGCAGAAGCACTACGTTCCACTCTGGATCTGCCACATGGAAATCCGTCAAAATCTGCTCCAGCATTCCTTTCGTCTGTCCATAAGGATTGGTAATGGCTCCCTTGGGACATTCCTCCGTAATAGGGATAATAGCCGGATCGCCATACACAGTAGCGGAAGAGGAGAAAATAATGTTCTTTACTCCATGCTTACGCATCACGTCGCATAAAATCAAGGTTCCAGTGATATTGTTATGATAATATTCCAAAGGCTTCTGCACTGATTCCCCGACTGCTTTCAGGCCTGCAAAGTGAATAACGCTCTCAATGCTCTCTTTCGCAAACACTTCTTCTAATGCCTCGGCATCTAGAAGATCTACTTTGTAAAAAGGAATCTTCGCTCCAGTAATCTTCTCTACCCTTTTTACTGCTTCCTCGCTGGAATTTGACAAGTTGTCCACTACGACTACCTCATAGCCGGCGCTAATCAGCTCGATACATGTATGGCTTCCAATATAACCTGCTCCGCCTGTAACTAAAATTGCCATATCGTACACCTCCGTTTTATTTTGAATATCCCCGGAATAAAATTCAATGCAGCACATAACCTCTTATCTGCAAACACTCCGGGAGTATCTTTGACTTGAAAGTAACCATGTCCTTTCTATATAATGATATCGCTTTTACCCAAAGAAAACAATAGCAGAATTGGTAAAATTTACAATAACCGTGTTACGATTATTACGGTTCCATTCTTTTTTGACGGTCAAATGCCATCATATAACACACTTTTATTTAATATAAAAGCCTGCAAGCTTGAGTTCCTCGTCAAATGTTATCGTATAGAACACACTCACATTTTCGTAAGAAACTTGTACCTGAACCATCGCATATTTTTTTCCATCTTGTACTGCCTCTGCGGTATCCATTTCATCAAAAGAAACCAGTTCCCCAAAATCTTCTGAAACTTGCGTTTTCATATATTGAAGCGTTGCCGCGTTGATGACAGTTTTCATGTTTTCATCCATACGTTCTGTCACCGAATGAAAATTATCCTCACTATAAAACCTGATAATCTCTTCTGCCTGCGCTCTCACCTGCGTTTCATCAAACACAGAACTTTCTCCAATGTCGCTGAATTTTGGCAGTTTCCAGTAAGCAGCAATTGCGATTATCAGAAGAAACGACAGGATAATTCCCCAGACCTTCCAGGTCTTTTCACGTTTTGCAGCCTTTTTCTCTTCCTTATCAAACTGGTCATTATAATGATTGGCAAAATCCCATGGTATCCCCATACGTCCAAGCACCTCATCAAGACTTTGCCCTTTTCCTACTGCACTGTTTATCTCTTCTAAAAGCTGTTTTTTAATTTCTCTCTTTTTTGCCGTCCTGCATTTTAAAAGTTTTCCAACTTCTCTCACGTACTTTTCTGCTGTCATCTCTTTTCCTCCAATTTCCGGCTGGACAATTAGTTCTGCCGTATCACACCACAGCCAATCTTTTCTCCTGCGTTTCCAGAAGGCTGACTCATAAAATCATCTGGCATTTTATGAATAATAATACTTCTGCCTATG
>OFGF01000929.1_pt1 | contig 21168 bp, 19 predicted proteins | sample 1521711 | NCBI WGS metagenome assembly OFGF01 (sample SAMEA3504092, study PRJEB24116) | mouse gut metagenome | biome: mouse gut; feature: mouse-associated habitat; material: faeces | place: Denmark | collected 2011 | reverse complement strand
CATAGCTTTAAGCTTTCCGGAACCCCCAGCCTAGCTGGGGGTTTTCTTCATACAAAAAGGACAGGAAGCGAACAAACTATTCACTCCTGTCCTTATTTTTTCTTGATTGTTTGCATGGGGCATTTACTCAAACTCTGCAAGCTGATCCTTATGCAGCCCCTTTTCATCTAACATACCGGTTCTGCGATAAATCCAGCCTAAAATATCACATACCTTAGCGACATTTAGCTTCTGGTGCCGGTCTTCATCATCCATATCTGGAAAATAATCAAATTCTACTGTTTCTACAAATTCACTGGCCAGATTATAAATTTCCGGTTCTGTGCCATATTCAATCTTCTGGCAATTTGGACAGTACAATTCTAATCCTGAACCACCATATTTATTATATACAACTACCTTTTTCTCAAGCTTTCCACCACAGAGCTTGCAGACACATCGACCAGCTCTTTCTGTTAAATACTCACTTTCTCCCATCTTTTCCACCTCTCTGAAATCCTTTTGTTTTGTAATTTACGCTATAGAAAAAAAAGATTTTTGCTCAAAATTCAGATTTAAATTGATAAAAAAATGATTTTTAGTCCACAGCACATCCGTCGGCACTTCAAAAAAATCTGATAAACAAGTTTTTGTGAACACTTTTTTCAGATCTCCAGTAGCTGTCAACGCACCATCTTTCATTAAAGCGGCTTTATTAAAAAATGGCAAAATTTCTTCTGTGTGATGGGTCACGTAAATCACTCCCATATTTCGCTCTTTTGTCAAACCTTCCACCATATGCAAAAAATACTCCCGGGCAAAAATATCCAGTCCACCGCATGGCTCATCCAAAATCATTAATTCTGGATCTGCCATGAGCGCTCGGGCAATCAAAACTTTTTGCTGTTGTCCTTTTGATAACATATCATAAGGATAGCGCATCCGTTCTTTCAGTCCAAAATCTGCCAAAATTTTTTTTGCTTTATGCACATCCTCTTTTCCTATCCATTGATCTTGAAATCCTAAAGTTCCGTACTTGCCGGCTAAAACGATTTCCAGTACCGTTTCATACCGCAGATACCTATCAAAAAAGGAACTGCTGACCCAGCCAATTTTTTTGCGCAGCCGCAATTGATTTTCCGGTGTCACTTCTTCCCCAAAAAGAAAAACCTTCCCACCAGATGGCGACAAATATCCAGCCAAACGGCTGAGCAATGTTGTCTTACCGCAGCCGTTAAGTCCAAAGAGAACCCAATTTTCTCCCGAATTAATTTCCCAGTTTACATCCTTTACGATTTCTTTAGAGCCTTCTTTTACAGATAGATGTTCTGCTTTCAACAAGGACATTGCAACCAAACCTCCTACTTGTATTTTTTTAAGTAATTTTATATAATAAATTCATATTATTTCTATAGAAAACGATATGTTATGTAAAGGTGTCATGATACCTGAGCGTCCGTGAAGAAGGAGTACTTTATTATGCGCATCGAACAACTGGAACATTTAATCGAAATCAGCAAGACACATTCTATCAATCTTGCTGCACAGAATCTACATATTACCCAGCAAAGTCTCAGCCGTTCCATCAAAAGCTTGGAAGACGAGCTGTTGGTACCGCTTCTATCGCGTACCAGAAAAGGTGTTGCCTTTACAGAACAGGGGCTGCTTGTATTAAAACGTGCACAGGAAATCATTGCAGTCACAGAGCTGTTGCATCAAGATTTGCAGGAAACCCATTCTCATAAAGCATCTATTTCCGGTACGCTCAATATTATGTATATGAACTCTTTTGATTTGGATAAACTGATGAAATCTATTCAGGAATTCTCCAAGACTTGCCCAGATGTGAAAATAACCATTCATTCTTGTACCATTTCTAGTTTGTTAAAGCATATATTGAATCAAAAAACCGATATCGGACTGGTTTCCATCCCCGAAACGTTTCATTTAAGCCAATTTCTCGATGAAACACATTTGAAAGAAGTCCAAAATACGCCATTGTATGACGAAAATTTAATGATTGCTGTCAGCAAAAATTCACCTTTAGCCAAACAAAAATCCATTTCGATTTCCACCCTGATCAAACAGCCGTTTGTTTTATTGATGAACGATAATGAAAGCGATATCCTGGATAATTGGAGCTATTTTCTGCTGAAACAATACGGTACACCTAATATTGTGCTGACCACAAGTGCGCAGGATATTTATTATGATGCCATTGCCAATGACACTGGTGCCGGAATGGTATATCGTACCAGTATAAAACGGATGTCCAACAGTCAAAAAGAACGTATGGTCATGATTCCTGTACGACCTGCGATAAAAGTATTCAGCAGTTATGTGCTCAATCGCAATAGAGCAATCACCAGTGCTATGCAGGCATTTCTTCCCTATCTTAAAGATAATTTTCAAAAATAAAGATGAAAAGTAGGAATGAAAAGAATGAACGGAAATGAAATCTGTTCATTCTTTTCTTATATTTATAGTAAACCTAATAGCTTCCAGAATGGAATAGCTAAAAGCATAATATATACAATATTAATTAACATTTTCGTTGAACAAAATGTAATAAACTCTTTCATACTTACGACTCCAAAAGAAAACATAAATAGATAGTTTGCAAATTCATAAGGCATAAATACTTGATCCAGCCCTTGCATAAACACATATAATGCTGGTGTTGGGTCAATGCCAACAGACATAGCAATCTGAACCAGTGGTAAAGAAAATGCAGCAATAGCAGCCAATGGTGTCAACATTAAATTTAGAAGCACTGCTAAAACCCAAATTGCCATTAAGAACATCGTAGGTGACATATTGCTGATCACAGGAATTACCAGATTGGCAATGATTGTACCCAAATCCAGTACACCGCTTACTTGACCAATACTCATACAGGCTGCAATAAAAAGAACCAAAGTTATATGAACCTTTTGCATATCCTCGGCAATCCCAATATTAAAACAAGGTAAATAAAAGGCAACTGCCACTAAAATAAAAATCCATCCAATATTGATACCATGCACACCGCTGGTCATCAAACCAATTACCAGAAGTATCAATAGTAGTAATGCACCTTTTTCATCCCGTTTCATCGCACCTAATTCTTTTGATTTCTGGGCAAAAAAAGATTTCGTTTCTAAAGATACATCCTGGGGAAACATCTTCTTTATTACAAAAACCATCACAACGATCATGGGAATAAAAATGCTGTTTTGAAGAAGACATTGCAGCCAGCCAATATTCAGGCCTGTTATTGGTCCAACGATGCCAATGGCCATACCGATAAAACCCGGAGAGAATATGATAAAACTAGGAATATTGGCTGCTAAAAGACCAGTAAACATGATTCCCGCCGCAGTCTTGCTTTTGCCTAAATTCAAAGTCTTGCAAATCCCGTAAGCCAATGGAATTGTGATCATATACACCATACCACAAACAGCTATATTGAAAATAAAACCTATAATCATTAGCCCATATAAAATACCACTATAGGTATCGCCTATTTTTTGTAGTACGAAATAAGCGGCCCGATTTAATAAGCCAATACGGTCCACAATATTGATAATTAATAATGCACTTAAGATCATCCAAGGCATATTGGAAAGCCAAGGCGCAAATACATCCGCTGGCGTGGCAATTCCGCTTAAAATATATAAAATTGGCAATAAAAGAGCCGGCACAAAGTTTGGCGTCACTTCAAAAGCAAACCACAAAATAATAAAAACTGTTACTGCTGTGAATCTTTTAATCGCTTCGGTAAAAATTTCTCCAGTGGGGAGACATAAAATGATAGCTGCCGCCAAGAACATGATAATCCATTTTGCCCAGGTTTTGCTTGTAACTTTTTTTACTTCCTGTTCCATCATTTACCTCCAATCGTTCTGAATAGAATTATTTTTATACTTTTTGCATTTTTTAATTGGCTAAAAGAGCTTAACCAAAATGTCAAGCCCTTTCAGTCCAGAAAATCTTACTTTGTTTCTTCTAAAGCCTGATAGATTACGCCGCCTTCTATCTCATGGGGCATACGGTTGCCCAGCAGATGACAAATGGTTGGCACGATGTCCACATTGCGTACAGGACGTTTCATAGTATAGCCTTTTTTGATACCTGCACCGCCCATAATGCATACACAGCCTACAGAATAGCCATTATTGGTCACTTCATTAGGGCAGTTTGCATGTTCAAACTGGAAATCTGGACGCAGCTGGAAGAAGATATCGCCGCAATGTTTGCCGCCCATCCCAACACATTCCATTTCTTCTCTGGTCATTGCAAAAGATACCACACGTTCGCCGTGTACCGGGTCCCGATACGCATACAAATCACTGATGATCTGCTGTACCAGTGCATCATAGTCTTCCGGTTCCACGATCCCTTCTGGATCTCTGCCTTTCAGATTGACGTAAATATGGCTGGTTCTCATGTTGACTGCTCTGGTTTTCGTCCAGTCGATTGTGTACCATCCTTTTTCTGCATTTTCTTTATTGACTACAGTATAACCTAATTCTTCCATAACCTTTGCATTGATCCCGCTCAGTTCTCCAATACCGGGGTTCTTATAACCTGGAGAGCGCGGTGTTGCAGCATGGTCACTGACTACAAAGATGGTGGTGTCGCCGTCCAAATATTCCATCATTTCACCGATGAAGGCATCGTTGATTTCATATACTTTTTCGATAGCTGCTTTATGACGCTGCCAGTCCAGATGGGAACCGGGAATAGCCTGATTGATATACCAGTGGTTCATCAAATCGATGCTGTGCAGATGGATATAGAATAGTTGCCAGTCTGGATATTTGTGAAACAGCCACTTTGCTGCATTGGCCTGCCATTGATGATTCTGCTGCCATGTTTCTACTACAACCTGATCCCCGATATCACTGTGCCGGAAGAAGGTACCGAAATACATAGCCGGCCCTAATGCTTCAAATATTTCATGTCCCAGTTCTCTTGGATAGAAATAAGAATCGTTTTCCAAGTTCATAGTATGAGACAAATAGAAAGAAGCTGTATTTCCTGTTGGATCAATTGCTACCACTCTAATCTTGTATGCTACGGAAGTTGGTTTGTCATTCAATAAGAACGTATCATAAATCCAGTCTGTCCATTCTCCCGCTTTGGCACTGGTCCATGCTTCAGATTTTTTGTTTTTATGGAAGGACAAAGTATCATAGTCTTTTCCATTAGATGCAGTCAGTAAGATGTGGCGTCTGTCCAAACCGCTGTTCATCACATACACGGCCTCTCTGGCGTTTTCTGGAATCTCAATACTCCAGTTTTTGGCATCTTTGATCGGAGCATACTGTTTATCAATTACATCGCCGTTTGCTGCTTCTTCTACACTATTGTTATACATAACAAAAGTTTCTTGTTCCAGCATTGGTGTGTCTGCCACATATTCTCCGGCGGTAAAATGGTGCCCTGCTGCTACGCTTTCCAAATCATCACCGCCGACTTTTGTTGCCTTTTCAGCCTGATCGCCATATACAACGCAGTCTCCAGAACTGTTGCGTACAGTGTGCGGAATTTCACGCAACTTTTCCTCAGCAGCATCCAAATACACATATTTCTGGAAGTCTGCACTGGAACGCAGGAATGGCACCATCCCCGTACCATCAATAAAGATGTTTTTACTGTCTTTGACACGATTTGGCCATGCCTGACAATAGTTCAACATAATACAGCGTTTGCCCTCATCTTCCATTGCTTCCCAAATCAGTTCTGATTCAATTCTTCTGGAATCCCAGTTGTACTCGGAAATATTTAAGGACTTTCCTAAAGTATGATTCTGAAAACAAGTGATCCCATGGGTTTTCGGCCAGTTTCCGGTAGCCAGTGTGGTCCAGTTTGGCGGTGTAACCGTCGGGAATACGCCCATCATATTCAAACCTTCCGTTGCAGTTCCTTCTTTTAATAATTTCTCCAGATTCGGCATACGGCCTTCGGCCATCAATCGTTTGATTACAACTGGATCTGCACCGTCCAGTCCCAGTAACATTGCTCTTTTCTTACCCATCATAAACATCCTTTCTACTTTTTAATATACATAGTTTCTCTTTATTGTTGATAGCTGCTATCATTTCTATCGATGCCTTTATTATATAGATAAGTTTTGCTAATGTCTAACAGACTTTGCGGTGCTGTGCAATACAGTTACACGTTTTGGGTGTAATATGGAAGTAGTACAACTAAAACAACAAAGCGGTTCACAGGCTGAGGCATGTGTATCAACCTGTGAACCGCTTTACTGCAGTCATATAGTATTGCAATTTTGTTTTTTATCTAATTATCAGCATTGGAATTCAGCTTCTAATTCTTCTAAAGATTTGCCTGCAGAATTAGCGCCCCAAATTAGAGCAAATAATGCCGGAATAAAATACCAAAGGCCGTTGACCACATTGACGCCCAAATAGCCAAATGCATAATAGGTTGCCGGTACAGTCAAAGTTACAGGCACAGCTACTAAACGCGCTGAGCCAAAGACAATCCCTGTTGCATTGCTTCTGATTTTTGTCGGATAACTTTCTGCTAAATAGGTCCACATCAGCGTCATCGTACCTCCTGAAAATGCAGAACGCAAAATTCCAATGAGTGCCAATATAATAGGAATCACCATATTGTTGCTTACATTAAAATAATGAATCATCGGTTCATAGAAAATCCCGCTGAATACACAAATGGAACCGGCAATGCAGGACATGATAATGATGGGAATTCTCCGCCCGCCCTTATCGGAAAAGAAGGAAACACATACATCTCCTAACGGCGTACCGATTACGCCGCTGGCACTGATTACCATAACTAGCGTATAGGCCAGACCCAGATCTACCATAAAGGTTACGCCATAATTTGCGAGATAAAATACACCCAAGGTAGCGCCCCATGATAAAATGAGTACAACCATCGTTTGACGAATTAACGATTTGCTGAACATCATTTTTATGGTTTGCCCCATGCCCACTGTTTTTTCCATGACACATTTGGTAGCTAACGCACTTAAATCACATGGCTGCTTGGTACATTCACTTACAATCTTTTCAGCCTCTGCGATTTGTCCCTTCATTACCAGCCACCTGGGAGATTCCCGCAGCCATTTCAAACCGATGGGAACTAAAATAATTCCCGAACCGCCAATCAGAAAGCATAATCTCCAAGCGGCTTCCCCTAAAATATTGAGACATACTGTGGCAAAAAAGGCGCCGAAAGGAATCCCAATGGTGCCGCAGGCGATAGAAAGCGCCTGATATTTGCCGCGGGTCGCAGATGGCAGCATTTCTGACATATACACCATAGCCACCGTTACCATACCGATTGTTCCAAAGCCTGTAAGGAAACGACAAATCATAAATACGGCATAATGGGTACTAAGGGCATTAATGATGGATGAGCCGGAAAAAATTGCTACTAGCAATAGCAAGGATTTTTTCCGTCCCAGTTGGGTTGCAATCATACCGCCTAAAAATCCGCCCAAACACATTCCCAGAAAGGACATAGAGCTGAATTGTGAAATCTGCTCTAAGGTAAACCCTAATGTATCCATCAAGGATGGCGTGATATAACCAAATAACTGCATATCCATCTGGTCAAAAAAATAGCAAACTGCTGCAATCCACAAAAAATGCTTATGTGTTTTTCCTAATTTTTGCATTCCGTCAAAATAATTGCCTCCACTCTCAGCAGATGCTCCGCCCATAAAAATCACTCCTCTATATAAATATGAAAATATATTTTTTTAAGAAATCATATAGGAATTTATATTATTTCATGAAAAAGTCAAAAGAAAAAATCGTTAAAAACACAGCAAATGCGGTGATAAAAAAGCCGCCGATAATCAATATTGCCTGCAGAATTCGATATTTTTGACAGGGATTAAAGATACTTGCGCCTGTTTCTTCTTCATAAACAATAAAATAATCTCGTCCGACCTGTACCGCCTTACTCTCTTTTAAAGTAGCTACTGCGCTACTGGTAATCTGCTTGCCAAACAGAAAAAAGCGAAAATACAGTTTCCTTTTTTCACTCCCTAATTCTGTTATTTTTTTGAGAGTAGCTTTTAAGTGATAACCCTTTGGTCGATTTTTATTTTCTAAATGCTGCACATAAAAGCTGAAACCGATGGTGCCCAGTCCCAGAATGTAACAAACCAAACATAAGGCGATATAGCCGTCCACCTTTTCACCCCCTATCTTTTTAGAATATTTCTACTTATTGAAAATGATTATTAATTGTGGTATTATGATAAAATATCTTTGTATTTATGTTTTGAGGTGTATCCATGAATATCGAACAGTTACAATATATGTGTGCCATCAGTCAGCACAAATCCATTACCAAGGCTGCCGAATCCCTTTACGTTACCCAACAGACAGTGAGTAAAGCAATTCACCGCTTAGAAAAGGAATTAGGATTTCAACTTCTTGTGCGCAATTACAATGGGATTATATTGACTGAAAACGGAAAATTATTTGTGGAGAGAGCACAGGTCATTTTAGAGCAGATTCAGGATCTTTATTATATCGCTTCACCGGAAGAAGCATCCTTATCGGGAACAGTTACTGTCTATTGCTCCAGTTATTTCATCTATAGAGTGGCGTCGAAGATGCTTACCTATTTTTCCAAGCATTATCCCAAGGTAAAGCTGCACTTCAAAGAGGAGCTTGCTAAAAATATTGTAAGCTTGGTATCAGATGAAAATCGTTTAGGCTTCATCACCACATTGGAAAATAGAATTGGCTCCGATGAAACAACAGTTTTATTAAAAAATTTGGAAAAACATGAAATGTTTGTGGATGAACTCTTAGTGCTCGTCGCAAAACAGCATCCATTGGCACAAAACGCTGAAATTGCTATTCAGGAATTGGGCAATTATCCAATTGTCATTGACAATCTGCCTGGTATTGAAACTGCGTTCTTACAAGAGTATAATACAGAGCTTTCTGTGCTGATGTATTCTTCCAGTTTAAGTCCCTGCATTGATAATGTTCGCCATAATGCCACGTTGGCATTTATCACAAAAAGTGTATTAGCGCATTATACGTTGCCGGATGATGTCATTGCCTTACCCCTTTCGCCCAAATGTAAAGCCAAGAGTTATTTTATTCACAGAAAAGATTATCAACCAAATAGAATAGAGTTGGAAGTCATAAAACATTCCTCACGAATCCTATCCAATTTTTGACTAGGAAACTCAGGTTTCATAGTCAAAATTGCAGGGTTCGTTCTTTTTTATGCCGTGTTCGTCTATTAGTTCCAATTTGCGAAAACACCATCCCAACACTTCACAAATTTTTGCTACATTGAGTTGGTAATTCCGTTCTCCCTCTCCCATCTCTACAAAATAATCAAACTCTACGCTCTGCACAAAGTCTTTCGCCAAGCGGTATATTTCCGCTTCCGTGCCATATTCAATGCAGCCGCAGTGGGGACAATACATTTCAATGCCCTGTCCACCGTATTTGTTGTAAATGATAATCTTAGTCTGTAGCTTTCCGCCGCATAATTTACACACGCAGCGCTCTGTTCGCTCAAGAATTTTTTGCGGATCCATGGTACGCCTCCTTCTTAAAGCTCTCTATCCCCTGATGCTGAATCTGTAAATCAAGATTGATAAAAAAGTGCTGATCTGTCCACAAAATACTGGTTTTTACGCCGAAAAACTTTTCTAAAATTTCTTGGGAGAAAACCTCCTCCAACTCCCCTTTTTCCACCAGTTCTCCATCCTTCATCAAGGCTGCTTTATTGAAAAAGGGTAAAATTTCTTCCGTATGATGGGTCACATAAACGATTGCCATCCTATTCCTTTCAGCTAAATCCTGGATATTGTGCAGAAATGTTTCCCGCGCAATCATATCCAAACCGCTGCACGGTTCATCCAAAAGTAAAATCTCTGGCTCATTCATCATAGCGCGGGCAATCAAGACACGTTGCTGTTGTCCCTTTGAAAGGCAATCATAGGGATAACGCATTTTTTTCTCTATGCCCAACATCCGGGAAAGGCTTTTCGCTTTCTGGATATCCTCATCTGCGATTTCTCCCGCGATTCCGAGGGTGCCGAATTTTCCTGCCAACACAATATCCGTTACCAATTCTTTTTTCAAATAACGGTCAAAAAAAGAACTGCTTACAAAGCCAATCCGTTTTCTCAACTGTAAAAAATTATTTTTATCTACTTTTTCATCAAAAAGACAGTTATAGCCCTCATTTCCTGATTGATATCCTGCCAAGATACTTAACAGTGTGGTTTTTCCGCATCCGTTCAAGCCAAAAAGTACCCAGTTGTCACCGGATTGTATTTCCCAGTTAATATCTTTCAGAATATACTTACTTCCTTTTTTTAGTCCTAGATTTTCTGTTTTCAACAAAGCCATAGGCACACCTCATAAATCCTATTCGCCCTTTTTCAGGGCGAATAGGAAAGCTGCGAAACATGCAAACGTAATAAATAAAGGGTTCAGGATTCTAATGCCTGATAAATAATACCGCCTTCTACTTCTTTCGGCATTCTGTTGCCAACTAAATGGCATAACGTAGGCACAATATCTACATTGCGGATTGGACGGGCAATGGTTTCTCCCTTTTTCATGCCCATGCCTGCCAATACGCATAAGCAATCTAAGGAATAGCCATCGTTGGTCACACATTGTAAAGAATTACCGTGTTCAAAGCCGAAATCTTTTGTCAGCTGGAAGAAAATATCGCCGCAGTGGGGACCGCCCATACCGATAGTTTCCATTTCTTCTCTGGTCATGGCAAAGGCAACTACGCGTTTTCCGGTCCGTGGATCCCGATAATTATACAAATCACTGATAATTTGTTGTACTAAAGCATCATATTCTTCTGGTTCTACAATACCTTCTGGATCTCTGCCCTTTAAATTGATATAGACATGGCTGGTCCTGTGCTGGATGGCTCTCGTATGCTCCCAGTCAATTTTGTACATACCTTCTACGCCAGGTACAGAAAATAAGCTGGTATATCCCAATTCTTCAAATACGCCGGCATTGATTCCGCTCAATTCGCCGATACCGGGGTTTTCACAACCAACAGAACGGGGAATGGCAGCATGGTCAGAACAAATGGCAACGCAAGTATTTTCGTCCAAATATTTCAAGACAGTTCCCAGGTATTTATCGTTTATCTCATAGATTCGGTCAATAATTTCGCGGTTGTCTTTCCAGTTTTCATCCCTGCCCTCAGAAGCCTGCTCCATATAGTGATGGTTGACTAAGTCAATGCTGTGTAAATGGATGTAAAATAACTGCCAATCAGGATTGGTGTCGAAAAGATATTCTGTGGCTCTCATATGCCAATCGTTAATCATATCAAAAGATTCCAATTCCATCGCATCACCAATGGGTGTATGACGGTCAATGGTAGCAAAGTAACACATCGGGCCCACATGCTCCATCAGTTCTTTGCACATTGCTTTCGGATAGAAGTAACTGTCATCCTCTGTGTTCAGAACATGAGAAATATAAAATCTACCTTCTGTACCGTCTTCATTCATTTCCATATTGCGAATATAATAAGCAACCCGTTTATTTTCGTCACTGATGGTGAAGGAGTCAAAAATTGGTGCAGACCATTGCCCTAATTTAGCACTGCCTAAAGGTTGTGGCGTTTTCTTATTTTTATATAATGTCACTGTATCATAGTGTTCACCGGTAATTAATGCATATCTCCGATGCAGTGCATTATTCATGGTGATCACGGCTTCTTTGGCGCCCTCTGGAATTTCAAAGGCCCAACCATCGGCGTCTTTTAACGGGGTGTATAACGTATCTGTACTGTCACTGTTACTTGCTTCTTCTGCACTCAACCCTTTAATCACAAAACCTTCACTTTCTAAAGGCATATTTGCAGTAAAATGACTGCCCGTCATTGCAGCAACCAAATCGTCTTTGCTCATTTCCATTGGCATCCCATTGGTACCGGTATCATTTTTGCCGAATTTTTCAACCTGGTCATTAAATACAACACAGTCTGAGGAACTTTGATTTACTACATGAGGAATATCTTTCATGGATGGATAGTCTGCTTTCATGCGAACAACCTTCTGAAATTGCACAGAAGAACGCAGGAAAGGCACTACGCCGGTACCATCAATAAAGATGGAATTTTCATCTTTTGTGCGAGGCGGCCAGGCTTCACAATAGTTTAGCATAATAGATTTCCGGCCTTCTGCTGCAAAAGCTTCCCAAATCATTTCTGCATGAACTCTCCGGGAATCCCAATTGATTTCTGTAATTCCTAATGATTTTCCCAAGGTATGATTTAAAAAACAGGTTACACCATGGGTACGAGGATAACAGCCTGTTGCCAAAGTGGCCCAGTTTGGCGGGGTGATGGTTGGCAATACACCCATCATATTCAGTTTTTCTGTGGCGACACCCTGCTCCAAAATTTTCTTTAGGTTTGGCATTCTTCCTTCTGCAACCAGCCGTTTGCAGACAACGGGATCAGCTCCGTCTAAGCCAATCATCATAGCGCGTTTCATACTCATTCTCTGTTCCTCCTTAAATAATGAATAAAAAATATTGAATAGATAAAATATTTTTCTTAATTTAAGTATAGTGCCCTGGAAAATATTTCACAAACAACTTCTCTTACCAATTCTATGTCTAGACCACAGTTAAAATTCGTGCTCTACTTCAATTGTTATTACAAAATAAACAACGCTCTGCAAACGGAATTGACAGAGCGTTGTTTATTTTGGTTTAGTACATAGATAATTCTTCATTGTTTGTAAAAAACAGATAGAAGTATCTCTCATATTCTAAAAAGCATTCATAAGCTACAAATATATATAACTGCATAGACAGACATTTTATATAAATCCTTTTCCCAACAGAATCAATGCACATATAATCTGTCCAAGGACAATAGCTGGTATGCCAATGGTAAAGATACGATGCTTGGTTTTATGGCGAAAGGTCTGCATTCCCAACCAACAGCCTAAACTTCCCCCTAATAGTGCTATGATAAAAAAATTTCGTTCCGGTATGCGCCATTGTTCCTTTTGAGCTTTGCGTTTATCACTGCCCATGAAAAAAAATCCCAGCAAATTTAGGACTATCAGATAAAAAATTACGAATTTTAAAACCATTTTGGTTTACTCCTTTTATCCTTAAAATAAAAACAGAGGATATTCCACAGGTACGCAACCTCTGAAATATCCTCTCAAAATTTTTATGCTAATGCTTTTTTGGCTACTTCAACCAAATCGCTGAATGCTTTGGCATCTGTCACAGCTAAATCAGCCAAAACTTTGCGGTTGATTTCCACGCCGGCTTTGTTCAAGCCATTGATGAATCTGCTGTAAGACATGTCATTCATTCTGCAAGCAGCATTGATACGAGCAATCCACAGTTTGCGGAAGTCACGTTTACGTAGTCTTCTGTGTGCGTAAGCATACTGCAGAGAACGCATTACTGCCTGATTTGCTACGCGGTAAATTTTAGAACGGTTACCATAGTAACCTTTTGCCTGTCTTAAGATTTTTTTATGTCTGCGGTGTGTAGTTACACCACGTTTTACTCTTGCCATGGGTTGTCCAACCTCCTTCTATGCACTTACCTATTATTTGTAAGGAATTAATTTTGTTACACGTTTTGCATCGCCTTCAAACATAATTGCGGATTTACGCAGATTACGTTTTCTCTTAGGGGATTTCTTTTCTAAAATATGACTGGTAAAAGCATGATTTCTTTTGATTTTACCAGACCCTGTCTTACTGAATCTTTTTGCAGCACCTCTATGAGTTTTCATCTTTGGCATAATAATTTCCTCCTCTCACTTGCTGATACGCTTCAAATTAATCTTTGACCGGAGCCAAGATCATAATCATATTTCTACCTTCCACCTTAGCTGATTTTTCAACTTTGGCAACATCGGAAAGCTCTTGCGCAAAACGTTCGCATAGTTCCTGGCCCAGCTCCGGATGGGTAATCTCGCGGCCGCGGAACATAATGGTTACTTTTACTTTGTCTCCGCCAGCCAAAAATTTAGCGGCGTTTCTGGCTTTCGTCAGGAAGTCATGATCTTCAATGTTTGGTCTGAGCTTCACTTCTTTCACGGTAATGGTACGCTGATTTTTTTTCGCTTCCCGTTCTTTTTTGCTCTGCTCATACTTATATTTTCCATAGTCCATGATACGGCAAACCGGTGGATTGGCTGTAGGAGCAACCTCAACCAAATCCAGATTTTTTTCAGCAGCAATTTTTACAGCTTCCCGTGGCACCATAACGCCTAACTGCTGCCCTGCATCATCTACTAAACGGACTTCTTTACAACGAATCTCTTCGTTAATTCTCAACTCTTTACTAATAATCGTTCCCTCCTCGGAAGTAAACAAAAAAGCGGATGGCATACTCCATCCGCTCAAAAATCAGACTGCATCTTTTATAATCTGCAATTCTGACGATACATGCTTGCGAAAACCAACTCAGCAACCGGCTGGAAGGTGAGAAACGGATGGTCTCTACTTTAAAATAAGCTATTCTGTTTGAATCAACTCGTTAATCATACAACGCTTTATCAAAAATGTCAAGAAAAATTTTTAAAAATTTTCCTATCTCCGTTCTTTTATTTCGCAAACCAAATCAGAAACCAACTGTTCTACAGAAACAGCGCCAAGATCCCCTTCACCCCGTTTGCGCAGACTCACAGTCTGACTGGATGCTTCTTTTTCGCCCACTACCAGCATATAAGGAATTTTTTGCATCTGCGCCTCGCGAATCTTGTAGCCGATTTTTTCGTTGCGGTGATCCACTTCTACACGCACACCTGCCTGAGTTAATTGCTCTGCAACCTGTGCGGCATAGACGTTGAACTTGTCAGTGATGGGCAGCACAATGGCCTGTACAGGAGCCAGCCAGGTTGGATAAGCACCAGCATAATGCTCTGTCAAAATGCCGATGAATCGTTCAATACTGCCGAATACCGTTCTGTGTACCATAACTGGGCGATGTTTTTCGCCATCCTCGCCGATATAGCACATATCAAATTTTTCCGGCATCTGGAAGTCCAATTGAATGGTACCGCACTGCCATGTGCGATCCAGGCAGTCCTGCAGATGGAAGTCAATTTTAGGACCGTAAAAAGCGCCGTCCCCCTCATTGACAATATAGTCCATGTTGAGATCCTTCAAGGCATCCCGCAAAGCGTCAGTTGCCCGTTCCCATAATTCATCAGAGCCCATAGAATCCTCTGGACGGGTAGATAACTCTACATGATAGGTGAAACCAAAAGTTTTATAAACACTGTCAATCAATTTGATGACGCCTTTTACTTCTTCATTGATCTGTTCTGGCAACATGAAGATATGGGCATCATCCTGTGTGAACGCACGCACACGCATCAAACCGTGCAACGCTCCGGACAGCTCATGGCGATGTACCAACCCCAGCTCGCTCCAGCGCAGCGGCAATTCCCGATAGCTGTGCAGCTGACTGTTGTACAGCAGGATTCCGCCTGGGCAGTTCATCGGCTTGATGGCATAAGGCTCTTCGTCGATTTCTGTAAAGTACATATTGTCCTGATAATGGTCCCAATGGCCGGAGCGCTCCCACAAGCTGCGGCTCATGATCATCGGCGTGCGGATTTCTGCATAACCAGCTTTCGCGTGCAGCTCCCGCCAAAAGTTTTCCAGGTTATTGCGCAGTACAATTCCTTTCGGATAAAACAACGGGAAACCTGGTGCTTCATCTACGAAAGTGAACAATTGTAATTCCTGCCCCAACTTTCTATGGTCGCGGCGTTTTGCTTCTTCTAATTTATATAAATGTTCTTCCAGCTCTGCTTTTTTAGGGAAGGATGTCCCATAGATACGCTGTAGCATTTTATTTTTTTCGCTGCCTCTCCAATAAGCACCAGCCAGACTCAATAGTTTAGGAGCTTTGACAATTCCGGTACTCAAAATATGGGGACCGGCACATAAATCGGTGAAACTCCCCTGTGTATAAATACTGATGGTGGCATCTTTAGGCAGATCATTGATCAGTTCAACTTTGTAAGGCTCCCCTTTTTCTGTAAACATGGCAATGGCATCAGCTCTGGATAATTCCTGACGCTGATAAGATTCATCTGCCTGTACGATTTTTAGCATTTCAGCTTCAATCAATTCCAAATCTGCCGGCGTAAATTTGTGTTCTGAATCAAAATCATAATAAAATCCATCTTTGATAGCAGGGCCAATGCCCAATTTGGTGCCGGGAAATAATTTTTGCACAGCCTGCGCCAAAATATGGGAGGTGCTGTGATGGAAAGTATCTCGCCCTTCTGGATCGTCAAAGGTGTAAATACTTACGGAGGCATCTTCGTTAATAGGCTGTCCCAAACTGCAAAGATTACCGTTTACTTTTGCTACAATAGCTTTTTTTGCCAAACCATTGCTGATATTTTTCGCTACCTCCAGCGGTGTAATTTGTTCCTGTTCAAAGGTTCTCACCGAACCATCAGGTAATGTGATGTGAATCATGTTCATACGCTCCTTTTTTGCAAATATCGTGTTTGCGAAAAATAAAAAAGCATCCATCCCATTGGGACGAATGCAAAAATCCGTGGTTCCACCCAAGTTAGCGCAAACACGCTCACTCTCTGATTGTATAACGGCATCACCCGTTCACTGTTCACAGCGAAAACTCCGAGATGGTATCTGTACACTACGCCGTAAAGCGCTTCCAGCCTAGGCGCTTCTCTCTGTCACTGATACTATACAGCATGTTCTCTTCTCTGTTTCTCTCTATCTTTATTTAATTATAGAGATTCTGCCAAGGTTGTCAAGTTTTTTTCGGCAGTTTTATGAAATTTTGTTGCGCAAACCTCTTTCTGAAAGCATGCACCTTTCTTCGCTGCTGAGAATAGACTGTAGAAAATGAACTGCCTTGTCAAAGGAGCTGTCTTTTATGTCAAAGGAAACGCTAGACCAGCTGCAGCCCAATGAACGCGCTGTCATTGAGCTGATAAAAACAGAACAGGAAAATCGCAAACGGCTGCAGGATTTAGGCTTTGTGGCAGGGGTAGAAATTCAGTGTCTGCAAAAAAATTTTTCCGCCACTAGCTCTGCATACCTGATTCATGACACCGTAATCGCTCTTCGTCGAGAAGATGCAGCTTCTATCTATATCCAGCCTCTGGAACAGACAGAAAGGGAAAAAAACATCGTGCTGGCAGGCAATCCCAATGTGGGCAAGAGCACCTTGTTCAACGCCTTGACCGGACTACATCAGCACACGGGAAACTGGTCGGGAAAAACCATTGAATTGGCTAGAGGAACCTATTCTCTGGATGACAAATCCTACACCATTGTGGATTTGCCCGGCTGCTATTCCCTCTCTCCTGTTTCCCGTGATGAACAGATAAGCTACGATTACATCACACAGAATCAAATGGATGCGATTGTAGTGGTCTGTGATGTAAGTTGTCTGGAACGCAATCTGCTTCTGGCGTTGCAGCTGAAGGCAATTTTTTCACCAGTGATTTTAGCAGTAAATTGTATGGACGAAGCGCCCCGCAAAAAAATTCAGTTGGATTTCAAGCGATTGGAAGCACTGAGTGAACTTCCGGTTATAGGGATTGCTGCAGGAAAAAAGCAGGGTGTGAAAGAGCTCATGGAACTGGTAAGGCAGGTGACAGAAAGAGAAACGCCTGCGCATCTCTCTCAGGAATTGCCGGAGCATAAGACACTCATTGCTCAGGCACAGCAAATCAAAGAACAATGCGTTACCTATGCACAGGATCATTTACAGACAGACCGCCGTATTGATAAACTGCTTATGGGAAAATGGACCGGCATCCCCATTATGCTGGCAGCCTTAGCTTTTATTTTCTGGCTGACCATACGCGGCGCCAACTATCCCAGCCAATGGCTGAGCGCACTTTTTTACCAGGGAGGCCTAATTTTAGAAGATGTTCTAGAATGGTTTCACACCCCCCAATGGCTGCAGAGCTGCCTGCTGGAAGGTGTATATCAAACCTTGAGTTGGGTGATTGCTGTGATGTTGCCGCCAATGGCCATCTTTTTTCCGCTGTTTACGATTTTGGAGGATTGCGGCTACCTGCCCCGCGTCGCCTTCAATCTGGACCATTGCTTTCAAAAAGCAGGAGCCTGCGGAAAACAGTGCCTTACAACCTGCATAGCCCATATAATTTTGTAGGGCTCAAAGGTGTGAAAAATGAAGGAAAGTTGAAAAAATTTAGGATGTACAGTTACTTTTTCTATATATTAAAGTCACAATACCAGCCACGCACTTCAAGATGGCCTATATAATTGAAATACAATTATTATTAATTACTATTTTATTATCTTAATGGACAGTCTGATTTTTTTACCTTATTTTCTAACATATCCAAGCCATTTCTATTTAGGTATACTTTTAGACTTTCTATCGATTGCATAGACTTTGGGCCAATAATAATTTCCGTTACTAATTCATCCATTTTTATATTTTCTTTTCTACAACATTCTTTCAAATCAATGGTATAATATCCTTTTATGTTTGTAGATGTTATCAGAAATTTTCTTTCCCCTAATCCTCTCAAAGTTCCTTTTTTCTCTGTCACTCTAGACAATCTTACCTCCTTTTCCGCTTTAAATGATGGATGTTTAAAAGCCATAGTACATTCATATATATTATCAAATAATCCATCTATAGTTTCAAAACCTTTTCTAGGTAACCCATAAGAAAATATTTCCTCGAATAAATTAACAAATTCATGATTTGACACATAAGCTTCATAATAAACTGGTTGTAATCTTGCTCTCTTATTTGTTATTTCACGTAATTTTGACTCATTGAAACCTATAGAAACTCCTTGTCCATTTTTCCCATATCTTTCCCATTGAGCTGCATCATCTCTTAATTCTGAAAAACATGCTGCGAATGCTGTGCATTGTTCTCTTTTATTTTTTTGATTCACGAATATGTCTTGTACTTCTTTTATCTTATCTTCATATCCATTCTTTTCAAATCTAAGCTTAATTGAGTCCTCGAGTCTTAATAAAAAATATTCCATTTCTTTTTTATCATTCATTGATTGAATGTCGCATAAGCGAATTCCTTCTTTAGTCAAAATCCCATCTAGTCCTATAAAATCAGTATAATGATATAAAAATGTATCCATATAGCTTATCTCCTTTATTTAAAATACATAAGTTATAATATCAAAATTAAAGCTTCCTAACAACATTTATGAGAATAAACCACTATATTTTTCGATAATATCAAATATAAATACGCACAAAAAATCTTCATAACTGCAGTTTTATTTACAGTCGCAAGGTTTTTCATGCATACGAAAACAAAAGCCCAGCAGCTATGCTTTTGCATAACCGCTGGGCTGCTCCATTTACCTATAAACCACTACACATTTCTCACTGCTATCATATCCAACCTGATAGCCTAACGCTTCCACTACCTGGCGCACCGGCGCCCAAACGGTACCATTGCGGTTTTCCTGCTCAATGACGCATTCCTTCACCGTTCCGGCGTCCTTATCCACAATTTTCAGATTGCATTTTATTTCCGGAGCAGCAGCTGGTACCCACTTCTGCCCAAGCTGCTGCACAATCCCTTTGGCAATTGATTCCGCCGTCAACCGCTGGAACGCTGCATCGGTCAGCAACCTTTCTTCCGCACTGTTGTTAATGAATGCCGTTTCCACTAAAATCGCCGGTGCTTTTGTCCCTTTCAGGATATCCCAGGCTTTCGCTTTTACCCCTCTGTCTGCCAGTCCATTGGCGGCAACTAGCTCCTTCTGCACCGCCTTGGCCAGTGGATAACCGACGCTGGTTGTACTGTAGGCCCATGTCTCTGTCCCAAAGCCTGTCTTATCATCCCGATCGCCATCAGCATTGGCATGGATGCTCACCAGATAATCCACGTTGGCACTATTCGCAATCTTGCACCGGTCCGCAATCACCAACTTGCCAGATGTAATATCCGCAGTACGCGTCATTACTACATCAATATTGTTGCGCTCCAATGCAGCCTTTACCATCAAACCAATCTGCAGCACAACATCTTTTTCCTTTGTCCCGTTTTGTCCGACCGCTCCTGAATCCGTCCCCCCATGGCCAGGGTCAATACAAATCTTTTTCTTATTCATGATATCTCTATCCTCCCCTTCTTTATCTGCTCCTACAAACTGAATAATGTTGTGCTGCTTCTGACTGGCATTTTTCTGGCCCAAGCTGCAGTTTACCGCTGCAATGTGTCCGCCATCCAGCATAATAGCATACTGCAGGCCTTGCTTTTTGCAGTATGCATTTACTTCTGCGCCGGTCATATTGGCCAAATATAAACCATAAACCTGTCCGCCTTTTACGCCGATTGCGGTATGATTGGTGCGCCGCAGCACATCGGAATAATCATAGACCTTGCCATTCTTTTGGAACCGTGCATAACCTTCCGCTGCCGGATCGTAATTGTCCAGTAGGCCGACACCTGAAATAGCCCATCTGATATTGTTCAGCTCTGCCGACGGAATCGCTATCCAGCGTTTTACATCGAAGCCGCCATCTTTATAATAAATCAGGCAACTGTCGGGATAGCCAAGCCAGCCATGGGCCGAGTAGCTTCCGAACACTTTCCCGTTGTAGGCCAGGATTGCATTGGCCGCATTCTGATACTGAAATGTGCCGCTGATGCAGTTGGCATAGTCTTTACAGGCTTGTTTGTTCTTTAGTTCCGCAAATATTACTTTGTCCGGCGCAACAGATAGAATCATATTACTGCCGTCCCTTTTTATCGACATTCTTCCTCACCCACTTTCGCATAAAAAATAACGCTCACCGGCTGGTAAGCGCTTGACGAATATTTTTCTTCTGTTATAATAAAAATATAAAAGAGAGTAACCACGGTGTATTGGCGTACACCGGCAAACGGTTTTTCTCCCGGATTAGACAGACAATCCGCCTAACTTCTCAGGGTAAAGGCGGATTGTCATTTTTTATTTGACTTTAAAACCTTGCTACTTACGTACCAAGGCGATAACAGTGACAATCAACGTCAATGTTGCGATAATCGCTCCATATAACTCTAAAGTCATAGTTATCACCTCCCTTACTCAGGGAGGAAACCGCCTACCGTTATGGCTACTCTCTATTACACATTTTACCACACAATCATGTGTTCTACAATCACTATTCGTCAGATAATTCCGGCAGGCCTGCTACAGATGTGA
>OFGF01000927.1_pt1 | contig 21210 bp, 19 predicted proteins | sample 1521711 | NCBI WGS metagenome assembly OFGF01 (sample SAMEA3504092, study PRJEB24116) | mouse gut metagenome | biome: mouse gut; feature: mouse-associated habitat; material: faeces | place: Denmark | collected 2011 | reverse complement strand
GTGAACCGAATTTATTTAATTTTTAACTCCGTCCATTTTTTAGTGGACAGTAGTGTCTTCAAGATGATAAACAAACACTATTCGGTGGTGTATTTTCATCCGCAGACCATAAGCGTTTAGAGATTCAGGCTAACAATTTTGCCTCATATTTTCTAATGCCAAACAGATTATTCTGTGAAAGGTATTTTAGAGCCTATGAGTACATTGGCATCCCAAGGCGCATATTCCCAAAGATTTATGTCGATGACCAACCGGTAAATATTAAGGATTTTAATGACCTCTTGTCTTTTATAAGTAAAGTTTTTGGTGTATCTAAACAGACTGTTGAAATACGATTAAGAAATCTTAAACTGATAGAGGATTGTAGAAAACAATGCTCCGATTCTTGGATAGAGTTTTTATTATAGTAATATCATACAATGGCTAAGTATTCCCCTGATAAAGATTATACTAATCAGATGAGCCTGAATATTCAGCGAGACGATTTTAACTGTCCTTGCTGCGGAAAACCATACCCTATTACTGAGGCTGAATTAGAAAAATTTGAGTTATCGCGTCATTAGTGTCCACTAAAAAATCATAAGAGTACTTTGAAATTATTGAAATTCAATTTGTTATAGTTAGTTTTGCCGCGCAACGATTTGAAATTACTTTTGCAGTCTGATTCAGGCTGTTATGAATAAGGATAAATACGTTTTCGCCCAATTAGTCGAGTTTCTTGACAATTTTAAGTTCTTACGCATTGTAAAGAAGTATGATGGTGACAAGGATGTAAAAAGTTATACTTGTTGGAATCAACTACTTACACTGATGTTTGGACAACTGTCAAACCATGAGGGTCTGCGCGATCTCATCGTTGCTATGGAGGCCCATGCAAGAAAACTCTACCATCTCGGGATCGGCAAATCGGTAACGCGTAGCAACCTTAGCAAAGCCAACGAGCAGCGCGATTACCGCATTTTCGAGGAGTTTGCCTTCTTCATGATTGCGGAGGCCCGCAGTAGGAGAATAGAGAAAATCTTCGAGCTTGACGGTCATGTATATGCCTTTGATTCCACAACCATAGACCTCTGTCTATCGGTGTTCGAGTGGGCAAAATTCCGCAAACATAAGGGTGGAATCAAAATGCACACGCTCTAGGATGTAGAAGCTCAAGTTCCTGCATTCGTACATATTACCGAGGCGAAAGTCCATGATTCAAAGGCAATGTCGGAGATTCAGTATGAGAAGGAAGCGCACTACATCTTCGACCGTGGCTACAATGATTTTGGCAATCTTTACACGATAAACCGTATCGGTGCGTTCTTTGTCGTCAGGGCGAAAACCAATGTCCGATTCAAGCCTGAGACATGGAAACGAAGACTACCCGGGAATGTTGTCTCAGATGCCATCGGATACTTCACGGTTTATAAAAGCGCGAAGGATTACCCGGAAAAACTCCGCAAGGTGGTCTGTGTCGACCCCGAAGACGGTACCAGATACATATTTCTGACCAACAATCTGACGGCTTCGGCTGAGACAATCGCCGAGCTTTACCGTAACCGATGGAGTGTGGAGCTGTTCTTCAAATGGATCAAGCAGCACCTGAGAATCAAGAAGTTCTGGGGCACGTCCGAGAATGCCGTCCGCATCCAAATCTATTGTGCCATAATCACTTATTGCCTCGTGGCGATAGTGCAGCACGATATGAAGCTGGAGCGCAGCATCTATGAAGTCCTTCAGATACTTGGGATATCGCTGACAGACAAGACCCATCTGCATGACCTCTTCGACAAATCGAATTTCAAAAATGTCAATGTCCTCTGTGATTCAAGTGAACCGAATTTATTTAATTTCTAACCCCGTCCATTTTTAGTGGACAGTAGTGATCCGAAATAGAAATTAAATCTCGCAATACCAAAAGAGATTGCTCTTCCGATATACCGGCTCTTTCTATTTGGGCAAACGCATATCGAAATTTACCGTTCCTTCCATTTTCTATGGCCTGTATCAAATAAGAAACAAGTTTTTTCCTTTCTAAATTTGAATCTTCAATATTATCTAGTTTCTCAGTTTTTACAATACCCCTCTTCTCGCAGAATTGATATCTTAGGGAATTGGTGTCAACATTAGCATATGAAAGCACCAGGCAATCCATATCTTGTTTTTCCATATATGAGAAAGCATCCTTTTTATCTCCAATTAGAAATCTAACCGGAACTCCCACATCTGTCCTTATGGATGTTTGGCGAAGATCCTTTCGAAGCATATTTAAAAATTTCACAATAGGAGCAAGACTCCTTCTGTTATTCTTAATCTCCAATTCTATCAAATTAGGGACTTTGAATCCATTAAAAATAGTCGGAGAGGCCCCTTGAAATTTATAGATGGATTGTGCAGTATCCCCTATAATGCCTATTCTCGTTTCTGGATTTTTGCCTATTGTTTGTAAAATTATCGCTTGGAGTGGATTCGTGTCCTGAAATTCATCTATGAAAATATAAGGGAAACTAATAGCTAGTATTTTTGTAATCCATCGATATTTAATTATAAGCTTTAAGGCAAAATAATTCACGTCATCATAGTTAAGTATTCCTTGTGCCCATGCTAATTTCTTATAAAATAACCCAACTGAATTGCTGGCATAAACATCCCCGTATTTTTTCCCGTTCTTATTCGTTTTCCCTTTTATGATGGGCTGTGTTGAAGAACAACTTATTTTTTTGTCTACTATTTTCCATTTAAGTGATTTTAAATATTTAGACCATAATGCGAATTGTATGGGTTGTTCACAATGTTCAGAAACCGCTTTACATGTTGGATAGTTGTCCAATACATAATCATCTATGATTCCTGAGAAAAGATCCAAATTAAAACCTTCATCATCCGCAATGAGATAAAAATACGGTTTTATAATATTGGTATACAGAAAGCTATGCAATGTAGAAACTTCGACACGAGCTGAATAACCGAGTCTTTCTGTTATCGTGTCAACACCCACATTAGAATAGGTCAAACATGCGATTTTTCCGAGTCCATTCAGGCGCATCGAATTATTGAGAACATTATGGACATGATTAATGAGCCAATAAGTTTTTCCCGCGCCAGGTCCTGCTTTCAGACGAAAACTAGTTTCAATCGGTATCAGATCTGAAGATGTTATTTCAGTAGCCATTTTAAACCGTCTGCAATATATTGTGGAACAATAAATTCCTGATAATCTTTTGGACTAGACTCTTTTTTCAATAAGTTCTCAGATAGAATATTTGATAACCCTAAAGCATTCTCACCTTTATCTATTGACTTCAGGTACAATGAGGCTATTAAAGCCCTTATTTTTTTATCATCATCCCAATCGGATAGACATAGGGAGTCAATTACCCTTTTTCGCCAATCTTTTGTTGTTCCAAATATATTTTTAGCCTCGTCGAAATTAACACAGTCCATAAGCTGCAAAATCTGGTTTCTATTGGACATATCCTGTGTCACCAAAATTTTACACTTTGGATTATGTATCAAAAGGTCATATTCAAAAGTTTTGCTTTCGTTTTTATCCTGAAATAAAATATTGATATTCGGAACTTCAGAAAATTGATTATCCTTGTCTACATACGGATTTATGGCATATTCATAATGTTCTACATCCATTTCAAGTTCAAAAGGATAGCATCTAGAAAAAGTTTTATCTCCTTTACCCTTTCTTGTGGGATCAATATCGGTCAAGCATAAGACTCGTTTATTAATTGCATATGGAGATGATTTCGTATCAAACATTCTTAGGAAATGATGAAAATAACGTCCACCAGCATTAACAATGCACACATGATAATCAGATAATGAATATCCTATATATCTTGCTAATACATCTAATAATAGCTGTTCAGCAATTCCTTCAACAAAAATTATTTTATCGGCAAAAAGCATATCAGAACGAGTGGCATCTAAAAATCTCTTGACATATCCATATGATTTAATCCCCTCATCGTTGTTGGGAAATGTCTTATATGGATATGCTATGGAGATATGTTCATTCTCATCCCGTTGAACACATATAATTTCCTCTAAAGAAACTGCCGCTGCTATTTGAGTTGAATGTGTTGACACAAAAATCTGTCTCACCTTGTTAAACTGATCGTTTTTAAGAAAAGACAAAAACTTGTATTGCATTGAGGGATGAAGATGAGCCTCAGGCTCTTCTATAATTAAAATTGGAAAGAAAACGGCATTCTCCCCCATTCTTCGAATGTCTGTATCTGCTTGAATTTTAGCCAGTATAAGAGAGATGTAAATTAGATTATTATACCCCAAGCCATTATGTGAAATGGGTAAATCTACTCCCGTTTTATATTTTACTACAATCCTCAGAGCCGCATATAAATCTTGTTCGGTAATGTTCCCATTAAAATCGGGGGTGGCATTATTAAATGATGCTCCAGTATTTGAAGCATAATTAAGCATATGAGCTTTCCCAGTTTCAAGACGCTTTATAAGATGTCGTATAATTGAAGAGGAGTTAGATTTAAACTCTTCTTTAATATCTTTCTGGAGTTTCTCTTTCTCTTCTTCTGTAATATCCGAATTATTCCTTATTTCAAAATCAATGTAGAAATCTAATATTTCTCTGAGTAACGCGCTTCGAGAGTTTACTAAGTCATTATCAACATTTCTAAGTGCGTCTAGAGACTGCACATCAAACCGATTAAGAGTTTCTGAATCCGCTTTTTCTCTTCGTTCTGGATTTCCTCCTATGATGGAATACTTATAACGACGGATGAATGACTCTTCAATAAGATTCCATGCTTCTGTTTCATTAGATACAGATTTCATGGCGATCTTATATTCGTCCTCTAACGAGGCTGGCAATTCGAATACATAAGAAACACAAGCTTCATATTTTTCGTCAAGTTTTGTGAGCCACATCCTAATTAAGCGGAGATCATCATCAAGCTCCCTTTCTTTTTTCTCACTCGGTCTAATGATTGCCGAAACTACAATCCGAGGAGAATGTGACTGCAACTCTTCCAACCCAATAGGACGATGGAAATCATGTATTGACATTCTTCGAAATCGACAATGTGGGTCAAATATGAGTCTTAACGCACGCAATATATTGGTTTTCCCACCATTGTTGGGCCCAATAATCATATTGATTCCGTCATTAAAATCAATTACCTGATTAGCAAAATTCCTATACCCTTTAATTGATAATTGAGAAATGAACATGGTGGTCTATTTCAGTCGTTTTGATGTTGTTTGTAATTCTCTATCTGGTCAAGGACTTGGTCAAAGACCTCGTCGTTCCATTCGGGGGGATAGCCGTTTTCATCGAGAAGAAAGAACAGATCTTGATTAAGTTCTGCTCTGACATTTCCATTAGTCAGCCAATCGGCGAATGACGATTTTGTGTCAATCAGCTCCTTCACCTTTTTTGCGAGGGATTTACACTTCTCGTTGATTATGAATGAGCCAGACTTTTTATCTTCGCCGTACTCAAAGTTATGAGTATCGCGAAGGTGCATAAGTATATCGTAAAACGCTTTTTCCTCAAAGGTAAGGCCGAGGCTTCGGAAGCTGTCTTTATCTTCTCCGAGTTTGTTCAGCAAGTCAAGAGCTTGCTGAGTGGCATTGCGGATAATCTCGTCAACTGCATCTTGTTGAGCCGCTGATGCTTCTTCCGAAGAGAGTTTTGTGCGTCGGTTGTGATACTCGTCGAGTGTTTTCTGTAATAGTTCTTCAAACTTCTCAGCAGCCAACTTATTGGTGTTCCTATACTGTGCTATTCCCTTACGGAGCATTTTGATAAGGACTTCAAGGCGGGTAGCGGGAAGTTTAACACGGTTAAGCTGTTCGATGAAACCGGGGCTAAAGATGCTTTCCTCAACATCAGTATCCAATATGCTTACAACTGAGTTGCAGCGGAGAGCCTCGGCCACCATACGCTCGACAGCACGGTTCATGCTTTCGGTGTCATGTTTGATTCCGGAAGCCTTTCTGATATAAGATGCTACACACATGAAGCACTGTGATAACGCCAACTGTTCATGCGTAAGGGCATTGGACGGTTGACATATATCGTAAGCAGCTTTGAGCCTCTTGATATGCGCAAGGAAGAAAGTCTTAGCGTCAACCTCTTTAGGTTTTGCGCCTTCCTTGGCAACATTGTACATCTTTGACAGTGTGAGGATATGTTCAGCTGCGTTTTGCAGGCAATCGAGGCGGTCCAGAGGTTTCGCATCTTTGTCAGTAAACGGAGTGAGGTCAAATCCTACAAACAACTGCTTTATGAGGTCAAGTTCAACAATAAGCGCTCCGAGAGCCTGTTGAACATCATCCTCACTCGGTCCGAAGTTCTCGCCGCCATATTGTTTCATCGCTTCCATCATGTTACCCCGAATACCGATGTAGTCAATGATATAGCCAAAATCCTTGCCGGGATATTTGCGGTTTACTCGGCTGACAGTCTGCACAAGCGTATGCTTCTGAATAGGCTTATCGTTATATAGATAAGTAAGGCACGGTACGTCAAAGCCGGTAATCCACATATCGACGACAATAACGATACACAGATTAGAGTATTCTTGTTTGAAAGCTTCTTCAAGAGCCTTGATGCGTTTTTTGTCGCCGAGATAGTTATACATCTCTTTGCGGTCATTCTTGCCGCGAGTTGCAACCATTGCAATAGTCGGCATTGGTTTCAGCTCGTTAAATTTCTTTTCAGGCACATCAAGACCTTCGGGAGCCTTACGTTTCTCAAACCACTCAGGTTTGAGTTTACGGAACATTTCAAGCAACCGATATCCTATTTGACGAGAACTGCAAACGACCATTGCCTTTTGTATAACATCCGGCTTATTGTCGCAAGACGCAGTGTAATGAGCAATGATGTCGGCAGCGAGTCGTTCCAATCGGTCATCGTCACCGAGAATGATTTCCATTGCGCTCATCGCTTTCTTACTTGCACGGATGTCTTCGTCCGTTGCACCTTCATCAGCGCAAATTTTATAGTAATTGTCAATTTCCTTGACCTTTTCGCTGTCGAGCGTAACATTGGCGATACGTGGAATATATTTGATGTCTTTGGTAATTTCATCATCCACGGCCATACTCATAGTATAACGGTCAACGATTTCGCCGAACACCTGAATAGTTTCGGCAATCGGAGTGCCGGTAAAGCCTACGAATGTGGCGTTTGGAAAAGCAACTCGCAGTTGTTCCGCGTAAGGCTTGGTGACGAAAGCACCAATCTTACTATCGTCTATTTCTTTGACAGCATAACGGTATTCAAGGCTCTCGACTTCCACTATTTCCGGATTGGAAGTCTCATTGACATTCTGTACGTATGACTGATTATCCTCCTTAGCCTGGATGTCTTTAGCTTCAACGACTTTAAGTTTATTGCTGAGGCGAATCTGTGTACGATGCGCCTCATCTGAGAAGCAGATTATATTGTGGCGAGTATTCAGTTCGCCGATGGCTTCGCAGAATTTCTGAATTGTACAGATGAAGAAACCGCCGGAGTCACGTAGTGACAATTCGGTTTTAAGGTCTTCGCGGTCCTTGATAACTTTCGATGTGCCGAGGCTAAGAAACTCCGAAGACCGAAGAAAGAGTTTGCCGGCCTGCGACTGGAGGTCGTCACGGTCAACAATCATTACAATGGTTGGTGATCCGAGTTCTTTACAACGAAGTGCAAGCTGCCGGGCGAGGAACATCATAGTGTAAGTTTTGCCGCAGCCAGTGGCTCCGAAGTATGTGCCGCCTTTCGACGAATGTTCGGCGAAAGCTTCACGCACACTTTCGCGAAGCATACGAGTAGCAAAGAACTGTGGGTAACGGCAAACAATTTCCTCCTCTCCCTCAAAATCAGCATCTGGGAAATATACATAATCGCGAAGCACCTCAAGAAATCTCGTCGGCTCATACACGCCCTTTACAATGGTACGCACCTGATCGATACCCTTTTGAGCCGAGGGGTCTTCGTTATTGACCTTTTTCCACGCATAGTAATGTTCGTAGGGTGTATAGGTAGTTCCTAAACGTGTATTGTTCGCTGTGGCATCGCTTATACAGGAAAGAGGGCAATAACGCAGGAGATGAGGTATGTCGCGCATATAGCGGGTATGTATCTGCTCGTATGCGTCAGCAATGGTGGCATCCTCTTTTGTTGGGTTCTTCAACTCGAAAATACAGAGAGGTATGCCGTTTACATAGAGCAACACATCGGGTATGCGAATATCATCTTTATTGCCGTATCCTACTTCGAGTTGGTTAACGGCGCGGAAAGTATTCTTTTCGGGTTTATCGAAATCGACTAATTTAATATCGAATTTGGCACCGTCGAAATTTCGGGTATATCTGAAACCGTCACGAACCAAGATGAATGTATTTCGTAGGATGTCAAAGTGACTTTGACCTGCGACATGTCGCAGTTTGTTAACGATAAAATCGATGTCATCAGCAGTCAGAGCCGGATAACGAGATTGAAGTGAAGCAACAAATTCATCAACAAGTAGTGTTTCACGTACTTGACGATGAATGGTCTTGCCATTTGTATATTGCCAGCCCTCTGCTTGGAGTAAGTCGATCAGGGCTTCTTCATATTCGCTTTCGTATAATTTTCCTCTCATGGTAGTAAACAAAGTTAGGAGTTTGCGGCACGTTGCACTAATGCCGGACAAAGGGTTTTCAATCTCTCCCGAGCCTGGGATGCAATCTTCTTAGCTCGGTCCGCGCAGTTGAAAAGATTGACTATCGCTTCTTGAACCTTGGGGTCTGGCAACGGAATCTCAACGCGACACATTTCGTTCCAATCAAAAGTTTCTCTTGCGCTACCCCAGGAATTAAACCGGGCATAGCGGTCAAACTCATTACGATTTAACAACATAAAGAGATATTTTGGAAGAAGCTGATTGGTGTCCTTACAACGGAAGGCAGTGTATATAGACGAAACAAGTACAGGTTTATCTGAATCATTAAGTGCTAATGCTATCTTATCTCCACGCCGAGATGTGTCAGCTACGTATGCAAATTCAAGAGGCTTCACAACCTTGTAAGAGTTTATCGATACACCTGACATATTTGCCTTCGTATCAATAAATTTCTTATCCGTGCTAATACCGATTACATCATCTACAGTATAATTGCTTCCTGCACGTTCATCGCACTGTTCGATGTATTCACCCAGGGGAACTGCATCATATTTGGCACGACAGTCCACGATATAAGCATGGCAAGCAGTAGAGAGGCGCTGATAAAGAGCCTCGTTCTGCTCGGCTATTGCCTTGATGCCATTGTAGGTGTCAACCAACTCTTGCTGAACTTCGGGAGATGGCAATGCAATCATCATATCGCAGAATCTTCGCCAATCAAGTCCACCACGAACACTTGCATCACAACAGAACCAACCGTATCTACCAAATTCTTCTCGACTTAATTGCATGAAAAGGAATTGAGGTAGAAGTGTGGATTGGTCCTTTACTTTAAAGGTCGTGTAAGCTGGTGAAACTATAATTGTTGTATCTTTATCATATAGAGCTATACAGATAGCCACATCACGTCCAACATGCATACCATTAAAAACAAAAACGTCCTTTTCGACAACCTTATATTTGGTATTGTCTAATTCGTTTGTATCGGCAACAGTAGGCATAAATGTCTTATCTTTGTTTATACCGAAAAACGGATAAGGCTTGCCCTCCGTATTTTTTCGGTCATAAACCTCGATGTAATCGCCGAGGCGTACCCACTTAGTAGAAACTGATTGTGTCATACAACTGAATTTACTTATTAAGAGAGTAGCCGAGAGCTGTAAAAGCATTGGCGAGTGCATCCTGATTTTGCTTTTGAAGCGAAATCATGTCGCCCACAGCAGCTGCGGTTTCGGTCAGAACCTTGTTGTAGTCAATCGATTTGTCGCGGTCAACAAATTCGATATATCGGCTTGGCACTAAAGAGTAGTCGTTTTCCGCGAGTTCGTCGAGACTTACTGAACGGTAAAGTTCCGGCTGGGCATAAGATGTGCCATCTGTGCCCTCTTGCTGCCAAGTAAAATATATTTCTTTGGCACGGTTAACCTGACTTTCCTTAATCTCAACTTTCTTTTTCTGTTCGCCTTTTACAGGGTTCTCCGTCCATGAGCGTAAATCCATGAAAAGGATTTCGCCGGAGCGGTCACGCAAACGGCGTCCGTGATGCAGTCCGCCTTTCTTGTTTTGATTAAGAATCCATAGAGTGACGGATATGTCGGTGGTATAGAAAAGTTCGCGAGGAAGCACAATTATAGCCTCCACCTTGTCTTCGGTTATGAGCTTTTGACGGATGGCCTTTGTGTCTTCATCGCCCAATGCGCCGTTGGCGAGGAGGAATCCGGCAATACCCTTATCGGCTTTCAATTTGGAAAGCATGTGGAGAATCCATGCATAGTTGGCATTGCTTTCCGGGGGTGTTCCAAACTCAGCCCAGTTTACACCCGTTGTAATTTCCGGGTTAAACCAATGTTTGAGATTGAACGGCGGGTTTGCCATGATGTAATCGAAGGCTAAACCAGCGTGAAGGTCTTTCTCGAAGGTGGATTTTGCACCATCTCCAAGATGGTGTGAAATGCCTCGCATTGCAAGATTCATCTTGGCAAGGCGGAAGGTGGCAGGCTCTTTCTCCTGACCGAACACGTTTACTCCGGTGATGTCTCCCTGCTTAGCCTCAACATACTTGGCGCACTGGATAAACATTCCGCCGGAGCCGCAGCATGGGTCGTATAGTGTGCCGTCGAAAGGCTCGATAAAAGCAGCAATAAGCTCTACAATATCGTGAGGTGTATAAAACTCACCATCTTCCTTGGTGGCGTTGACTGCAAAAGATTTTAAGAAATATTCATATACACGCCCGATAAGGTCGCGTTCTTCACCGAAGGTCTTGTGGGATATTTTATTCACTTCGTCAACGACTTTCTTTAAGTCGTTGGGCTGAACATTTACATTGGTGAATAAGCTAAGTTTGACACAACCTTTTAATGCCTCGCCGCTATCCTCGATGGCTTGTAGCGCATCGTCAAGTTTGGCATTGAGCTGATTGGCCGGAACATTGATAAGCATCGACCATCGGGCCGCTTCCGGAACGTAGACAATGTTCTTATATCGGGAAGGAGAGTTGAGGAAAGCTGCTATCTTGTTTTCATCACTTATTCCTCGGTCGATGCACATTTGACGCATTTCAGCCTGTGCATCCTCGAATTTCTCTCCAATGAAGCGCAGAAACACCAGCGTAAGAATGATGTCGCGTTTATCATTGAGGGCGGCACTGCCTCTCAGATAATCGCGGCAATTAAACAGTATGGTCTCAAGTGCCATACCTTTATCCTCTTTCTTATTTTTTGAGGTTTTCTTGCTTCCCTCAGTCTTCGCTTTTGCCATAAATAATAGAGAAACTTCCACATAGCATCTGAAGGCTGACCAAAGCCCGTAACGACTATGTGGAAGTTTCCAAAGGTTGTCGGCTCTCGCCGTATGTCTCTGTTTAATCAGTTGGCCATTCTCAGATTAACGTTACTTCGTATACTGCAAAATTAAACAAAATCTGTGAGAATGGCAAGCGGTTATAGATAGACAGTATAATTTATACATGGATATTGCTCATGCCTTTCAAGCGTATGCAATGGTCCCCTGAGATTAACGCCAATTATCTTACAGCGTAATTTTGCATATATCGCCCACCTTTATGATTCTCAACTATTTTAGAAATTGGAAATTTATCAAAAAGAATCATATAACAATGGTGTAAGCTTAAAACAGCATCTTGTAGCTCTTGATTAGCCTCAAGGTCAATCACATTAAGGCCTGCATCTTTACAATCTTTTTTTGATAAATGCCGACTATGGGAGTAGCTATTCTTATGATTCAAAAATACATCCTTTATCTTTTGAACATCAATGTCGGGATTAACTTCTTTGAGCCATTGCTCGGCAAGTTTCCCAGACCAATTTATGGCATTTTCACAGGCAGTGAGAAATGTCGGATGATATTTAGAGATTATGGTCTGCCACAATCCTAATGATGCTGGATTTGCCGCAACTTCACGTACCGCTTTTTGGAACTCATCAATTACTGCTTGACATGCCACACCTCCCATTTGGGGATCTATTGGACCTAATGAAGATTGTTCTCCCATAATTATTTCTTTGCAGGACATGGCCATCATAGTTCCGGCAGACATAGAAATCTGTGGAATAATTGCCCTGACATCCCCTTTGAATATGCTCTTAAGGTAGGTTACAATACTTTCAGTCGCAGCTATATCACCGCCAGGCGTGTGTAATATCAAATCAAGACCTTTATCTTTATCTAAACGATGAACTGCAGTCATAAATGCATTTTTGTCCTGATCATCAATTGAGACATGTGGGGCATCTGGCTTTTTCAACCAACCTGAATAATAGGCAATAATATTTCGGCCTGATATGGAATTTATTTTTTCTATATACTCAGTCCTTTTTTTGTCTAATTCCGCTCCTGGATTTGAATATAAATCTACATCGGTAAGTATTTCACTCCAACTTGGCATATTAATCGTTTTTTATAGGGGTATTAGATGACAACATTGTTTCATATTTAGACGCATCATGAAGGTTGAAAAGCTTATACATATCGCCTTCTTTCTCCCATGTACTACTATATAGCATGGAATTTTCTGTCGCCATTTCAATAAGCTCAATATATTGCTTCTCCAAAGAATTATCTTCAGATGTCAAATGTCTTTTGTCTTCCATAAAGTAAATATGCAGGAATATATTTTACTGTTATTGATAGTATTCACCTCTCATTACCTATAGAACAGTTCTGCGAGGCATTTTATCCTACAAAAGTACATCTTTTTCTGCAATCTCACAATATGTTATTAAGCATACGCGGAATAACGCCGCCGAGAGGGAGGGATGGCTCTCTCGGCGGCGCGGTGGTTATTTCTCAGTCGGATTGAAATAGAGGAAGGTTTCTTCTATGTGTCGGGATTTTTCGAGCTGGCGGGTAAGATTCTTTATGGAATCCTGCTCCTGCTGTGTGCCGACAGCAAAGGTTTTCTCTCGGCGTAGCAAATCTTCCTGCTGCTTGCCTTCCCACCAAAGCCTTTCGTAGCGGTAGAGCCACTCGGTCTTTCGTAGGCTCTCATTGTCCTTATAGAGATGGAAACAACCTATGCCGAGACCGACAGCGATTAGCAATAGGGCTCCGGCAACGGCATAAACCCATTTGGGGATTGCCGCCCAGATAGCACCGTTGACGATGCTATACATCCGGTCGTTGAGACGCTTTGCCGATTCGTTGAACTGACAGGTCTGACTTGCGAACTCGTCGCGGATGCCTGCGTGAAGTGCATTCTTCACGTTCTTGTCGAGGCCGCCCTTGAAGGCTTCGGCGAAAGCTTCCGCCAGCTCCTTCGGGAACTGCGAGAAGTCAAGACTTTTGAGTGCATCGACTTTTTGTTTGGCGAGTGCCACCTCAACGAGCTTTTTCACTGACTCGTTGGTGGCGATGCTTGCAGGCAGTTCGACCTGAATTTTCTGTGGCTCGGAAGTCGCAGGAGTTGTTGTCTGCTCCGGGGCTGATGCCAATCTGGTATCAATGCCCGTAAGTAAATCTTTGTTCTCTTTCGCGGTTTTGAGAAGGTCGTCAATCTTCTCGTCTTGTTTCTTGACTAGTGAGTATAAATCTGCCATTACAGTGATTTGCCTTTTTTCTTTTTGGGTTTCTTTTTCATCGCTCGGATGAAGGCTTCTTCCTCGGGGTCATAGCCGGGCCCGACTTGGAACAGTCCCCCGATAGCCTGACATCCGGTTTCGATTACGTTCTCTACTACATTTGTCACGGGCGATTCTTTGACCTTTGTCGCTACTGAAATCGGTGCCGATTGCTGAGGCTGTGTTTCCCTTATCCCGGCGTTCTTAGCAAAGAATTTGTCAAGACGCCTGTAGGAAAAAGCGCGGTCAATCTTCGAGCCGTTGAAGGTAAATTCGCCGTCGGAGAACCGTATGCCCTGCGGTTTTCCGGTATCGCGGTCGTTGTAAAATTCGACTGTTATCCCGGCTGGACTGAGGCGTCGACGGAACTCGTCCCACGATTTGCAACGGTACATCGCCGTCTGAATCTTAGGCTTCATCTCGGCAATAGCATCCTCATACAGCTTCTTTTTCGGCGAAAAAGTCAATCCGTATTTCAGTTTGATAGCCTTGGTCGCATCACGGCTTTTGTCAAAATTTTTACTTTCGTCAATGGCTTTGCCGTGGAGATTTACCCGATTATAGACGATATGAAAGTGCGGAGAGCCGGTTTCGAGATGACGAACTATCAGATATTGCGTGTCCCGGATGCCCATACATTCCATATATTCTTTCGCCAACTGAACCATAAACTCATCGGTGAGACGGGGCAAATCTGCCCTGTCGAAACTCACGGCGATGTGTCCGATTGGTTTGCTGATTCTCTTGTTGAGACTCGCCCCGATGTCGAAACTGTCCACAATTCTGCGGTAGTCATTGCCGAGAATTCCGTCGGAATCTATCACTCGCCAAGTGTCGGGGGTAAACTGTTCCTTGTCGTGGAACTCACGCATAACATAGCCGACAATATCGGCTGCGGCTCCTTTTGCGAGTATTTTTGCTATCATAACAGAGAGGTATTTGAGGTTTTCAACTTGCCAAGAGTGGCTAAAATTCCGTCGAGACAAGCCTCTGCTTTTCGCTTTGTCGAGGGCCATGCGTTAGCCTGACACGCCTTGACTTGAGCGTTCAGATTCTTGCCTTGATACATCAGTTCGCGTATCGCCTCGCGTTCAAAATCGGTGAGACGACCGACAATCGAGAGCCGGAAGACGCAAATTCTAAGCAGCTCGGCAATGCTGACACCGGCAGCCGCAGCTTTGGCTTTTACCTCGCGTTCTTCCGCATCGGTGAAATTCACAGAGACTTTTCGGTCTCTCTTATCGCTGGATTCTTTTTTTGGTCGTCCGCGGAGCTTGACCCCGGGAGCATCCTGATTGAACTTTCTCATTCGTTGGGTTGGGGAGGGTGACCGCAGGGAACAGAGAGCGTCCTTCGGGATGCGAGGGGTTTCGGGTGGGGAATTTTTACCTCCCGAAACATACCCTTGCATCCCCAACTAATCCACTATCGTTTCTTAGTTGCGCGCTGACGATAACAGCTCCCTACGGTCGGGTTAAACTTACGTCATTTTGTACTGAAGTAGGTACTGAGGTACCAACGTACCTTAGGTGGAAAGGTCGGACTATCGAACGGTCTATGGGTCGGAATGTCGTTAGACCTATGAGATGTCAGATAGAAATTTTTCATAGTTTACGCCAGATTTCGATGTCGTCGGCATATACTGTTAAATGCTCGACCAGGATGGCATTGATATAGCTGCCGACAGTAGTGTCGCGGTCACCGAGGATGCGAGCGATGCGTTCAAGCTTCTCCCATACGCTGTCATCGATGTTTACCGGATGACGCTTTGACAGCTTTGACGGCACAAGATAGGTTGCCTTGAACTCGGCGAAGTCCGACTTGCGCTGTTGCTTGCCGATGCGCTGTTGCTTCGGCAACTCGGTTACGACTGTTGCATCGGTTGCTGTCTGCTCGTTGCCAAACAGATTGTCCACCTTGGCAGGTGTGGTGCTGTTAACTGTGTTGTTACTGTTAACAAGATTGGTGGAGTTGATAGGGTTATCTGATTCCATAATAAAATCGGGATTAAGAGTTGATACTTTGGATTTGGTTGCATCGGTCAACTCGGTTGACTTAAATGCTGGTGTTGACGGAGCTTTCTTCGCAGTCATTGTTTTTCAGTATTTGAGGTTTTGTTGATTGCATCAGTATCAGGGTCATACCGTTCAACTGACACGAGAGTGAGTTGCAGGTCGTCAATGAGTTTCTGTAACATCGGATTATTTTTAATCATGGCTTGCAGCACGGCTTGGTCAGGCTCGATTTGCAGGAGGTAGTCTGCTATGTCAAGCCCTGCTGTTCGCTCGTTATCGGTGGCAACTTCTTCAAGAAAGTTGAAGATGCTTGCCTCGATACCGAGATTGCGGAGCAAACTAAGTTTCTGCCGCCATTGGTCGGTCGCGCCGATGTCGGGATACAGAATTACCTGACGGCCTCGGAGAACGCGGAGTGCATCAGTATTGAAGCACCCATTTTTCCCGCCGGAAGCGAGCCACACATATTCGGGCAGATAGTAAGCTGCCACAAGTGCGGTCTTTTCGCTCTCGACAATGGCAACAGGCTTGCCTCTGTTCATCGGCAAGAGATGTTCTCCGAAAAAACACTGATGCAGATTGAAATCAGGCAGTCGGAGCAACGAATGAACCCATGTAACATGGTTGAACGGTTTCTTCACGCGCTTACCTGTCTCGGCATCGTAGAGCATTACCTTTCCGGCGCGGACGCTGCCGTTGATGTCGGTTTGCCAAAACACGCATGACCCCGGCCAGTGCTTCGATGTGCCGACGCGATAATCTTTCATCAGCAGGAGAGCGTCCTCGGCTCCGAACTTGGAGCGGAGGAAAAGATAGAGGTTGTTCTTCTCATATCCGTGCAGAGTCTGTGCAACAGTCTCTGACGCGATGAAGGATGTTGGCTTTTGCTGCTCGGTCGGCTTGGCTCGCCATGCTGACTGAGTAGTGTAATCGCAGTGTAATGGCTTAGCCTCCGGATTACGCTCAAAGTATTCCTTTGGTGTAAGATGGTAACCGCAACTCTGTTCATGGTCGCATCTGCCGACATCATCAGGAAACGAGATTTGTTTCTCGGTGTCTATGTAGCGACTAAAACAGCGTTTCTTGTGGCACGAAGGGCAACAGTGACGGCTTCCGACCCCTTTATAGGGCTGGAGAATGAATCTATGATTATTCATAGCATTAATTATGAGATTTGTGTGGTGCAGTTTTTGCAGTTTCCGCAGTTTGCTTGACAAAACTGCCGGAACTGCGGAAGCTGCATGGAGTTAGAGTTTAAGATATTTGCCATGCGAGGACTTTTGGAATAATTTGCCAAGATTGTTTTTTAGGAATTCCATAAAGGTGCGCTCTGCCATATCATTTGCCTTTGCTATGGCGATGCCTTCTCCGGTCTCAAATTCCAAAGGGAGTGCGCTGACTATTGCCAACTGTTGCGCGGTTAACGACAGTTCCTTGAGAATTGTCTGAACCTTAACAGCTGATTCCTTGAAATATTCGGCGAGAGAAATGGCCCGCTCAACAGATATGAGGTCAATCATATCCTTTCCGGCATCATTGCACGCCCAGCGCGCCATCTGAATTATCAGACAGAATCGTATGGCATAAATCTGGAGTTTGCAATAGATGCCGACGATAGTCTCATTCGGCTCACGGTCGCAGATGTCTGACAGCTCATGTTGCCACTTGAACAGACGCACCATAGCTTCCTCGGTAAACGGTATGCTTACCGGCACAATGTCGTTGTTTTCATCAACGGTACATTGCAATTCCATAAGCCTCGATAAAATGCACTGCCATTCAGCGGCCACATCGAATGTCGGTTGCTTCATCGACCACCGGGTAGAAGTTTCGTGGCGGAGCAGGACAAACAGGATGCGGTCAATAAAACCGTTGGCAGAGCGTTCACCTTTGGCGAGTTCGGAAAGAATACGTTTCTGCATCGTGCCGATTACGGACACAAACGGACGCTTGATGAAGATAGAGCTGCGCGAGCTTTTGCGGTCGGACATGGTAGGCTTGGCGCTGAACACCGACAGCCAGAATTGTTCCTCTGAGCCGTTATTGTAACGGTTGAAGTTTTTGACCCATGCCGACAGTTCGTCAGACAGCAGACACAGACCACGGCGATTCTGCGAATGAACAAGACTCAGCCCTTCTGGAGTAATATCAGACACAAGGAATCGATGGCGGACAGGTTCACGGGGGCAGACCTCAATACCTTTTTCTGCACGTTCCTTCCGGCTCATGTCAAGTTGATCCTGATATTCCAGATACTGTTTCTCGTAAATCCGGTTCTGCTCGTAGTCATGCTCCACAAACGGACGCATTGCAAAACTCAGCGGATGGCTCTTGTTGGCACCGGGTCTTCCGATGAGTGCCATATACAAGATAGCACTCTCGTCCCAGCCCTCTTTCATCCGCGCAAGATGCGTGTTGCCTATCGCTACCGACACTGCCACCAGCATTGCAGCCGCAACATAATCGACTGGAAATCCATAGCAGTCGTTCACCTCCCTGATGATACGTTGGATTTTGGAGGGATAGAGGCTAATGGGAAATCCGCCGCCAGTGATTGCGGTGCAGTGGTCGATAGCTTTGTCGAGCACGAGCTGAGGTGTAAACACATCGCTCATAGGCTAACGGCTTATGCGATTACGACCGCCGGGGCGCAGACCTTTGTTCATCTCGGCAACCATTTCATCATACTTCTCTTCCTGAGATTTCGGTTTGCCGGATGCCATATATTCCAAAAGCTCGCTCTTGATGAATCGCCATGCTTTGCCACCGGGATTCTTATATGCCGGGATGATTCCGGCGCGAGCCTTTTCATAGAGAGTGTTCTTGCACTCTCCGAGTAGTTTGCAAGCCTCCTTCGCAGTGATGAAAGGAGAACCGTCAGTTGATGGGGGAGCAAGTGCGTTGCGCAGCTCCCGCAGCTCATCTTGCAAGGCTGATACTCGCTCGATGAGATAGACTACCGCTTCGGGAAGTCTGTCGAAAGTCACGGGTGTTGTGAACATGAATGCAACCGAATCCTTAGGAAACCGCCGTGCCAACGTGGCACATCCGGGCTAAAGATTCGGTTGCAAATGTATAAGGAGATAAATAGGAGAACAATAAGCTTTAATGAGCCTCAAAAGCATCTCCCAACCCTCTCCAAAGCCTCTCCGATGGGGAAAAACGACTTCTCCAGCAGGAGATTTGTTGAGATCGGTGAATTTTAACCGGCGAGAAGTTCATTATCAAGGCATCTTGAATTTTTGCCTTTTTTCATCTGCCGGTCAATGAAATTATCAAATTCCTCTTCAGTCATGGGTTCATCGTCTTCATCTTCTTCCTCATCATCATTAGAGTAGTCGTAGTCCTCGTTGTCCCATTCATCGTCGTCATCGGGTCTTTCTTCGCCTTCAAACAGCGGAGGCATTCTCACTGGTCGATTTTCTGTTTGGATTGGAGTAATGGGCTCTGTTTCTTCATGAGGAGTCTCGATTGTTTTAGCTACGGTCGCCGGTTCAGCGTCTTCCGAGATATGACTTGCTTTTGTATCCTCGATTACTTCCGATTGTTGAACGTCGTTTGAAAGATGATACTCTTCAATCGAGAAATTATTATCAAAGCGTTCTTCGATTTTAATCACTCCCTGAAGTGGATTCTGCTTGAGTTTCTTTGGAAGCTGATTGTCTGAGAGACCATCAAGATGATAGTGGAAAGTGGTTTTCAGAAAGTGAGTGATGAAGTTGTTTTGTTTTCCGAAGAGTCTGCCCATATTCCAGCCATAGTGCAGCAATGCCCATTTCTCGACAGGGGCTGAAACCTCGATTCTTTGAATTTTGACCCCGGCTTCAATATCTTCTGAACTTCGAGGGTCCCAGTTGGGTGTGGAAGCTCTCTGAAATAATCCCAGACGGAAAAGAAGTATCGGAACGTCTCGCTGTTTGATATAACTGCCAAGAACTTTCATTGTGTACTCACAAGCGAATCTGTACTTGGCATCTTCCTGTGTTCTGACGAGTTCGCTTGCCGAATTTTTCATCTCGTTGATGTTTACGGATACAATGCCATCTTCGTCTTTTGTAATTGTTGCTCCGGTCGGAACGGCAACCTCACGTTTCAGGTCAGACATTACATTGCGCATTATCTGCTCTAAATCATCGCGCGATATAGTAGCCTGTTCAAGCGGAACTGTCGTTTGTTCTACGGATGTTTCTTCTGCGATTGGTCGGGACACTGGAACTTTTACCATTTCCTCTTTTCCCTTTTTCTCGCCGATTAACGGCATATCTTGACCTGATAGAAACTCAACGAGTATTGCATACAGGGCAAGTCCGCCGATTATAATAAGGCAAAAGAACACATTGGCATTGAATTCTGATTCTCCTTTGGATAGAATGGAATGACGAATGACCAAAGCCGAAAATATATCGACCGCAATCACCAGCACTAGCAGCCAGGGATGATGGCCTTTGAATAGGTCTTTCATACGGTGGTTGTTTAATCTTATAAGTCTTAAAATTTGATGAGCTTAACAAACAAAGTTAAAACGCAATGCTACATCCTATTGTTCAGCAGGAATATAATAAAGCCATCCCTCGGAATGCGAGATGGCTTTACTTGAAAACAATAGATTATTTCAGGGTGATGGCATTGGATGCCTCGCGCTTCTTCTCGCTGACCACATCGGCATAAATCTGCGTGGTTCTGACACTTCGGTGCGTAAGCATCTTTGAGACAACGTATACGTCGATGCCCAACGAGATAAGGATGGTTGCGAATGAGTGACGGAGACAGTGAAAGGAGAGTTTCTTCTCGATGCCAGCTGCCTTAACCCATTTCTTGAATGGTTGTTGTGCCATAGAGCGACGGAAACCTTTGAAGATAAGTCCTTCGCCTCGCTCGCCGCAGTATTTGAGTGCTTCGTCGCTGACGGGGAGTGTGGCTTCCGTATCAGTTTTCTCTGTGCAGAGTCGTATGCAATAGCCGCCATCAGGGCTACGCTCGATGTTTTCCCAGCGCAGTTGCAACAGGTCGCTGAAACGAAGCCCGGTAAACAGCCCGAACATTGATGCTCGTTTGAGAACAGGCACCTCACATTCGGTTGCATCGAGAATCTTCATCTCGTCGAGCGTCAGATATTCCTTCTTAACCTCCTGCCACTTGATGCCTTCAAGGAAGTCATTGACGTTCTCGGTGATATATTTCTCCTTGTATGCCATTTTCAGCAGGCAACGGAATGTTGACCAGTAGCCGGCTGCCGAGTTGTTGGAGAGAGGTATCTTCTTATCCGGGTGACGCAGGTTGTGTGCATAGAGCAGATACTCCCGGAAGTCCTCGCACAAGCTGGCGGTAACATCGCCGAATGTGCAGCTGCCACCGCAGAACTTCTTGAAGTGGAGATAGACGCATATCCATTTGTCATACTTGCTCTTCGCTTTCTTCTCGAAGTAGGAGAGGAAGTCCATCTTCTGTTTTGCCTTGTCAAGGAATCCGAACTGTTCGTTGATAAGGCTC
>OFGF01000923.1_pt1 | contig 21346 bp, 13 predicted proteins | sample 1521711 | NCBI WGS metagenome assembly OFGF01 (sample SAMEA3504092, study PRJEB24116) | mouse gut metagenome | biome: mouse gut; feature: mouse-associated habitat; material: faeces | place: Denmark | collected 2011 | reverse complement strand
TAACCTTTACAATTCAAAGTTCAACTGCTACGTCAGACCTCATTATGACGGCTCACACCAGAAGTTCCCCGACCTCAACATGAAATTGTTGGGCGACCGCTACCATATCAATTCCGTATATCAGTCACAGAAGGATTGCGTATGGATGCTGATTCAGAACGGCGGTGGAATATGCGATCATCAGGTGGGTACGGGCAAGACCCTGATAATGTGCATGGCGGCTCATGAGATGAAACGTCTCGGATTGGTGAACAAACCGATGATTATCGGAATGAAAGCCAATATCGCGGAAATTGCCATGACTTATCAGACAGCCTATCCCAATGCCCGTATCCTTTACACGCAGATGGATCCGGACATAATCCTCCCCCTTTGGGCTGTCCTGTTCGTAAAGCGACACATGAATAGACCCGCCTTCCGGCGTAAACTTCACCGCGTTGCCTAAAATATTAATTAAAATCTGATTCAGCCTTACGCTGTCACAGCAGACCTGCTCCGTCGTAATGTCATGAAGCGAGATGCTGAACTGCTGATGCTTGGCCTTAATCTGCGGCTGCACGATATTGACAATGCTGTCCATTACTTCCCGCAGGGAAACCAGATCGATATTTAGCGTCATCTTGCCGCTTTCAATCTTGGACATATCCAGCACATCGTTAATCAGCCCCAGCAGATGCTTGCTGGAAAGAGATATTTTACGCAGGCAGTTCTGCACCTGCTCTTTGTTGTCAATATTGACCGTAGCAATCGTTGTCATGCCCACAATTGCATTCATTGGCGTACGGATATCATGGCTCATATTGGACAAAAATTCACTCTTGGCATTGTTGGCGTGTTCCGCATCCCGTTTTGCCGCTTCAAGCGCCAGCATCTGCCGGTTCGCCACCCGGATATACTGGAAAAACAAAATCCCAAGAGCCAGCATGGAAATGCCGCACGCCAAATACATGACGATTACCCAATGATGGCCCATTTCCAAAACAACGCCGTCCAATGTATCAAACGGCAGCACAAGTACCAGGTACCATTCCGAATATGCAAGCCTCGCACAATAAACCTGGCGGCGCGACCCGTCCTCACATTTGATTATCACGGAATAATCCTCGTCGTCTTTCATGGCATCCGATAATTCCTTAACATACTGTTCCATTTGCGTCCTGTCCTGCATATTGGAAAACGAGTAAAGCCTGTCAAAGAAGCTGCCTTTGTACCTGTTTTCGCTATTAATGACATAGCTGCCATTCCTGCGGATAATATAGGAAGAAAAAAGCGAGCTCGCTTTCTCGTCCAAAAACAGGATACTGCTCATATAATCTACGGAAAACCCGGCTACAATAGCAGAGCTTAACGTACCGTCCGACATATGATATGTACTTGGTACACCCAGCAAAATAACCTTGTTGCCTTTTTCATCTGTCCCAATTGCTACTTTGCTCTCGTCATTTTGGAGGCTCTTTTTGAACGGTTCAGGATCGTCAACACTCAACCTGCTGCCGTATATTGACTCAAATTCCCCATCACCAGAATAAAGCGAAAGATATTCAAACCCCCTAGCCTTGGCATTATATTCCAGGCTGGAAAACAATTCATTTTTGTCCGCACTATCGGGCGGGATTGTGCTTACTAGCGCCCTGGCCTGGGAAAGCCGCGTGTCTACTGTCACCTCGTAATGCAGGGAAAACTGGCTGCTTATGCTTTCCATATAAATCTTGCCGACTTCTTCTATCGTCTGTGCACTTCTGTGATTGATGTAAAAAGCTACGAATATATAAATACATAGAATAAGGGCAAATACGCCTACCAAGCTATAAACCAAAAAACGGGGCAGCTTTGCTTTTTCTATTTTATCTTTCATACTTTATCCTTCCTTTGGAGCTTTTTTCCCTGATATTGTAGGGAAAACAGGGTATTTCATATTATACTGGGCAGTAACCTATTTTAGATTATAACAGATTCTTTTTTACGGGGCAAGATCCGTTTTTTATAGGCTGGATGACACTGTTAGGAATTTATAGGGATGTATACGGCATCGGAAGATATTGGCAAAATTCCTCCAGTCAAAGGCCATAGAATACAAATGATAGGATTGCTAACACGCTCTAATAAACGGAGCACACAAGCGAGAGAAGTGATATTTTAATATTTTTAGCTATAAACCGACATCTATAAAAAGTATCCCGAAGGCAACGGATACCGAAACCTTCGGGAATGATATTTATTTTATATCATTAGTTAATACTTAAACCAGCACTTGCATATCCTGCAACAGTGTTGAGCAGTGTCAGTCCGCTGGCCGTTGCTGAAAATACCAGCATCAACCGTGTTTGAGCCGTTACCGGAATATTGAGCCCTGTAAGTGCGCCATTTAGCAGCGTACCGATTGATATCACTCCGGTTAACGATGGCGTCAGATTAATTAATGTACCAGCAATGGGAGAAAAAACATTGTTTGGCGTTGTAGATTGATAAATCTGCGCGTTTAATGTAACAGTGGAACCCACTAAGGAAAGCCCTACTGTTGTACTGAAAAATGCACTGAACGAAGTAATAGTGCCAGCACGCGGAACCTGAAACGCAAAGTTGGAAAGTGTTCCGCTTGCATTTGTTATATCAATTGTGGATCCTAAAAGCGTAAGCCCCTGCGCGCTGCTTCCAAAGCCAACAAAAGCAGGCAAACCCGCAAGCCCTCCGGCAATTGTGGTCAGGGAAACCGGAATCCCCGATGCAAACGGAATAATCGCCCCTGTGCCGGCAACTCCAGTTGGACCGGTTGCTCCAGTCGCTCCAGTTGCCCCAATTGCCCCGTCTGCTCCAGTTGCCCCAGTTGCTCCGGTCGCCCCGTCTGCCCCGGTTGCTCCAGTTACTCCATTTGCTCCAGTTGCCCCGGTCGCTCCAGTTGCCCCGGTCGCTCCGGTTGCTCCGGTTGGACCTTCATCTCCGGGACATCCTTTTGGCCCCTGAGTTCCGATTGGCCCTGTCACACCCTGAATACCCTGCGGTCCAGTTACGCCTTGCGGTCCCATAGGGCCAGTTGGACCAGTTGAACCAGTTGGGCCTGGGATTCCCCTGGGGCCCTGAATTCCAATATCTCCCTGCGGACCTATCGGGCCGGTTGGGCCGGTTGGACCGGCAGGTCCTTGCGGTCCGATATCTCCTTTGGGACCTTCACAGCCCGGATCTCCTTTCGGCCCAATATCGCCGCGAACGCCCTGGATCCCCTGAATACCCTGTGGACCGGCATATCCTCTAGGTCCAGTATACCCTCGAGGTCCGGTATTTCCCGTAGGCCCTACCGGACCGGTATTTCCTCGAGGTCCTCTTGCACCCGGAACACCGGGAATCCCCTGCGCCCCCATCGGTCCCGGCTCTCCCCTGTCGCCCTTTGGGCCGGGACAACCGGTGTCTCCTTTGATTCCCTGGGGACCCATCGGTCCCTGTTCTCCCTTCGGCCCCGCAGGTCCGCGTTCACAACAAGGAGAATGACACGGTGTCTGACAACTGTTGCACGAGTTCTTTTGGTTCATATCAAACACTTCCTTTCTGTTTTTTCTAAAAAAGATACGGAAAAAGTATCTTTTTCTACAATTACTTTATGTATATCCAAAATTTTTGTTACTTTTTTCAAAAATCAGATCATTTCTAAAAAATCTCCTCATATCATAGCGAACCGTTGTATGATTTGCAGACGATTTCGACTGCAAAAAACAATCAAAGACAAATTTCCAAACTAAAGGCTGTCAAAGTAGCGTTTATTATAAAGGTATGCTTTAGAATACGGCTTACAGGCTCCAGCCTGTTTATTGTATTCCTCTGCTTTTTTTCGATCCCCTAGTTTGTCAAAACATACACATAACTGCAAATACGGAACATAATCATAACAATCCGGCAGGACAAACCCTCCTAAACCGTTATTTTTTGGTCTGCTCAATGCAGTTTCGTACCAATAAACGGCATGATGGTAATTTCCATGTTCCATAAAATATTTCCCTATTTCACAACACAGTTCCGCTCTTGGCAAATCAAAACTCATACTGCGCAAAAGGGTATTTAATGCAGATTCTTCCTGTCCCAGCCGGGAATAGCAGTCCGCACAGACAGAACATGCCTCTATTTTATTTTCCGTCCACCCTCCTTCTGCGCTTAAAAATTGTTCCAGCACTAAAACCGCTTCCTTGTATTGTTTGTGATAATATAATTCCCGGCCATAATAATACTGCTGCCGCGGATCCAAATACGCTCCTTCTGCAATCAATTTCCGGTATATATTCAGGTTGCGATCCGGATCTCCTGCTTTCATCTTTTTATGGCAAATTGCAATTTCAGAATAAACGATATTGCCGCTTGGGGGAATTACTTCATGGACTGCACCGATCCAGCGGTATTGAGGGCAGTTCCGAATCCAGCGCTCCCTGAAATAGGAAAAAGAAGGATTCCCCGCCTCGTCAAAAGAAGTATGGTACTTCATCATTACCATATCCGTCTCCGGCGCTAACGTCCGTTTCAGCTGCAGAAATTTCTCCTTTTGCGTTTCTTCAAGAATATCATCTGCATCCATCCACATGCAGTAATCCATAGATGCCTTAGAAAAAGAAAAATTTCTGGCATCGGAAAAATCATCTTTCCATGGATACGAAAAGATTTTTGATGTATAATCCGAAACAATCTCAACTGTCCGATCTGATGATCCGGTATCTACGATAATAATTTCATCTACAAGTTCCGCAATACTGTCAAGACAACGCGCAATATGCATCTCCTCATCTTTAACAATCATGCAAAGGCTTACTGTCGGCATATGATTTCCTCCCTCTCCATTGATTTATTGCCTGTCAAGCTTTTCTATACTCAGATTCATATTAATTTGGGAAGCGCACGCCGAAGAATCCCATATAAAAACAGTTCAGACGTACTGGGTATTTCAATCATAAAATATCTTGATAACGTAAGCATTTCTTTCCTCTTTGCCGACTCCGCGTATGAGGTAAATACTGTCTGCTGGCTGTCGTTTAAAACAGGTGTAAGCCTGATGCAGCCACGTTTTTTCGTTTCCACTGACAGATAAATACAAACGGTATAGTATCCAGGAGCCAGCAATACAGAATAATCACTGCAAAGGGAAATATTTTGAGTAGGATCTGGTATATCTGTTTCCAGCGTAAGCTTCGTATGCTCCTGCATAATAAGTTCTCCGCCTAAAAACGATGCAAATACGCTATTTTGCGGATATCCAGGAGGTCCTGCCGGACCACGCACGCCGGGTTCCCCTCTTGGTCCCTGCGGACCTGTTGCCCCCTGCGGGCCTTGCGGTCCTGTAACTCCCTGCGGACCAATTTCGCCACGTTCACCAGGACAACCCGGCGGCCCCGGCTCGCCTCTTGGTCCCTGCGGGCCTGGTTCGCCGCGCTCACCGGGACAGCCTGGCGGCCCTGGCTGCACCAATCCTTCGCATCTGCCAGGACAACATAACTGCTCCGGCTTTTCTTCTGGATTCATCGACCGGGATTCACCGCAACAAAAATTGTCTTTCCCTGATTTTGTACCGTCCCCGTCATTAGAAGAATCTGATTCGTTCCCGTTTGTTTCAGATACGGAACGAGAAAAAGGACAGGCTGCATTTTGGTTGTGATTCCCGTTAAAATTCCTTCTCCTGCCGAATAAATTCGGCGGGTTAAACATCCAATTCGCATTAAAATTGTTCAATTAAAAGCACCTCATTTAAATATAATATTGGATTTTCAGAAACGTATATTATAATTATGTGCATAATTTCCAAATTCGTTTTGAGAACTTGTCCAAGACATAATTTTCGCCATCTGCGCACCCCACTAAGTGGGCCGCACATCTGTCAGAAAACATTTTTCAAACACGCTCTAATCCTCATTTAGGATTTTATAAGCAAAATCCTGTTATAACAAAAAACGAACAAAGCGGCGGGACAAATCAAATATCTGCTGATTTGTCCCGCCGCAATATTCCATTTTTACTTATGCGTCAATGTCTGCCGTCCAACCGTATTTATCCTCCGTATCCCCCCATTGGATACCAGTCAGGTAATCATACAGCTTCTGTGTTAGTTTGCCGATTTTAAAATTGTTCACCTGAACGGAATCTTCCCGGTACACAAACTCTCCAACCGGGGATACAACGGCTGCTGTGCCAGTACCAAAAGCTTCTTCAAGGCTTCCGTCATGGCCTGCTTTCATCAAATCCTCTATCGCAAGGTGCGTTTCGTGAATCGTATAACCCCAATCCTTTAAAATATGAAGGATCGAATCGCGGGTAATCCCAGCAAGCACGGTACCTTCAATCGGGGCGGTGTAAATTTCCCCGCCGATTTTAAACATAATATTCATCGTACCTACTTCTTCGACATATTTACGGTGTACCCCATCCAGCCAAAGCACCTGCGTACATCCCATTTTTTCGGCTTTTACCTGACCTAAAATAGAACCCGCATAATTGCCTCCGCATTTCGTGAAGCCCGTACCGCCCTGTACGGCGCGTACAAGCTCATCTTCCACTAAAATTTTCACCGGGTTAATCCCTTCTGGGTAATATGCGCCAACCGGGCAACAGATAACCATAAATTTGTAGCTGGTGGCCATATGTACGCCGAGTGCGGTTTCTGTCGCAAACATAAACGGGCGGATATAAAGCGACGTACCTGGCTCAGACGGAACCCAGTCACGCTCTATCTTTACCAGCTCTTTGACTGCTTCCACAAACATATCCTCGGGAAATGCGGGCATACAAAGGCGTTCATTCGATACAATCATGCGCTTCGCATTCATTTCCGGACGGAACAGCTGGATTTTGCCTTCTTTGGTGCGGTATGCTTTCATGCCCTCAAAGGTTTCCTGTGCATAGTGAAGTGTGACACACGCAGGATCTAAGGCAATCGGCTCATACGGTACAATCCGTGCGTCCTCCCAGCCCTTCTCCTTTGTCCAGTCCATGACAAACATGTAATCTGTCATATATTTTCCGAAACCCAGGTTTTTTTGATCCGGTTTTTCTTTTAACCGCCCTTTTTTTTCAAATCTGATTTGCATATGCTTACCTCCGATGTATTCTGCTGGTTTTGAATCTATCTGGAGTTTATTATTATACTTTTTTTGGCGCATGTCAAGATTATTCCAGGGGCTTATGCGGGATATAATCTGCTGTTATGCCAATTGCCCTTCTATCACCGGAAAAGTGATTACAATCTTAAACAAATCCCCGTCCACAACCAATTCAAATTCCCCGTGCATCAGTTCTGTCAGGCTCTTTGCAATTGAAAGCCCCAACCCGTTTCCTTCTGTATTCCTGGAGCTGTCGCCCCGGACAAACCGTTTCATTAGCTCTTCACTGTCAATATTGAGCGCATACCTGGAAATGTTACGGAAAATAACCTTTCCCTGCTGCCCCTTCTTTTCAATATTCACATAAGCCCGGGTCGAAGGCTGGGCATATTTGCAGATATTGTTCATCAGGTTGTCAAAAATACGCCACAAATGCCTGGGATCAGCGGAAATAATAAACGGCTCCTCACTTCCCTTTACAATTAGTTCAACCTGGTTTGACTCCAATTTCTCTTCAAATTCCCCGATTGTCTGCGTCAGCATCACCTGCGCGTCGCAGTCCTCCCATGCAATAGACAGATTTCCGGTAGACGCCTTAGACGCCTCCATCAAATCCTCAATCAGTTTTTTTAGCCGTGTGGACTGGCGGCTTAACACATCTATATACTCCTGTATAGCCGGATTGTCGATTTCCTCTTTTTCAAGCAAATCTACATAATTAATAATAGAGGTTAGGGGCGTCTTAATATCATGGCTTACATTTGTAATCAATTCTGTCTGGAACCGTTCGCTTTTGAGCTGATCGGCAACAGCGCTGTGGATGCCTTCCCGGATATGGTTTAAATTGTCGCCATGCGCCTTTAAATCCCACAACATCCGGCGCGTATCAATATAGCTGTCCATTTCTCCATTTGAAAGCTTTTCCCCGGCCTTTTGCAGTTTTCTCATCTGTAATAAACAGACGGTAAAAAATACATACAAAACCGCCTTTTCTATGAACCAAAGCCACACCCGGGCACGGGGGGAGTATGCCGTTACAGAAAGCCCAAACAGCTCTAAAGCTGCCAGAACCACCATCAAAACCCATGCCTTCCATACCATAGGAAACGCCTGCTGCAGTTTTGCGGCGCTTTTACAGAAAAAACGGAATATTTTAGCGCAGGCACGCCAAGACAGCGTATTTTTCCACCATTTTCCCAATTTTAGCCGTATTGCGGCATCCATACAGCATACGAGCGCCAAAACTTCTGCAAGAAGCCCCAAAAATATCCCGGCCAAAATAGAAATCTGGATATTATAGATAACCTCAATGCAGTAAACCTCTGTTGCAAGCATCCCCATAAACAGGCCGGCGGCGATCACTGCAAACACGTCAAACGGTATTTTTTCCAGCCATCCGGCCGTAACCTTAGATGACGCCTTATGCCCCGCCCCTATCAGCAGCACGCCAAAAGAAACGAAAAACAAAATGCCGCAAATCAGCAGGATGCCAAACGCCTTGTAGCGCATGGAAAAAAAGTTCATAATCAGGATTTTGGACTGCACAAAAAAGTCCTGCTGCTGCCAATTGCCAATTAAACCAAACAGGTCCTGGTAAAAATAATCCCCCACCGTGTTTAAAGGCTCATTAACATATGATAGAATATAATAAGGGACAGTGCCTTTGATATTCTCCGTATATGTTGTAATATATCCGTTCTCCAGGATAAACTCCAAATAATTAGAATCATCCATATCGTCTGATACAACCGTCCCAAATTCTGAAATATCCCTTTGCTGCACAATCATAATATCCGCCAGATACCAGGTCTGCCCGTTCATATATATCTGCTGATCGCCATTTGCCCAAAAATACTCCATTTGTCCGTTTGACAATTGCTCCAATACAACAGGATCCTCATATACCTGTTCTTGGCCTTCATCCCAGGAATTTACCACCTCCAAATCTAAATAATCCGGAATTTCCACATAAGGCCTAACTGGATAAATCAGATCGCCTGCTTTACAGTAAAAGTTCCTGGTATCCCTGGTATAATAGCATGCTTCAACCAGTTCTTTATGCGTGTAGTATTCGCTTTCGCTATTATAAATAAAAAAATTGTCAAAAAGAGACTTTCCGACATACGTATCTGTGCCTTCCCCCAAGCTATAGGAGTGGATATACAGCATGTCTTCTGTTACTTCTCTATCAAAATTACATACCTCATAAATCCGTTTATCATTTAAGTCCAGCCCTTCTATGCTGTCTTTTTGTATCACCCCATAACGAAAATTAGTATCTTTTAAAGCACTTTGCCCAAAATCTTCTCCGAAGCCCGCAGCCGCCTGGATGGAATATTTATTACAAATGCTCTTCTTTGCCTCTTCCCAGATTTCTTGTTCACTTTTACTATAGATCCCCTCCAAATGGCCCGCCATCATAAACACAAAGGAACCTGCCATCAGGTTAAAGCTGGCTATACACAGAATCATAGCGCAAACCTTCACCCACCTTTTATAACAAAAATGAATCATCCGTTATCATCCTCCATTTTATACCCCCTGCCCCAGACGACTTTTAAGTAGCGTGGATTTGCAGGATCATATTCCAGTTTTTCGCGGAGGTGCCGAATATGTACCGCAACCGTATTTTCTGTACCAAACGCCACGTCCTTCCACACATTCTGGTAAATCTGCGCTGGGGAAAAGACTTGCCCTTTATGCTTCAGCAGCAGCTTTAAGATATCATATTCCGTACGTGTCAAAGACACAACGTCACCGTCAAGCGTCACTTCCTTGGCTTTATCGTCCACTTCGATTCCACCGATAGATAACACATCTTCTTTTATCACGCCTCCTCCCAGCTTCATATAACGGCGGAGCTGTGATTTGACCCTCGCCTGCAGTTCCACCGGGTTAAAGGGTTTGGTGACATAATCGTCAGCGCCTACGGTAAGCCCAAGCACCTTGTCAATATCCTCGCTCTTTGCCGTAAGCAGGATCACCGGAACATTGCTGACTTCCCGTATTTTTACCATAGCGGTAATGCCGTCCATAACAGGCATCATAATATCCATCAGGACTAAATGGATTTCTTTTTCCTTTATGGCATCAAGCGCTTCCTGGCCGTTATACGCCTCTACCACCTCATACCCGTCACTTGAAAGGTAAATCTGCAGGGCAGATACAATATCTTTTTCATCATCACATACTAATATACAATACATAGCTTCCTCCATTTGTTTATGATATATCATAGGATTATTGTAGCGAATTTTTTATGAATATAAAAGCCGCCAACTGTTTAAGATTTCATTAAGACGCCGAATGGCATATAGGTATCCTTTAGGATTTCATTAAGACGCCGAATGGCATATAGGTGCAAAGCCCTACTTGATTTGTCTATATTTTAATGCTATGATATAGGCATTCAAAACCTAAACTTTTCCAAACCAAAGGAGCATAAGTAATATGAATTACGCAGAACGGGCATTATCAGCCCACAAAGAATGGAATGGCAAGCTGGAAACCGTATCCAAATCACCGGTCAAAGACCGCGATGCGCTTTCCATCGCTTATACCCCTGGCGTCGCAGAACCCTGCAAAGCCATAGCAAAAAATCCGGCCGACGCCTACACCTATACAATGAAAGCCAACACTGTTGCCGTTGTTTCTGACGGAAGCGCCGTACTCGGCCTTGGAAACATCGGGCCATTAGCAGCTATGCCGGTAATGGAAGGCAAATGCGTGCTGTTCAAGGAATTTGGCAATATAAATGCAGTGCCTATCTGCCTGGACACACAGGATACAGAAGAAATCATCCAGGCCGTCAAACACATAGCGCCCGCATTCGGCGGCATCAATTTAGAAGATATCTCCGCCCCCAGGTGCTTTGAAATTGAACAAAGGCTCAAAGAAATCCTCAATATCCCTGTGTTCCACGACGATCAGCACGGCACGGCCATTGTCGTCCTCGCCGGTATTATAAATGCCTTAAAAGTCACCGGCAAACAAAAAAAATCATGCAAAGTCATCATAAACGGTGCAGGATCTGCCGGGATCGCCATTGCCAGGCTGCTTTTAGCGTATGGGTTTACGCAAATTACCATGTGCGACAAAAAAGGCATACTCCACAAAGGTTATCCGGATTTAAACTGGATGCAGCAGAAAATGCTCGAGAGTACAAACTTAAACAATACGCAAGGCACATTGGCAGACGCTTTTGTAGGGGCAGATATTTTTGTCGGGGTTTCCGCCCCTGGCATTGTAAGCCCAGAAATGGTCGCTTCCATGAACAAAGACGCCATACTTTTTGCCATGGCCAACCCCGTACCAGAGATCATGCCGGATATTGCCAAAGCCGCAGGGGCAAAGGTGGTTGGGACAGGCAGGAGCGATTTCCCAAACCAGGTCAACAATGTAATAGCATTCCCTGGTATTTTCAAAGGAGCACTCGAGGGGCATGCCGCACAGATTACAGAAGAAATGAAACTGGCAGCTGCGCAGGCAATTGCAGGGCTTGTCAAAGACAACGAGTTAAACGAAGATTTTATTATGCCGGAAGCTTTTGATCCACGTGTCGCAAAAGCTGTCAGCGATGCCGTAAAAGCACATATACGCTAATACATCTTTGCCGCGGCAAATTAACAGGGAAAAGGAGCGATCATATGGCAGAGCCAAATACCATCTACAAAATGACAATTTTAGCTATGCTAGACAAAGTGGATTTCCCGCTTTCTAATACACAGATTTCTAATTTTTTTTTAGACCATGATTACACGGATTATTTCACTGTCCAGCAGATGATAAGCAGCCTGCTGGACTCAGAACTTATCCGTTCAAAATCCACACACAATAACACCCAGTATTACCTTACCCCATCCGGCCTGGATACGCTGCGTTTTTTTGAAGATAAAATAACGCCTGCAATCGGCGAAGATTTAAACGCCTATTTTAAAAAAAATAAAATGAGTTTAAAAAATGAAAACTCTATTGTAACAGACTATTACAAATCCACCATTCCAGGCTTTGATGTGCGCTGCCAGCTCAAAGAACGCAATACCCCTGTTATCGATTTGACCATACATGTCAAAACGAAAGCACAGGCACAAGCCATCTGCAAAAACTGGCAAAATCAACATCCAGAGATTTATGCTTATCTGATGGACGCGCTGATTCAGTGAATGGCCAACAGCCATAAAAAAACGAACCCATCCCCTATTGGCAATGGTCCGTTTCCCTGTTTTATAATTTCGCCAGCGTTTGAAGCGCTTTATGCTTCACAATTACCTGTGCATGCTCTTCCAAAAAGCCGCTGCGCATACTGTCCTGTTCAATCGACTTGGCATATTCCATAGAAGCCGTCACAAACTCATAAACATATTTTTTGGAACTTCTATTCAGATCCGCCCACAGAAAATACTGCTTTTTTTGATCAAGGTAATATAACCTGCTTTTTGCTGCCTTGCTTACAGGCAAAATCCGGCAGAACTTGCGGACGTTGGAAAAAGAAACAAATGTAAGCAGATATGTGTACTCTGCCGCGTCCTTATCCCTGGCCTGCCCGCCTGCTTCCTTTAACACCTCTTCCTTTACATCCACAAGCTCCGCCGCCTGCTTCCTCGCTGCCGAAGCGCCGAACATATTCCGGATATGTTCTAATATCTCCGCACCGCTAACGTGGCTCTCTGAAAATGTAAGTACAATTTCATCCTCTGACATAATTGCTGCCTGGATGGACATCATGTTGCCGGTTGCCTTATACCCCACCTCATCTTCTGCAATCCGGATCAGCTTTTCTAAAAACTCCCTGGCATTTGGTGTATTGGCAAAAAAATCATCCAATTCAATGCCATTTTGCTCCAAATCATCCTGCGTCAAAAAGCAGCGCAGTGAACCATTTTCCATTTTCTCAAACTTCATCATGCATCACATCCTCACTATTATCCCCTGTAATCTATTCTTGTAAAGCTGCCATAAGCGCCGGTATCAGCTGCTTCTTTCTAGATACCACACCTTTTAACAAATAACCGTCATTTTCCCTGTTTGCAGAAAATGCCTGGCTTATAATTGTATCTGCCTCTTCACCCGCCCCAAGGAGCAGCGTAGATTCTTCTAAGATATCCGTCAACATCACAAATACCATATCCAGTTTATGCCCTTTTAAAACGGTTAGAATATAATCCTTCAGCTTCATGCGTACGGTATCAAGTTCTTCCTTACTCATCGCGCTAAGCTGCGCTACGCCAAACTCATATTTGCCAATAGTAAATTTCTTGAAATCCTGGTTAAAAATCTCTTCCGGTGTCTTACGGTTAAAATCGCTGCCCGCCTGAAACATATTCTTTGCAAGTACTTCGATTTCAATTCCGGCAATAATCGCCAGCTCTTCCGCCGCAGCCCTGTCAATAGACGTACATGTCGGCGAGCGGAACATCAGTGTATCAGATATAATCGCGGCACATAAAATTCCTGCAATCTGTTGTGGGATTTCTACCCCCTTTTCCTGGTACATCTGGTAAATAATGGTTGATGTACAGCCCAGCGGCTGGTTTCGGAAAAATACAGGTGATATCGTCTCTAAACTGCCCAGCCTATGATGATCAATTATTTCCAGAATATCCGCCCCGTCAAAACCGTCTACCGCCTGTGTCTTTTCATTATGATCAACCAGAATTATTTTCTTTTTCTGCGTATTTAAAAGATACCTTCTAGAAATCATGCCTACATAATGGTTTTCCTGATCCACAACAGGGAAATCCCTGTGGCGCACCTTTGACATAATATCCTTTACTTCCTCTACATAGTCTTCAATATGAAACTGGATCAGCTTTTCTTTTGTCATAAAGTGTTTAATCGGAATACTCTGGTTAATCAGCCTTGCCGCAGTAAAAATATCGTACGGTGTTCCAATCACAACACAGTCCCGTTTGTCTGCCGCCCGGACAACCTCTTCACTGACCGTAAATCCGGAGCAAACCACCATACAGCTTGCATTATTCTCAATGGCCTTCATCTGCGAATCAAAATGGTCGCCCAAAATCACCAGATCATCCTTTTCCATCCAGTCCCCGGACCACTCATACCCAAACGATGCCACAACTACCTTGCCCTTTACGAAATGCGCATGCGGGTTGCCGGCTAAAATAGTGCCGCCGAGCGTTTCTGCTATATTCTTATAAGGTGTCTTGGCTGTAGCTAAAATCTGCGTATCATATACATCCATATAAGATGTCGCAATATCCCTTGTCACAATCAGTCCGCGCAGCTGGTTGCCTGAATTTGTAACTGCCAAGGTTACGACATTTTGCATATTCATCAGCTCCCATGCGCGCTTCATGGAAATATGCTCGTTAACACCTGCCGTACGCCGAAATGAAATATCCTTGATCTGCGCCCCCACATCAGTCACAAGCTCCGGTTCATCCAGCCGGAAATAATTCAGTACATAACGTGTCTCTTCATTAATAGCCCCTGCGCGCTTTGGTTCATGGCAAATACTGCTTATTTTATTTTTTAAATCAGCATATGCTATTGCAGCGCAGATGGAATCCGTATCTGGATTCTTGTGCCCAATAATCCATACTTTTTTCTCCTGGTTTAAACTCATGCTTAACCTCACCCAATCCTCTTTCAGTAAGCAGCAAACAAGGGGGGGGCAGCCCCCAACTTAAATATATTCACTGCCGCCAAAAATGTTCCTGTTTATACAACCCCCATTACAATGGCAATTAAGGCAACCACCCCGATTAAATTCAAAACGGCAAACACGCAGATTGCTTTTGCTGTATTTTTGATAGCTTCTATCTGTGACATACTTTCTTTTAAGGAATCTGTCTTTTTGTCGGATTCTTCAATCAGCGTCTGCATATTGCGGTAGCATTTTACATTTTCATTATGTACTTTCTCGCAAATTTCATTCTTTATACGATCGAACTGTCCATTCAGGCTATTTACCGTTTCGTTCAGTTTCTCATTCTGTTCATTAATCATTGACCGGACTTCTTCGTTCTGCTCTGTGCAGTTAACGGCATTTTCCGCTAAACGTTCAGCAAACGTTTTATTAAGTTCTTTTAATTTGCCGTCTACCTTTCCGACCATGCTGTTTATCTGCGCTGCAACGTTTTGCGCCACACGGTCTGCTGCTTCCTGCCGCTCTTCCACAATTTCAGACAGCTCCTTGGCCTTATCCTCCCGCTCTGCTACGATATCCGACAGCTCCTGCACGCGGCTCGCTTTCGTCGCAAGCAGCCCCTGCAGCTGCTTTGCTTTTTCCCTGAATTCATCAATCTGGCTTAGTAAAAAATCTTCTCTATCCACGTTCTTTTTTGTCCTTTCCCGTTCTGTTTTCCGGCGGCCTGCGAATTCTTTTCGTATTTGCGCTAATATATCCATTAATTCCCCTCCCATAGTCCACCGCCATACCTTATATGATTACTATACTGCACTTTCCGGCCACGATAAAAGGCACTGATTATCAGGCTTGTCCCTATGATTGTAGCATTATCAGTATGGCTTGTAAAGGGGAAAAGACGTTATTTCAAGGGCAATTGAAGATGCTTCTCATCCGTCCTGCAGCAGGAAAAAGAATGCCGCCATACGGCGGCATTCTCAATTATTTCACCTTTATCCCTTTTCCATTCCCATTCGTCGTGTATAGCTTCTTTCCATTAAACTTTCCATAAGCCCTGACTTTAAAATAATACTTCTTGCCGCTCTTTAGCTTTTTAACTGTCGCCTTTTCAGCTTTTGCGCCTTTCACCTCAATTTTGACAGCCTTTTTAAATGCACTGTTATCGGCATATTTTATAATATACCCATCTGCGCCTTTCACTGGCTTCCAGCCAAACGTTACCTGTCCGGCCTTTTTACTCTTAAGGGAAAGAACCTTCACCTTCCTTGCCACAAACCTCGCTTTTTCAAACGACTTTTCTGCCTGTTCTTTTGCTTTTTGTGCATTTTGCTGCGCCATATCTGCCTGCTTTTGCGTTTCATCTGCCCTTGCCTGTGCAGCTAAGGCTTCTTCCCTGGCCGCTTTTGCTTCTGCCATCAGCTTGTCCAATGCGGCTTTCTGCTCAGCTATCTGCTGCTGTGCTTTTTCAAATTGTTCTTTTGCTTCTTTTGCGGCCTGCTCTGCAGCATCCGCCCTGTCTTTCGCATCCTTTGCCTCTTTTTCGGCAGCTTCTGCCTTTGCCTGGGCTGCCTTAGCCGCCCGGTCAGCGGCATCGGCCGCGCTCGTTGCAAGCTCTGCCGCGTCTTTATTATCCTGCGCTTCTTTTAATGCCTGGTCAGCTACATCTTGCGCCGCTTTTGCCGCATCGTTCGCCGCCTTTGCTGCCTGCTCAAGATTCGTTGTGTCAAATTTTAAAGCTGCCGCCGCTTTCATAACATCCTGTGCGGCTTTTAACATGGCGTCGCCATCAGCATTTTCCTGCCCTTTTAATTCATTTGCCGTTTTTAATGCATCCTGAAATGCTTTTACACTTTGCTGTGTATAAACCGAGGTATCAAGCCCGGTATATGCATTGGCAACAATCGTAAGCATTGCCCTTTTTGCATTCAGCTCGGCAGCTTCAGCCCGGGCCTTAGCAGCCTCAGCTTCGGCAATTGCCCGGTTTGCCGCGTCCTTCGCCGCGTCTGCTGCTGCCTGGGCGGTTTGTGCCGCAAGCTTATTTTCGGCTGCCTGCGAAAGCGCCTGTTTAGCTACTTCATCAGCTGCCTTTGCTGCATTTTCCGCTGCTATAATAGCCGCTTTCAGATCTGATGTATCCGGTTTTAGGCCTGCCGCTGCCGCCAATACTGCCGCCGCTGCCTGTTCAATTTCTTCTTCTGAAGCATCTGCATTATCCATCACTGATTCCATATCTAGAAGCGCATCAGACAGCGCTTTTGCGCTTTCTTGCGTATAAGCCGTCAAATCCAGCCCTGCATAAGCATTGCAGATAATAGAAACCAAAACTGCCGTGCCATCTTTTTTCGTCTTGTCAAATGTATAGGTAATCTGGATTTTCGTCCTGGATGTATCCGTAAATTGTACCGCACCATCCTCTAAAGAAATATTCTGCCCATCTACCATCAGTTGGACTGCAAGCGCATCCGCTGCAAAGAAATAATCTTCTGCCGCCGCAACCGTGATAATTGCCGTATATGCGGTATCTGCTTCAAAGACTTCTGTTTCTTCCGTTTCCCCTGCGAACCATGCAACGTCGGCCGTATAAGTAAGGCCTGTCCCTGCCAATGCCACGCCTGCTTCACTCACCCTGCCTCCAGAAACTGGTTTTGCCAGGATTAACCCTAAAGCGCCCTTAATCTCCGTCATGCTTTCATCTTTGTCAAACTGCAGCCAGTTTAAGTTCGATCCGCTTTCGGTAAAGGCTATCCGCAATGTATGCCTGCCTTCAGGCAGATAAATACGCTGTGCCGGCAATGTCGTCCAATTCTGCCATCCACCAGTAGAAATTGCTTTAAAGGAAGTAAGGACACTGCCATCTGCCAAAAGGTCAAATGCACCGTTGCCTTCATTCGATGCATTACGCGCCGAAACTGCATAAAACCCTGCGTCTTTTACATCAATCTGGTATTCGGCCCATCCGCCAGCATCGCAGTAGCCTAAGTTATTCCCCCCATCGGTATCGCTCGTTGTTTCTGCTTTTACCGTCTGTGACCAGATAATATTATCTGCAACTTTAAATTTTGTACCGAAGCTAATCGGGACAACCGGCGGGTTTAAGATTTTTTCATGGAACACATTTACCTTCATAATCATCTGCAAAAGCCGTTTTATACAGGGGATAATATCCTCTCTGGTAATGTGGCCCGCTTCTAATGCATTTTCAAGTAAAGCCGGATTTCCATTCGGCATTTTTACATCATTTCCAGCCAGTACCTCTCTGACATGGCTTGAGTTGTTGCCCCAGTCTGTCATAAATATGCCCTCAAACCCCCACTCTCCGCGGGCAATATTGGTCAGCATATCTTTATTCTCCGAAGTTTCCGTCCCGTTAATATAGTTATAAGAAGTCATAATGCTCCACGGATCGGCTTCTTTTACAGCAATTTCAAAGCCTTTTAAATAAATCTCACGCAATGCACGTTCACTCATCCTCGAGTCGCTGCTGTTACGGTTGCTCTCCTTATTGTTGGCCGCAAAATGCTTAAGTGTAATGGATACGCCTTCCGACTGGCAGCCTTCCGTAATAGCAGCCGCCATCTTCCCCGTTAAGAAAGGATCCTCTGAATAATACTCAAAATTCCTTCCGCAGAGCGGATCCCTGTGGATATTCATTCCAGGCGCAAGCCAGATATCAATACCATTTTGGTGCGCTTCAACTGCCGCTGCTTTCCCGACGCGTTTTACCAGATCTACATCCCAGGTACATGCTAAGAGTGTAGAAACCGGCCATGCCGTACACTTGTTGCCAATACGGATTCCCTGCGGCCCGTCAGCCGTCATGGCATTTGGAATCCCAAATTCCGGCAGGTTTCCCATTCCTCCGGTATTGGCCGTTCCGGTATTCGGCTGCCCGCCAAGCATTTCAATCAGCTGCTTGTCCGTAAGCTGTGCTAAAAACGTATCCATCAGAGACGGATCATTGTAAACATCAGCCAGCATCAGCTTATTTGTTTCTGCTTTTGCCATGCGTGCCGCAGGCTTCTTTGCCGCATAGCTCCTCCCGGCCGCCTCTGCCTGCTTCTTCTCCAGCTCAAAATAGTCTATATTCGGATAGGAATCCGCCGGCGCTTTCAATGTCAGAACACATTTTCCTGCCGGAAGCGGTACCGTAACTGGATCCAAATCCCGGAAATTGTACCATTCACTGTTCCCAGCCCCATCCCCTGTCTGTGGCACCTTAAGATCCGGGGTGCTGACTGCTTCGTCATCAATCTCAATCCCTGGGTTAAAGTTAAATTCTGCACGGCCGTTAGCCACGTTAAAATATACGTTATAATCCCCTGCTTCTTTGACATCCAGCCAGTAAGAAACATAATTCCCCTGATAATTCATATACGCCAGGCAAGTAGCCTCCTCTCCGTCCCTGATAAAGTTTTCAGTACGGACCCCGTTTGCATTTGTCCCACCGGAAAATCCAAACTCCTCAGCCTCAATGCGCGTCCTTCCCTCTGCACCGACTTCCATATAGTAGCTTGGCGCATGGTCTGTTTTGGTAAACGTCATACAGTCATAATTTGGGTTGTTTACATTTGCCACGATCCGGAAACGGATTTTGCCTTCCGGCAATGTAACATAAAACGGCTCCGACTCTTCAAAATTGTACCATTCGCCTTTTCCGTTCCCATCCCCCGTCTGTCTGGCATTAAACAGAATGCCTGGCTGCGGCTTTCCGTCTATGTACACACTAAAGCAATTGGTAATTTCCGCATACCCATTTGCCAGTCTCATAGTCACTGCATAATCCCCAGCTTCTTTAACATCCAAATCATATTCTACAAAATAACCTTTCGTATTTAAAAAAGCGATACATCTTTTTTGCGTAATGCCATTTTCATAAAAGCTTTCAATTGAAACCGCACTCGAAGCGTCTGCAAAGCTTTCACATTCCACCACCGTAGGCTCCGTTGCCGAAATCGTATTATTCGTATTAAATTCCGGAGAAATCGGAAGCTCTTCATAGCTTCCATCCGCCAAAAGGCGCTCTTTCAGCTGGATCGGCGCAGCCTGCTGCGTCAACTGCTCCGTCACCCTTGTTTCATCTACCTTATACTGGAAACGCACGCCTTTTTCTCCTGCATCTTTTATCGAATTGCCTACATAAATGCCATAATCCCCTGCTTCCAGCACATATGCCGACTTTTGCACCTTGCCCGTATCGTCGTAGGAAGACATATCGTCAATTGCATAACGCATCGTAAGAGTTTCAGATTCTCCCGGGCTTAAAAGCCCAGTTTTTCCAAATGCCGCCAGCTCTTTTGCAGGTTTTCCAAGCTCCCCCTGGGGTGCGCTAAAATATACCTGGACAACCTCTTTGCCTGCCACGTCCCCTGTATTAGTCACTTTTGCAGTTACGGCAATATCTTCCCCCTCAACCGAAACGCTTACGTCGTCTGTTTCAAATGTAGTATAAGACATTCCATAGCCGAATTCATAATTAACCTTTGTATATTCTGGATCAAACGTTTCAAAATAACGGTATCCTACAAAGATATCTTCTTTATAATTGACATAACCATTGCTCTCATAAAACGTATCCGAGCTCGGGTAATCCTCATAGCTTTTTGCAAAGGTATCTACAAATTTGCCAGACGGGTTGACATCCCCAACCAGCACGTCAGCCGTTGCAAGCCCGCCTTCCATTCCGGCCTGCCATCCCATCAGTACAGCGTCAATCCCATCAATTTCTTTAATCCATTGGGTATCCAGCACAGCCCCTACATTCAGCACAACTATAACATGCTCAAAGCTTGCCGCCGCCCGCCGAAGCAAATCCACCTCTGCATCCGAAAGGTAATAATCACCTTTTTCCGCTTTGCGGTCACTGCCTTCCGAAGAATATCGCCCAATGGTTATAACTGCAGCCGAAGCATATTCTGCAGCCGCCTGCATCATTTCATCCGTAACTGTAATCTTGGCATCGTCCTTGATCCCTTCTGTTTCCACTTTCTGTTTGTAAAAATCCACCAAAGGCTGGTAAAGCTCGACCTTCCCCTCTTCAGCCTTCATTTGCATCCCCTGCAAAATATTCCTGCTGTAATCTACATTAGTCTCGCCGCTTCCGCCGCCCCCACGCACATAATCAATCATAGCACGTCCGAACATAGCCACCCTTGTGCCCTCTTTAACAGGCAGGGCCCCGTTGTTTTCCATCAGCACCATTCCTTCTGCCGCCACCTGCCTTGTAAGGTCAATATTCCCTTCCGCAGATGCCGCATTTACCGTCATTTGAACTGCTGGCACACCAGAAACAGTTAATGCTGCCGTAAGCAACATAGCTACAATTTTTTTTAATCTACCTTTCATTTTTTTCCTCCTTTTCTTCCGTACTCAAACAACATTATCATACTATACATATTACCCAAAACTAAGAGTAATTCAAATGTGTTTTTTTATGATTATATTGTAAAATTTTATGTTTTTTTATTTAGAATAGGGATATTGTACAAATATTTATCATGTGCTTTTATCCTTTCGGGCATAACCACTAAATTACAGCCCCCCCAAACTTTGGCACTATAACAGATAATTTTAGGTATAAAAACCGTGTGATCTTAAGCTGGATGGCCAGGAATGCCCGCAGAGGGCAGGGTATGCGGCTGGGGCCTTGTGATGGGGGTTAGGGGCTCTTAAG
>OFGF01000915.1_pt1 | contig 21508 bp, 27 predicted proteins | sample 1521711 | NCBI WGS metagenome assembly OFGF01 (sample SAMEA3504092, study PRJEB24116) | mouse gut metagenome | biome: mouse gut; feature: mouse-associated habitat; material: faeces | place: Denmark | collected 2011 | reverse complement strand
CTGCCGCCTTCTCTTGACCTTTCTTAACCTCAGAACCACCCAAGGACTTCATTGTGGGGATTAACATTTTATCCATTTTATATCCCTTCGTATTCATTTAAAATCTATTATTTTTCTCCATATATCAAAATAGATTTTTTATAATTATTTATAATTTCTTATATACAATGTTTTTATTGGCGTATGGATTGGCGTAAGTGGTGTAACCAGCTACTTGAGCTATTCTTTATTTCCCTTCTTAAAATACTCATCCAATCCTTTAAACTCTTTATTTTTTAGTTCCTTCGTAACATCTGCATAGATATTCAATGTTGTAGAAATATCTTGATGCCCTAATATGTCTTGAATAACTTTCACATTTATACCCACTTCACACATCCGTGTCGTAAATGTATGTCGAAGTATATGACAACTAAAGGGGGGCAACAAAATATTTGTATCCTTATTTTTCAATAATTCCTCATCATTACAGTCTCTGATGATTCTACGGATTGCTTTATTAAGCGTCCCTTGATGTTGTGTTGCCCCAAAACGATTTACAAAAATAAAATCGGAGTATCCATCAATCGTTACCTTACATTCTATACCTAATGTGTCTTGGTTTTCTTTCTCTTGAAGGAAGGCTTCCTTAACAAACCCCATCATCGGAACTTGCCTATGACTAGCCGTTGTCTTAGGAGTATTCACATTAAAATAGCATCCATTTTTTGCTTTTTCCTGCCTATGGCAGTAATATACCAAAGTATGATTAACATCAATAATCCCTTTTTCAAGGTCTATATCAGACCATCTCAATCCTGTCACCTCCCCTACACGTAGACCTGTTCCAATCATTACTGCAAATATGGGATACCAATGCGAATACGTATGATTACGTTTTAAAAAATTTAACAATAATTCCTGTTCTGGCTTTGTCAATGCACGCTTTTTTTCAATCTGAAATATATGTGATTGCTTCAATTCTTTTAATACATTATCCGAAGGATTATTTCTGATATAATTATCATCAACAGCCATTTCAAAAACTTGATGTAATACCGTATGGATACTATCAATAGTTGACGATTTCAAACCTCTTTCATCCGCAAGATAATTATAGAAACGCTTAACATCTGATTTCTTCAATGTGGAAATCCTTCGTTTTCCTAAATTATTACGCACAAATGTATTATACATATATTGATAATTTTCAAAAGTATTATTCTTCAACCCCCTTTTCAATACCTTCCATAAATCAAATAGTTCATTAACCGTTATGTATCTTGCCTCAGTCTTTATACCATCATTTTTTGCTTTTACAATTTCTTTTTCCTTTTCCCTAAGTTCCTCTAAAGTCTTTGCATAAATACTATGACGTTTCCCTTTGGAATCTGTCCACCTATAACTATACGTACCATTTTTACGCTGACATTCCCCTGTTTTTAAAACAACTCTCCGTTTATCCTTCCTCTTTACTTGTCCTTTTGTAGCCATAAGCACTATCCTCCTTAATGAATTAGGCATTGCCATAGTAAAATTCTACCTTGCCAATGCCTATATGCCAAATGTGCGATTTTCTTATTTATACATTTGCATAGATTAAAGTGAAAACATTTTTTCAATATGTTCATCTAACAACTTTCGTTTTATCAGCCGCTTACTCCCTATCCAAAGGACAAAAGGACAGTTATCATCATCCGTAAGCTGACGTAGTTTATTTCTCCCAATGCCAGAGTACAAAGCTGCTTCTTCAATCGTAAGTGTACTTTTTTCCCATATTGGAACAAACTTCTTCTCGTTTTGTTTTTCTATACCCTTATTTTTGTCCACTGCCTCTACCTCTTTTTCCAAATACTATCCGCTTATCATACACCACATAATCATACCCCATATTCTCACACTTATCACATCTGTCCTTCGTCGATGATAACGGGTCAAGCCTATGCACAATATAATTAGGGTTAGACATATAATCTTTCAGGCACTTCGGACACAAGCAACGTATATCGCCTTTTCGGTCTTTCTTAGCCATCCATAGTCCAAATGCTTTCTTGAGGGCTATGTTAATGCTTATCCAGCTTTTTTCATCATCAATATAGCCTATATAATCCTCCAGTTCATCCTTATTTACCGTACTTATCTGTTCCAGCAGCACCATCGACGGCTTTTGCAGACCAAAATTTTCTCCTAAGACAACATGGGACGGGAGATAACGTTTTTTGATTACCGTTGTAATTGCAGCAACGATAATTGTAGGGGCTTTCGCATTAAAATTGTCAGCTTGGAGGACTAATACAGGTCTGCGCCCACTCTGAATCGAGCCTTCTGTCACTCCAAAATCATGATAGTATATTTCGCCACGCCTAATTGTCTTTTTTTCCTGTTCCTTCACTATCTGTACCTCTCTTTCTTAATAATAAGTAAAAAATCCTTTCACTTATTTGGAATGGGAAATATCAAATGCCACCTCTCGCCAAAAACATTTTTTCATTTTCTTTACTGCCGCATGTATTGACCTGTCTATGACCTGATAACTTACATTTTCTTCCATGCCGATTTTCCTTGAGCTTTTTCCCTGTACATAATGCTGTGTGATACGTTTTTTCTGTTTTGGAGTAAGCTCTAACATTGCTTTGTGCAGGCACTCAAATTCGATTCTTTGGGTTTCCATCCGTTCCTGTTCCTCCCAATAATCCCCGGTTATCAGTTCCTTATGAAAACATTCGGTTAATCCTTCTTCATAGCCGTATGCATCTTCATTATTTATAGAACGTTTACGAAATTTATCTTCATTACGGTTATAATCGCCTATTGCTTCGCCTTGTTCGATGGATAAGAGTATAAATGGCGTGTAGCCCTTGATTTCCTCTGGGTACTTTTTTTTAATTTCCCGTTCGGTCAGTTCGGACACTATCGCCCATTTCTCATTTCCTGTATATCCGTAGTATTCATACCTAAGATTGATTATCCTGCACTCTTTCTTGAACTGTTCCTGTCTTTCTCCATGTATTCTTATCATTCTCATAATCTCCTTTGAATTTTGAAATTTGGTTAAAAAGTCAAAATTCGGAGATTATGGGTATTTTGCCGTCTGGCATTGCCAAACATCGTAAAACATAAAAACCTTTCCCAAGCAACGCCGGGGAAAGGACTCTATGCAGTATGAAGCAAACCGAAGCAACAAAAAACGCCGTAGAAATCAGATAATTAAGGTATATCTCCTTTTTATATCTGGCTTCATACGGCGCATGGTAGTCCAACTATCTGTTGTCTCCGCTTGCTCGATTAGAAATCATATCCATTATTTACTTTTTTGATTCTGGTGTTAGAGAACCTATATTTTTCTTGATACGTTTTATCTTGCGGAAGTATGCAAGGTTTAGTATATGGATTCCTTTACATTTCGGGCATTTGACACGCAAATGACCAGAAATATCAGAATATAATGTCTGTATTCTAAATCCGCATACTGGACAGAGTAAATCTCTTTCCTGCAATGTCTCTGCTTCTATCCGGGATAACAACAATTTTCTGCTGTTGGCGGGGCTTGCCTGTGCCTGCATGGCTACGCACCTCCTAACTTTAGTTCCTGCGATATATATTCACTTATATCATGCTTTTCCAACATATCAAGGTGTGTCAGTCTGATTATCAGAGCTTTATAAGACACTCCGAGGTAATTTGCCATATTCCGCATGATGGCTTTCCCGTCTGCGGTAAATGTTGTATCGCCATATAGCTTGATAAGTTTGGAATCGGCAAACTTGTGTAGGGCATTTTCCACAAGAAATCTTGGCATGAGCAGCGATGCCGCCATTGTATCCGCCTGCCATTCGGCTGACTGGAACATTTGCAGGACTTCTTCCTTGCTATATGCCCGGTCGTTATCGTATTCCGAATGGAATCGGGCTGTTTCCTGTGTTGTCTGTACTTTGCCTAAGATGTGGTGAGAGGCTTCGTGCGCCATTGTGAACCGCCGTCTGCCATACTCTTTTTCTGCAAGAAGATATCTGTCGAGTACGATAGTATTCTTCGGGAAAACAAAGGGAATAATTTTTCCGTTAGAATGAAGCAGAATCGGTGTCTCTCCATCTGCCATGAATCCGACTTTGCCGCAGTCATCTTCTGCAAAGGACGCATATTCAATCTTCAACATCAGAAAACCTGTTATAAAATGTTCAATATCTATAGATTGAACTGCTTTTTTCGGGTTCTGCTTTGCATATACTTCTATGAGTCCATGGCTGATTTCTTCAAGCTCTGCCCTTGATAAATAGTTACTCAAGCTGTTTTCACCTCCAATATAGCCCTCTCGGAAGATACTTTGAACCGATTGGGCAATCTTTTATTTCCGCACTATCTGAAATTGGATAGCGAATTCCTTCTATTACTATAATTCTGGCTCTAAATCATAATGCCTTTATGACATGACAGGCAATCCCCTGTATATAGCAGTCATCAACGACAATATCATCCATACTTTTATTTTCAGGATGGAGTATTATCTTTCGGCTCTGCTCGTCACGATAGAATGTTTTCAGCGTATTTTGATTCTCGACAAGTGCGACTACAATATCTCCGTCTCTTGCATAATTTTGTTTCCTGATTACTACAAGGTCGCCGTCGTCTATCCCGGCGTCAATCATTGAATTGCCGCTTGCGTGAAGTATGTAGAAGTCTCCTTTGCCAAAAATGGCTGTCGGGAGTGAAATATATTCCTCAATATTTTCTTCTTCATATTGAAGCGAACCGCAAGGGACAGAACCAACAATCGCTGTCTGGGAAGTTTCTGTATTGAATTTCCTCGTTACATCTGTCTGGATGTTCTTGCCGTCATATTCAATCATTCCATTGTCATTCATGGCAACCAGATATTTATATGCTGTTCCTCTTGATACTCCTACCGCGTCTGCTATTTTAGTGGTAGAGGGCGAAATACCCGTCTGGAGGTAATATTGTTCTGCATATTGGCATATGGCTTTCATTAATTCACGGCTTTTGCTTCTCATTGAAATACCTCGCTTTTCTATCCGAAGCAGTTTGCTTCTGATACTTTTATTATATAGATTTTTCCATTTATTTCAAGAGCGTATTCCAACGTAAAAGAGAGGTGTTGCGATATCACAACACCTCTGAGGATTTTTATATCTCTTGTTCAATTATATTTTGGCATTACCTATATACTCATTCTCCATATTCTCATACGCCCTTAATATCATCTGTCGATACTGTTCTTTTACGCTTTCTGGCGCAAGTATCTGGACTTTGCCGCCAAACCCAAATATCCACCCGAAAAAGGTAGGGCTTATCGAAACCTCAACATCCGCTTGAAAAGAAGCTACATCGTAGGAAACCGTAGATATATCTTCTCCAAATCGGTCAATCATTGTTTTCATCAAACTGTTATCACATTGTAAATTAACAGTTGTTACATCTTCCCCATCATACATATAGAATACCTGCTTTGTAAATTCTGCAATATCAAAACCTTCTGGGACAGGGTGCGCATCTGCTGTCAATATTTCTGGCTGTGACGCTATGCGGTCAACTCTGAATGTGACTATTTTCTGCCGCTTTTCAGAATAGCCTACAACATAATAGTAATCATCATTCCAAACCAAATGATACGGGCTAATCGTATAGAGTTCCCCTTGGTTTTTCAATACTTTTTCTTTTAAGCCTGTGTATTCATAATACTGATAAGAAATCTGCTTTTTTTCATTAATTGCGTCATTGATTGTATCAACAATGTAATAGATTCGTTCATTGCTAGGCTTTATCCGTCCTGAGACGTAATTATTCCGTTTTAATTTCTTTCTCTGCCCGCTGCTTGTGAGCATATGTATTTTCTCTATGAGGGCTTGGCTTTTCTTGCTTGTGATGAACTTTGATGATTCTACTGCATCAATGAGCAGTTTTAATTCTGGCAGTTCAAACTGGCGACTTCCTATAAAATATTTACATTGTGTAGAATGGATGGTAACAATATCTATACCAAATTCCTGCAATGCAGCAATGTCTTTTGCTATCGTTGTCCTATAAGTTGAGATTCCATATTGCTCGTCCAGCATTTCTATTAATTGTTTCGTTGTCAATGGATGTTCTTCGTCGGTAGATTGCTCTAATATCCGCAGCAAATATAATATTCTTGGTTTTGACTCCATATTCCTCGTCCTTTCGGGAAACATTGTCAATTCGACCTTAACCTTTGAATTGATTTTACACATTGTAATCCCTGTTTTCAAGCTAGATATGGAATTTTTTACCAATCATACTAAATCAAGCCCGGAACACCCTATTATATCTGTTATCTTACCTTCATCCATATCAACATTCCGTACCCCACATTTAAACGGAAAATGACGATATTAGATATTATAAGAGCATTTTGTCTTTAATCTATAAATTTCACAATGTCATTTGGAGTGCAATCTATCCCCTTGTTGCTAAACCCCTTACAAATTTTTTCTACTGTCAACAACGTTATGTTACCATTCTTCTTCATATTTGCTAGTGTCTTGTTATCAATTCCACAATATTTTAAAAGGTAATATTGTGTAACTCCATTCTTTTCCATGAGTTCCCACAAACCGCTATAGTCTAACACTGTATTTTCACCTCCACAATTTTATTATGCAGGATGGAAAAGATACTTGACAGAATGATTGTTTCCCATGGAATTTTCCTTGTGTTTAATTCCTAATATTGTTTATTGTAATCAAAAAGACCTAAAAGACGCTATAAAACTGATTTTAGGATGTCAATCTGTAAATTTTACAATATCATCCAAAGTACAGTGTATCCCCTTGCTATTGAGAGCTTTATATATCTTTTCGACTGTCAGCAAGGTTATATTGCCGTTCTTCTTCATATTTGCCAATGTTTTGTTATCAATCCCACAATACTTTAAAAGATAATATTGTGTAACTCCGTTCTTTTCCATAAGTTCCCATAACCCACTATAGTCTAACACTGTATCTTATCAAACAAATGAGGAATATCAAGAATGTCTAAAACAAGAAGATGAGATTTATGAAAAATTGAGCGAACAACTTCCAGATGAACAGGCAGACCAGCTTGAACAGTATTTTACTGCTGCCAGTGCAACAGCGACAGTTAGAGAAAAAATAGTTTATATCCAAGGTGCAAAAGATTTTCTGACATTTTTTAAATTTCTTTCAAAATAATCTTACAACAGCAAAGGATGATAAACTATCCTTTGCTGTTGTACATACTTAATTTTTGAGGGGCATAGATTCAACATCATCCTCAACATATTGTACAACCTCTGATACGCTGCACTGAAGGATAGAACAGAGGTGGTTGAGTGAATTTGTGGTGATTCCCTTCCCATGCTTAATAGCATAATATGTCGAACGAGGAAAACCCCTTTTATCTAATTCGTAAGAACTAATCTTCTTTTTTTTCATGGTTTGGAACAATGGCTCATAACTAATCATGATAACACCTCTTTTAAACATCATACCAATGTACTCAAAAAATGAGTATGTACGAAAAATCACACATATTTATAAGAGAGGCTCATTATCTTCATCTATATACTCGATAATGTCAGATATCGGGCACTTCAATATTTTACAGAGCATATTAATTGTATTTGTGCTAACGCTATTTCCTTGCCGTATGGAATGATAAGTGGCTTTGGGAAACCCCTGCTTAAATAATGCATACGAAGATATATTGTTGTCTGCCATCGTTTTAAAAAGCGGCGCATAGCTAATCATTTTCTTTGTACTCCTGTTTTTTATTAGTGTATTCTTATACTCTGATATTGAAAATGTACGAAAATCCGAGTATAATTATGTACGTAAAAGCGAGTATATAGATTTTGAAAACAAGTAGGAGATTTTATGGTATTTGAAAAGTTAATTGAAAAGCACAAAATAGGATATGAAATTGCATGTTTAAGATATCAAAAAAATAAACGCTATAAAGAAATAGCCAGTCAATTTAATTTAAGTGACTATAATGTAAGAGAAAAACATAAAAAATTTCTATATGATGTACTTGATTTCTATATTGAAGGTCTTAAAAAAATGCATATAGAAATAAACAAATGGGAGCTTTATGATTTTTATTACTCCTTTTTTCTTACCGTCGCATATCTGGAAAAAACATATTCCTCTTACTTACGATTTTTAAGGCATGGCAAACCGCCTATAATCCCTGAAAATTATATAGAATTTCCTTCTTTCAGAAGATTGACGGAAGAAAATATTTTAGAATATGAAAAATATATCTTAGAAGCAATAGAACAACACAAGAAAAAATATAGTGATATCGGTCAAGAACTTGAATTATCCAAAGAAAAAGTAATCCATATTTATAATTATTACTATCACAAGAAAATTCTTAAAGCACTAGATAGAATAAGACCAACCGTCGGTTCTTCGATTGACGAATATATCTATGGTTCTTCCTATCGTTCGTATAAAAGATGGCAGCTAATAGTAAATGAATATCCGAAATTAGTGCAAGATTTAATCGACTAAAGAGATTTTTCTATAAAATCGGTTGAATATAAAATAACAGGCAAAGAAAAATGTGGCTATGACCAGAAACATCTATATAAAGTTCTTAGCGGACGGAACACGGGTATTGAATAAAAAGTGCAAAGCAGTACCACATTTAAAAGTTTACGTTTACCGTGGAGTTACATTGTTTTTGATTGTAAGCCGAAAATGGATGTGGTATAATGAAAATACAGTGGAAGAGCAAAATTGTATTTATATTAGTACAATTTTTGAAAAGACAAAAAAATGGGTCGAAAATCATTAAAGTCAGAATATTCAGATAAATACCTGCAAAAATGAGGCGACGAAGCCTTGATTTTAGCGGGGTCTGAGATGATACCGTAGAAATGAGAGAAACCCGTTTAAGGGGATTGCTACAAATCTCCAGTACCCGTAGCTGTTACTACTGCAATATAGAAATGAGAGAAACCCGCTGAAGGGGATTGCTACATATATGTAAACAGCAATATGCTGGAAAAGGATATAGTAGAAATGAGAGAAACCCGTTTAAGGGAATTGCTATTAAATACCTATCTTTCATTATCAATGACTGATTTCTTTTAATAAAAAAACAACCTCATAATGAAGTTGTCCATAATATTAATTAATCTCGCCACTAGGTAACGTTCCTAGCCGTTCCGAAGAAGTCAGATTTCCAGTCTGCCCCATCTCCTTAGTGGTCTATGACGGCGGATATAGAAAATTGTAAACTATAAAAGGGATTGACCTTTTGCAAAATGCCAGTCCCTGTTATCTTTGCAATTTTTTCTACTATCCTATTATTTGTAACTGCCATATTTCATCTTTCTGGCAAATAAAACGCCTCCACTTCCATGTCATTTCCATCAAGTTCCATTTCTATCCAGTAATCCCTGACAAAATATGCCGGATACGTCCCCTGCAATGAGTAAATTTCCAATGTGTCAAAATCCACCAGGCAAAGCGGTATCGCTTCCTTCTTCTCATTCTCTTTTTTCCAATACTTTAGCGACGCTGTTACCTTGTCCAGACAAACCTGACAAAGATTTTGTGTCAAAATATCTGCATTCAACTTATAATCTTCTGGTAATGTCACCTCTATTTCCGCCATCCCCCTTGATACCGTGCCATCACACGAATACATAATTTCACCCGTATTACCAGAAGTCATATTATTTGTATCTTCTCCAACCAGTTCATTTCCTTCCCCATCATAATTTTTTAATGGGAAATCAAGGACATACCAGTCATTCAAGGATATCAAGCCTATTGTATCAAACTTTCGGTAATACCCCATCAGGCTTTTGTTGCTATTGCCGCATAAATAACATTGTCCCACATCCTGTAATTCTGATTCCATTCCGTCAAACGTCACCTCTATCATTTTGGGTATATCCTCTTGCTTTGCCGCCTTATCTCTCCTGTTACCAATCCACGTATTTCCCCCAAATATCATAATTAGCAGAACAACAACAAATAACGCAATTCCCCATATTACCTCTGCTCTAATCAAGTAGTATCTCGGTTCTTTCCTCTTTTTTTTGTGCATTTCATTCTCCTTCTCAAATTTAATGTACTTAAAACAAGTTCATTACAGACATAATAACACATTATGTACTTAAAATATACTTATAATGCATGTAGTTGTTTTCTAAATATATCAACCAGAGAGGATACCATATGGAAAAAGATAAACACTTAGGACTACGTATTGATTCCGAAACTCACAAAAAACTTAAAAGCCTTGCAGAATTTGATGGGCGTTCCATCAATGGAGAAATATTATACTTAATTCGCCAAGCGATTACCCTGCATGAGCAGACTTATGGCACTTTAAAATAAATTTAACAAACATCTTTTAATATATATACGTTATCCCTCTGCTGGATTTCCCTAGTTTCATCTTCTTTAAATTATTTCAAATCATAAATTTTTTATTCCCCTCTGTCAGAAGTTCTCTTTTCTTTCTGATTGTTTCTAATCAGTGACACAATTAGCCGTTTGAAAAAATATACTATGCTTAAAGAATTTCTAATTGGTCACGAATGGAGAAAACAATCATGCAATGGGTTTTACAAGATATCCCGTTAGGACGAAATATTCAAAATATTAGAATGGCAAAAAATATGACACAAATGCAAGTGGTTGAAAAAATGCAATTAATTGGGAGTACCATGTCCCGTAGTACCTATGCAAATATCGAATCTGGACGCAGGAATATCAAAGCAAGCGATTTAAAGGTGTTACAAACCGTATTCAACGTTGACTTTGCCGAGTTTTTCAAAGATTAACGGCGTTCCTTACGATTGTTTCTATCTAGTGACAATCATACCATAAAAATCCGTTATACTCAACACAAAGTTTCTAATCAGTCACAAATAAAGAGGGAATATTATGCAGTGGATTATAAGGGACGTTCCATTAGGGGCGAATATTCAAAAAGTACGGATGAAATCCGGTCTGACTCAGGAAGAACTTGTTACTCAAATGCAAAATCATGGGAGTAGTATGTCCCGAAGCACCCTTGCTAATATCGAAGCTGGAACGAGGAATATCAAAGCATGTGACTTAAAGATAATGAAAAAAATATTAAAAGTCGATTATGATGATTTTTTCAAGGACTAATTATAAATTTTTATAACTTTTACTATAAATCTGCTCAATATACAGCAAACCTCAACACATCAAACTTTCTTTATCAAAATCTTCTCCTAAAAATAAATTGTACTTAAAACAAGTTCATCATTCACATTCTTCTATTTTATGTACTTAAAATAGACTTGTTGTCTATACTTATTTTGTACTTGTATGTAGAAAGGAAGATTTATGGAAAAGGATAAACATTTAGGATTGCGTATTGATTCCGAAACTCATAAGAAACTTAAAAGCCTTGCAGAATTTGATGGACGTTCTATTAACGGAGAGGTTCTGTACTTAATACGCCAAGCGATTGCCAGCCATGAACATAATCATGGTGCTTTAAAATAACATGGAACAGAAAATTAAACAATCCGAAATAGATATCGGCGGAAATATCCGCAGAATCCGATTAGAAAAAGGGTATGGGCAGACGGAACTTGTACGCATGTTACAACTAATAGATATAAATATGACAAGAGAAACATTGGTAAAAATCGAGAGAGGAATCCAACATATTACCGGCTCTCAGCTTCGTGGTATCCGTGATTGTCTGGATACCACTTATGATGAATTGCTAAAATAAATGTTTTGAAAAGACTGGATTAGAATTATCCTTTGAACTTTGACATTCTTAGTGACTGCCCATAGAGCAGTCACTATTTCCGTCAATATACAGCTACGCCATACCCATAGATTGAGCCGCTGCCTACGGGATAACACTGCTGTCTGCAAACATCGCCTGAGTTCCCTTCGATTGTATACACCATGCCATTCTCACATTTTTCCACAATTCCCACATGGTCTATCGTTCCATCACCGCCCCAGTCAAAGAATATAATATCGCCAGCCGCAGGTTCATAGTTCCTTCCCTGCCACTGTCCATTACCCCTGAACCAATTTACACCATCCGAACAGAGAGAAAATTTCGGGATAATCCCATTCTCAAGATAACCGCACTGGTCGGCGCACCATGACACGAAACAGGCACACCATTCCACTCGCCCTCCAAAACCGTACCAAGACCAATAAGGCTGACCTCCTTCATTGCCAAGCTGCGTCAACGCCACTTCTACGATTGCCTGATTACCGCCGCCTGTAAATGCACGTCCATATGGGTAATACCGCAATACATGGGCAACATACTGTGTATCCCCATAGCCACTCCAACCATGCTTTTCTGCCTGCATAACGGAAAATTCTAACGCATTGGCATAGGAATAACCGCCATAGTTCGCCTTTGCCCATGTGATATATCCATTTCCAAAATTATAGCCTTGTAACGCAAGCTTGATGTTTTCCATATCCAGGGGATTCTTTACCCCGGCGGCATTTAGGCAGGCGGCAAGATTCTGTATCCCCACATCGACAGAATATTCCGGGTCAGGGATACCGTTCGGTGTATTCGGATATTTGATATTATAACCACATTCTGCCGCCTGCATGGGGTCACTCCCCCTCCCTCCTGATTCCTGCATCATTACCGCCTTAATAAGCTCTACATATTCAGGAATACCATGTTTCTTCGCATATTTCTGTATCAGCGGCGTATACGCCTGTACTTCTTCACTAACCGGGGTATAGGCGTTGCTGTGGCTGCCGCCGCCAAACAAAGATACGGCACATCCAAACAATACAATGATTAGAATTACCGTTACGGCAATCCAACCGCCTGCAACGAGAGCTGAAATCAAGGCTTTCGTTCCTTCGATAATCGACTTGATACTAGATATGACGGCTTTTCCTGTTGCTTTTGTCGTTTCGGCGGTTGCCTTTGCCGTATTTTTTGCGGTCTGTATAGCCTTCTGGGTGGCTTGGGCGGATGCCTGTACTGTTTTCTGGGTAGCTTGGGCTGTCTCTGGATTAGTCTTAATCGCTGTTTTGGCTGTCGTCCGGGCGGTCTTTATGCCTTTTTCAGCCGTCTTGACTGTTCCTTTCGCCGTAGATTTTATTGAGTTTTCTGCTCTGGTGCTAGTCTTGAGTATCTTTCTTTCCTGCTGACGTGTCTTTATAAGCTGGCTTGCCCCTGTCTGGGGCGTCTCATTCTTGGCTGGCATATCCGGGACGGCAGGGCGGCTTTCTGTTCCGGGATAGGGTTGTGGGCTGACCTGTTCGGCTGTCTCCTGTGCTTTTTTCTGTTCTGCGGCTTTTTTGGCTCTTTTTGCCTTCAAATCTGCAATATTCTTTCTCGTAATCTGAATAGATTTCTGTCCTTTGCTGTTATACTGGTGGATACCCTCCCTTCGGAGACTTCCTATGGCGTGGCACATCCTTCCAGACGCATATTCTGTCGGAGATTGTTCTTCTGCGCCGCAGCTTTGTTCCCCCTTGCCCTTTATTCCCGTATATGCAGACTTCATCCGTTCACTGGTTATGGCGGCTCTATCCAAGGTCTTTATCGTTCCTTTTACCACATCTCTGGTCTTAATATCCGTCATGCACATCTCCTTTCCCGGATAAATTCCTGCCATGTCAGTTTACTTTTTTTGCAACAACAACAAACCTGCCGTTTGGCGCAGAGTATTCACAGGTGGATAAAGTAATGAGCTTATCTCCATATGCGGCGGTCACACCCGTATCATACAGAGCAAGCTCTTTACATTTCAGAATATAAGAATCAAATTCTTTTTCGCTTTCTGCGTCCACAAAATCATAGTAACGGTAGCCCTCCCCGCTATATGCAACGGTCTTGAATACGGCAATGATTTCATATTCAGCCTGTTCTGTGAGGGTATCAAATCGGATTGTCTTATGATTTTCGTAAAATCTTTTATCCTTATAGCTCTCCAATACCCCGAACATCTTGCCGCCTTTTATATGATGACCATAGAGAATGAGGTTGTCGCTTGTTTCGAGGTCGCAGTTTTCTTGGATATAAGGCACGCCTAAGTCGCTGCGCTTCTTTTTGAAATTATGCTTCAGATAAAAATTAGGCGCTTTCGGGGTCTGCATCACGGGATAATTGATGGTTGTATCTTCAATCGAAATCCAGCCGACCATATTTTCATTCTGTAAATATAATTCTTTATATTTTGCCAGAATGTCCTCCCCTTCGCTCAATGGTTTATCTTCTGGTATTGGCTCGCTGTCAGGAGTATTTTCTACAGCCTCAGCGATTTCAGCAAATTCTTTTATCTGCCCGTCTATATGTTTATAGTGATGGAAAATGTGATAGATACAAAAAGCCGCCAAACCTAACAGGCATACGGCGGCGATGAAACAAATAAGTGATTTCTGTTTTTTCATATATAGAACTATTTCCTTTCTTCAATATTTTCCCGATTTCTAAGCCAAATAGGGCAATCTATCTCGCCTTATCCTGTATCGTCGGCAGCATTGCCGACTTTTCAGATTTTTCGGATTTTATACGTCTAAGTTCCTCTTTTACTGATTTCTTCTTTTCTCCGCTATTGCGGAACTGTTCAACCTGCTTAGCCATGCCTTTTGTCTGTTTTTCCATATTAGAAAATATGTTGCCGCAAATAAAAAATATTTTCTGTACTTTAGTTAAGACGCCTTTATCCGCTTTTTCTTTTACAGAATCTTTCCTCTCTTTTCCAATTAAGGTTCTGCCGATATTTCCTATATGTCCGCCTATGGCATGAAATTCATTGCTGATTGTCTGTACTTTCTTTGCATTTTTATCCATACACTCCACACCGCTATGAAAACTCTTTTCCAGAGCAAATAATATCGACGAAATTTTCATCATCGTCACCGCATTTCGCAATGCGTCTTTTCCCTTTTCCTGAAATATTTTTTTCGTATCTTTTGCAAATTGGATAAAATGATTCTTAACCAGTATAAGCTGATTTCCGATTTCATGCATCTTATCACCCACTCCATCTGTCATTCGGGATACTGCGGTATAAGCCCCTCTATTTTCTATCTGCATAAGCTGTGTATTCATTTTTTCTAAATTTTCCAGAACCTGTCCAAATTGCTGTTCCATAGTTTCTAAGTATTCTACAAGAAAGTTTACTTTCTGAAATTCTTCTGTCATTCCACTTTTTCCTAATAACTGGAACAGTTCAATTATTTCTGGCTGTTGACTCAACGTTGCCCGACCTGCCGTTTCCATACTCTACATCCTCCTATTTGGCTTTGTTTCTGCATTTCAATGTCACATTACGCCATATTAGCAGCTTTATACCAATCCTTCTCTCTACAAGGAAAATCTCTTACACAAAGCTGCTAATATGTGCATTTATGACAGCTCAACAGTATTATCGCAAGATACCGCCTACACCTCGCCAAATTTGGTCGTCATCAATCTATACAACTCTGTGTTCCTTGGGAACTTATTGACGAATGGAACAAGGGAACTGCCAACTTTAAGCAATCCCTGACCTGCCCCTACATTCGTGATATAGCTCATCTGAAGGTCGGATATATTAAGCAGTTTGGCAAGCTCTATACGGTCTGTGGACGCCTGATTCAGCATAATGATAAACTCACTGTTGGCAAGCATTGTTCTCGCCGTATGGCTCTGTAAAAGGTCGTCCACGTTCTGCGTAACCCCCGTGCAGTACGCCCCGTATTTACGCACACGTTTCCAGAGAGTAAAAAGAAAATTGGCAGAATACTCATGCTGAAAGAGCAGGTAAATCTCGTCAATAAATATAAATGTGTTCCTTCCTTTCGCCCTGTTCTGGGTAATACGGTTCAGGATACTGTCAAGCACCACAAGCATACCGATTGGCTGCAACTGTTTCCCCAAGTCCAGAATATCATAACAGATAAGGCGGCTGTGGGTGTCCACATTGGTATGTTTGGCAAAGGTATTGAGTGAACCGTCCGTAAACAGCTCAATCGCAAGGGCGATTTCCTGCGCTTCTGGTTCATTCTGTTTCAACAGTTCTTCACGGAAGTCCTGCAAGGTGGGCGGCGTCCCCATATAGTTGCCCTGCTGGAAATAGCGGTAAACGCTTGCAGTACAGCGGTCTATGATAGATTTCTGCTTTGCACCAAGGCTTGTGCCGCCGATGAGCTGCTCACAAAGGGATAAAATAAACTCTGATTTGAGGATAACGGGGTTTGCGCCGTCGCCGTAATCAGAATTCATGTCCATTGCATTGATGTGGCTTTCGCTTGTTGCGGATATGTGGATGACTTCCCCCTGCATTGCCTTTACAAGCGGGGAATATTCGCGTTCGGGGTCTATGACAATTACATCGGCGTTAGGGTCAGTCAGTATGATATTGGTCATTTCTTCTTTTGCCGTAAATGATTTCCCTGCACCAGACACGCCGAGGATAAATGAATTTCCATTGAGCAGGTGGCGGCGGTTTGCGATAATCATGTTTTTGGAAATGACATTCTGCCCGTAATATATGCCGTCTTTGTGATAGATTTCCTGTACCCTGAATGGAATAAATACCGCAAGGCTCTCTGTGGTGAGAGTACGCAAAGCGTCTATTTTTCTCACACCAAATGGTAAGGCTGTATTCAGCCCGTCCATCTGCTGGTATTTCAGTACAGCGAACTGACAGAGATGTTTTCTTGCCGTAGTCAAAAGGGCTTCGGTATCGTTGTCAAGCTGTTCTTTCGTCTCGGCGGTATGCACCATCGTAAGTACCGCAAACATCATTCTCTGGTCACGGGTTGTCAAATCATCGAGAAATTCTTTGCTTTCCTTTCTCTGCTGTTCTAAGTCATAAGGGATTACGGCGGAAAAGTTGTTGTTCTGGTTCTGTTTCCTCTGCCAGTTGGTGATATTGGTCTCCACACCAAGAAGGCGGTTCTCCACCTCTCTTACGGCTTCGTCAGTAGGGACTGGTACGACATCTACGGAGAGCATCATGTTACGGTTCAGCTCACAAAGCTCTGCTACCATGCTATCCTTGATATATGCGGCATATTCCCGCAGGAATACGACACGACCGTATCTGTCTCCAAGGCGGAAATAGTCTTTTTCAAACTCTAATGTGTCGGGACAGATAAAGTCTTTGAAATCATGTCCTTTCCTCATATTCTGCGCCATGTCAAAATAAAATGCCGTTTCTTCGCCTGTGCGGAAAAAGTCATGGATTATCCTCAATTTTTCCGCTGCGTCAAGCTCCGTACATTTTGAACCAAGGCGGTTGAAATGCCCAATCAGGTCTGCCCCGACACGGGCAAAGTAATTTCTTGCTTCTTCAATATTTTTCTTGCAGACGGAGACGGTCATATATTTATCCTGTACGATAGAGTTCGCCCCGGTCGCTTTGTTATAAAGCATTTTGTTATATTCTTTTCGGTATTTATCCAGCCCGTCATCGACGGCTTTCCCTTCTTTCTGCGCCATTGGGATTAAGATGGTCTGCTCAAAGTCTGCTTTATTCAGACGGCGGTTATTGATGGTAATCTTCGTGGTTGCGCCGCTGTCAAGGGCGTTTAGTAATTCCGAGTATTCAAGGAACATGGCTTCTTTGTCCTCCCGGCTTGCCACAGCGTAATTAATATCCTCAAATTTGTAGGTCTTTGCGTATTTGTTCCTGCCTACAAGGAATATGCCGTCCTCCCAGACGGTTTTCATCGGGATAACCGTCTGTACCGATTTTGGTACGGTAAATTTTTCTTTGTCCTGCTGGAACAGATTTCTTAATGTCTTAATCATTGTTTATCTCCTTGCGTTTGCTTTCTTTATCTGTTTTCTTCTTTTCCTTGCCGCCTTTCGCCTTGCCGCCCTGCGTTTCCGTTTCCTGCGCTTTTTCTTTGCTGGAGAAGGTTCTTTTTCTTTTGCTTCTATGGTATTTTTCATAGCTTCGTAATATAGATTATCAGGCAGGAACAAAAGTCTTTTGGGTATCATTATTTCTGACTTTATCCATGCCCAGATGAATTGCTCTGCGGTCATGCCGTTGTATCTGACGAATCCCATTACTGCAAAAGGCGAAGCGCCTATCATGCACATCCAACTGGTTGTTTCCATACCTAATCTCCCTCGAAGCAGGAAGAACAAGCCGACTGCCACGCCGCAAGCAAACAAGGAAAACAGGAATTGCCGCATTGACAGCCCGAAAAACATGGATTCTGTATAGTTTCGTATTTCCTTATTTATCTTTACTTCCAATCATTCTCACCTCCCCTTACCGTTCCCTGTCCTTATGCTTACGGGCTGACGGCTGTTTCTGTTTTTCCCTCTGCGGCACAAGATAGAGCTTCCCGTCACGTTCCTTTTCCTGCGTAGGATAACCCATCACTTTTAATGCTTTTTGCAGGTTGGGTATGTTTTCTTTGTCTGGCTTGCAGACACCGATAGCCCGATACATCTGCAAATCATCGTACCACTTCTCATTCTGGAAATTATCCGCCCGAAAGAAAATATCCTCTTTGATTTCCTCAAGGGGTGTTTCAAATATCTTGCGGTATTCCGCTTCAAAATCATACATAGCAATCCTCCTTTATAAGCCCATCATTTCCCGTACAACCCGGTCTGCCATCTTGACTGCCCCTACAAGGACAAGCATATTAAAGATAAGTTCTGCGATATAACCCCATACCATTGTCACCGCCGCCGCATCTGGATTCACTACAGGCGGCGACGCCGCAAATACGGAAAATGTGATACAGGCTAGTACGATAACCGCCCCTTCAAGACAGACGGCAGAATAACTCTTGATGAAGCTCTTTCCCACACTCTGGCTTGGCTCTCCTGCAAAAGAGGACAGCGGCACAGGGGCGATAGCAGTATAAAGATAGAGTTTAAAGAACCTGCCATATACGGACATTATCATAATAAATGACAATACCGTAATGAACAGACTGCCGATAAGCGTTACCGCCCATAAGGGGATACTCTCGAAGAAACCGCAATCCTCAACGGCTGTCACGATTTCTTGGGGTAATATGGTCTGCTGTACCAGACCGAAGCCTGCGGCGTTCATGATGGTGGCAATCATGCCTTGCACGATTCTAAATAATGCCATCATCAACTCTAACCCGTATGTGACTGCCCCTTTTGCAAGGGCAAACCGGATGAATAACTTTATGGCATGTTCAAGCTTTTTGACCTGTGCGAAGTCGCCGCAGGTACGCATTACCCCTACAACGAAAAACAGAACCAGCAGGGCAAGCCCGATTGCCTGTAATGCGCTGTTGATATCAAGCATTACCCTCCATATCGTTCCTCCCTTGAACTGTTCGGGGGACTGGGTGATTAACTGCCATATCTCTGCCAGTTTTTCATTCCATGTGGTGAGGGCGTTCTCTAAATTCTGTACAACCCAATTATCTGACATCGTATCACCTCCAAATTTCTTTTCTGCCTATGGCGCAGATACTTTCTTTCTGTTCCATAGGCATTTTTCATTTTTTAACCTGTAATCAATGTCAGGATTTCTTTTGCGAAGGTAATCACAACGCCTCCTGCCAATGTGAGGAAACCGTTCGCCCTCTGGGACGGGTCGTGGGATTTCAGCGACAAGCCCACCTGTACGATACCGAAGCCAAGCATAATCATCCCTACTGCCCGTATCAGCCCGAAGATGAAATTGGAAAGGTTATTTACGACTGCAATCGGGTCGCTGGTGGCTAATGCGGTAGCCGCGCCTAACGTCATACAGAGTACAAAGGTGACATAGGCGGCAAATGCTTTTCTGGTCTTTCTGCCCATCGGTAATTTTTTCTTAAACTGTTTCATGGAAATTCCTCCTTATAAATTGTATATTTCTTCTAAGTCCTGTTCGGACAGAAGTTCATAGGATGTGCTGACTCCCGTAATGTTTTCGGCGTTCTCTGGGATATCCCCGCTAAATATAAGGGATACGGCGGCATATGTCGGCTCGCCATGGACATAAGGGGGCGTCCCTCCGTCGGTCGTCAGCTTTATATTTGGATGTTTCAGGATGTCATACTTGAAATCCATGACCGGGCGTTCTCCCCGCACAAAAAGAAGTGCGTAGCGGTTATCCAGCATACGCACTTCATCCGGGGTCAAAAGTTCACGCCCTGCTATCTGGTAATTCGTGGAATAGTTGCCGCTTCGCCCAGAGCTTTTCCCGTAAGTGTTGGTATCTATGGTGGATTTTCCAAGCAGCTCGCTCACGTATTTATGGGTACTCTGCTCGTTGCCGCCCAGATAGAGAAATTCGTCGGCATTGCCTACAATGCTTTCCCACTGTTTCTCGAAAAGTGCCTTGAGCTGTGCAAGATTTTGCAGTATGATACTAACGGATACCCCTCTTGACCTCATAACGCTGAGAATCTTGCCGAAATCGTCAGGCAAACTGACGTTCGCAAATTCATCCATGATAAATTGGCAATGAACGGGCAGACTGCCGCCGTATTTATGGTCTGCAAGGTAAAAAAGCTGCTGAAATAGCTGTGTGTATAATATGGATACAAGAAAATTAAAACTCGTATCGTTGTCTGGTATCAGGGCGAATAATGCAACTTTTTTCTCTCCTAACGAAGGCAGGTCTAATTCGTCTGTTGCGGTCAGGCTTGCAAGGCTTTCCAGATTGAATTTTTCCAGCTTTGCGGCTAGGGTTATCTGGATACTTTTTAAGGTCTTTGCGCTCCCGCTGTGGTAATCACGGTAGTATTTTAATGCGATATGTTCCGGGTCTGTCATTTCCAGACGGTCGAACAACTCGTCTAACGGGCTTACATAACTGTCGTCGTCCTCCCGTACTTCACCTGCCCTTAACAGTTCCATGACCATGGGAAAATTCTGTTCTTCTGGCGGGGCTTCATATCGGAGATAGAATATCAACGACAATAGCAGCATACTCGCCGCTGTGTCCCAGAAGGGGTCTTGTGACTGGCTCCCCTTTGGCGTGGTTGCCTTGAATAGATTCGTCACTAACCTTTGTACGTCATTGTCGTTCCTGAGATAGACGAAAGGATTGTAACAATGGCTGCGGTGCATGTTGATTAAATCCAGCACCCTTACCTCATACCCTTTCTTTTCAAGCAGGTTTCCCGTATCACGGACTATCTCGCCTTTGGGGTCTAGGATGACCATAGAGGTGTTGCACTGCATGACATTTGGCTTGCAAAAAAACCTTGTCTTTCCCGCCCCTGAACCGCCGACTACCAGAATATTCAAGTTCCTGCGGTGTTTCTTCCCGTCAAGCCCGATACGGACATTCTGGGTCAATAGTTTATTCTTTGCCGGGTCTTTGTCCCGATATTTTTTGTTCACTGTTCCTGTGACGCCCCATTTTGCCGAACCATGTTCCTCCCCTTTGCGGTAATTCCTGCGTGTAGAATAATAGATACCGATTCCCATACCATAAGCAAGCAGATAGATAAGGACTGTCTTGATACTGTACCTGCATATCGTTATCTGAAACGGATGATTGAGGGCTTCGGGAAATCTGCTTGTTATCTCTATGATACCGCCGCTGACATAGGGTGCTGTCAGCAGGGCAAGCCACACGACAGGGATGATG
>OFGF01000914.1_pt1 | contig 21510 bp, 8 predicted proteins | sample 1521711 | NCBI WGS metagenome assembly OFGF01 (sample SAMEA3504092, study PRJEB24116) | mouse gut metagenome | biome: mouse gut; feature: mouse-associated habitat; material: faeces | place: Denmark | collected 2011 | reverse complement strand
ACAGCCACAAAATCTGTCTTGGAATGATTGTTCATCATCTGAATAATCATCTCGCAAATTCGCTTGGAAGCCCCCATAATGTTCGTTGGATTCACCGCCTTATCTGTCGAAATAAGAACAAAGCGCTGCACACCGTACTTGTCTGCTGCCTTTACAGTCTTATAAGTGCCAAAAACATTATTCTTTATAGCCTCATTGGGACTGTCTTCCATGAGCGGAACATGCTTATGTGCTGCGGCATGATACACAATATCAGGTCGATAAGTCTCAAAAATCGAATTCATTCGATGTGTATTTCGTACAGACGCAATTAATACTACCAAATCCAGTTCCGGTAATTTATGCTTTAACTCCTGCTGTATATCATAAGCATTATTTTCATAAATATCCACGATAATGAGCTGTTTTGGCTTATGGACCGCTATCTGTCTGCAAAGCTCGCTGCCAATAGAGCCGCCTCCTCCTGTCACAAGGATAACTTTGCCTGCCACATATCCCATTACAGAGTCTACTTGAAGCTTAACAGGTTCTCTTCCCAGCAAATCCTCTATCTCAACCTTGCGCAGCTTGGAAACACTAATCTCACCATTAATCATCTGATACAGCCCGGGAAGCACTTTCAATTCACAGCCTGTCTCCTGACAAATCTGAAGAATTTCCTTTACCTGAGACTGTGACGCAGAAGGCAGGGCTACTATAATCTCGTCAATCTGCAGTTCATGGGCCAAGTAGCGGATATCATCCCGTCCCCCCATAATCTTAACTCCGCGCAGATACTTTCCCTGCTTAGCTTCATTATCATCGATAACGCAGCAAACCTTCTGATCCAAATAGCGGCTGTTCTGAAACTCCTTAATAATCATGGCGCCGGCTTCTCCCGCTCCCACAACCATTGTATTTTTCCTGGAGTCCTTGCGAAGCCCCATCCGTTTTTCCTGAAGCATCCTTAAAATACGGTATGCAAAGCGCAGGCTCCCTACGCCTACTATCAGTATCACATACTTCATCATATAGTAGGACACAGGCATTCGCATCTTCATAAACGACATGATGACAATCTGAATCAAGGTGCTTGCGGAACATGCACTAATCACATTCAAAAATTCATTTGCACTGGCAAAACGCCATACACTGCGGTAAAGCTTAAACAGCACAAATAGCAGGAGGGTAATCATCAGATTTAACGGAAGATATTTTAATTCGCGATCTACATACCCCATTTCCATCTTGCTGAATTGAAAATCAAACCGAATATACAGTGCCAGAAAGCCTGACACTGTAATAATAAGCAAATCTAAAATTACCAAAAGAGCAATCCTGTTTCTTGGTGCATTTTTTTCAATAAAACTCTCAATATTCATATGAGCCCTCATCTACAGCAAAATATTTTCTCTCCGTATTATACACCAGTACTTCTAATCTGGCAATTTTTTTAAATCCGGTATGGCAGCATAAGGCATATGATTCAATTTTTCTATATCGAAATTTCCCACCGCGCTCCAATTTCCAGGATCACAAAGAATTGCCTTTGCCTGCATAAATCTAGATTTATTCTCATCATTTACATCAAGACAATCCTGTGTATAATCATTGATTGCTGTGACCTCTTTTGACACTATATTCCCATTTTCATCTCTTTGTGATGTTCTTGGAGTATCCATATATTTGTATACATAATAAGACATCTTTTTTGTATCCTTGCCATAGTTTCTTAACCCCATATACAATCCGGCCTGCATTTCCTCCCAGTCATCGATCTCTGCCCGGATTATAAATGCATCTACCCTGGGATTAAATTCGGCAATATAGTAAGCCCGCGCAATTGCTACAGCCTGATTTTTTTCTCCATAATTCAAGGAGGTCCAACCCTGCTCTGACAGAATTACCCGAATATCGCCATTATCTTTACCATATTTTTTCTCCACTGTTCCCAGATAATTCGTCAATTGATTAAGATTCCGCATAGATATGAAGGGGCTTCCCACACTGTCTGTTGTATTTGAACGATCATTCCAAAAATCTGTCCGTGTCAGCGGCGCTGAATAAGGATGAAATGCCACATTCCATTTAATATTCGGATCCTCTGCTTGTATATAGGATGCAAATGTATCCAAAACAGCCTTACCAGTATAGCCTGCAACTGCCTGATTCCATGCATTATCCAAAGAAATAAATACTCTGGAACTGGCCCTAGTCATCTTCACTCCATAATAAAGCTGACGGAAAGATGCCGCATAACATTTCATATAATCATTGAAGCTTAGGGAACCCTTATAATTCCATGCATTGCAGGAATTAACCTCATTTCCAAGAACCCAATTGGATACATAGCAGTCGTCCTGGCCAAACACTTCACCCAAATAGCTGAACAAAGCCTCATACAGCTCTTGACCGCTCTGCGTAGAAGAGTTTAAGGTATAGTAAGGAGCCGCTCCTCCATGTCTGGCCGAAGGATGAACCAATTCTTTCCGAAAATCACTCCTGTAACTGCAGAGAATTACCATCGTCACGCTGATGCCATTTCCGTATTTTCCATTATTATACTCTGTTACAGTTCCCCGCTCTGATAAAAGTTGTGAGAAATAATAATCCTTTCCTTTATAGCGGTAAGTTACATTGCCCTCCGGTCCGCTTTTTAATACAGATTTCAAGTCCAGATTCATAACAGTTTGCTTTGTTCCCAAATCCATACTATATGTGCCGCTGGCTCCCTGAACCCCCTTCTTGGATTTCGCCACAAAATACTCTGTCTGATAATCTGCTGCTAATTCCGGATTAGATACATATATGCCCCGGCTGACAGCCATATATCCTCCGGCACTGCTTTTTACTGCCAAAGCATACCGGCTCATGACACCCTGACGCTGTGTATCCGTATCATCTGTATATTCCTCCGACAATGGAATATCAAAAGAGAACCTGAATTTATCCCCCTCCTGCACTCCGGAGTCCTTTGGTATCGTATACAGCGGCTCACTCAAAACCTTATTGGAGTAAGAATCCACACGAACTAAGTAATAATTTCCATCTCCCTGATAACTTTTTAACCGTCCCTTTACTGTGAATTCTGCTTGGAGTCTAAACTCTGTTCCTGCCTCCATCTCCTTTGATAAATTTCCTGAGTTTTCAGTCCCAGGCTCTCCCAACGCAAATTTCTGAAAAGCAGCAGATGTTCCTGTTGCATTTATCTCTGACTGAATCACCACATTTTTTACTGCACTGTAAACGCTCTCCTCAACTTCTCCGGTCTTTCTGCTCTCCAATTCATATTTCAATCGGAAATAATAGCGTACGCTCTCTTGAAGGTTATGAAGCTCCTCTGACAGCTGTTTGCCGGCTTCTATATACAGAATCTGCGGTTCTGTAAAGGCCGCATCCTTTGCATATTCCAGCACATACCGTTTCGCCCCCGGAACTTCCTTCCAGGTCACCACAACACTCCTGAAGTTATTAGTAGCAATAGAAGAAATTACCGGTACTTCCCGGACTTTTCCTTCCAGGTCAAAGAGATACCGCACATTGTCAATGTAGAACCATCCTCCGCGATAAGCCGCCCCTGTCAATGTATGAAAGTAATATTTTCCTGCATGTTCTCCGGAACGTATTGTAAGCCACCCTGTCACCTGTTTTCCATTTCCGTCAAAATAATATAGTTCTCCGTCAGAAGCTGTAAGAAACAGACCTGAACGCTCAATTACCCCTGTCTCTGGATCGCTGTAATATTTTGCTGTCCCAACGGTAAATGCCCCTTTCTGCAGTTCGCCGGTTGTGGCATCAAAGTAATATCTGTATTTATTTGACGAACCTATATTATAAAAATTCTTCAGTACCGTTTTATTATTATAGATACAGAAAACAGCCTCTTCCACTTCGTACCACACATAAGCTGCATTTTTCTCGCCTGCAGGTGTTAGATCGCCCAATCGTGTATACTCATGTTCCCTTCCATCTGTACCATAATATCTCCAGATGTTTACAGTTTTTCCGGCTTCATCTTTTTCAGTACATAAAATCCACCCTGTCTGCATCACGCCGCTGGCATTAAAATAATATTTCTTACCACCTATTTCTACATTTCCTGTGACACGGACGCCTTCTTCCAGTTCTTCAAGCCCCCCGTCATCCGGATCATTCAGATAATAGGCTGTATTTCCAATCTTCTGAAAACCGGTCAGCATCTTTCCATCCGGCCCAAAATAATAATAAGAATAAATCTTGGCTGTACTGTTATAAATTCTCTGCCAGCCTTTTAAGGGCAGTCCATTGGTATTCAGATAATAGGTATTGTCCCCAATTTTCTGAAAACCACCGGTAATCACTCCTGTCACCGGATCGCTGTAACAGGTATTTGCTCCCGCCTGGAACCAGCCCTTTTGCAGCTTCCCGGATGTGGTATGGAAATAGTAGCGCTTTCCGCCAATATTCTGATAATTCTTTAGTACCGAACTGTTATTATAGACACAGTAAGTTCCTTTCTCCTCCCCCTCTGTCACATGATACCAGGCGTATCTGTCCACATTTGGCATAGAAGGGATGCCTACCTTATCCGGATCCAAATCCTTGATTGTATTCAAATACTCCCCAGTAGATGCTGACAGACATCTCCAGATATATTCTCCATCCTCATAAAAACGGTTCCACCCGGTCTTCAAAGTCCCGTTCGCATTCGCATAATAGGTCTTCCCATCCTTCATCACCACCGGCCGCTGCACATCTGTAACCAACTGTCCATTATCGGGATCAAACACATACCGGGTATTGCCAATCCAGCAGATGCCCTTCAGCATCACCCCATTGGCATTAAAATAATACCGCAGTCCATTCTTCACATTGGGAATGGTCTGCCACCCGGTCACTCTCTGTCCATAAACATTATAATAATTAACATTTGCAGCCGAAGGATCCGGAGCAGCAGGATCGCCTTTTATACAAGGGTCAAAACCTGTATATACGGTTCCATCTGCATTTGAATAGTAGCGGTTCTGTCCAATTGCAAAATATCCCGTATAGAGAGCGCCAGTACTGCTGTGGAACCAATAATACTTCCCGTCAATACTCTGGCGGTTTTTGAGCAATGTTTTATTATTCAGGAAACAGTACCTGGAACCCTTTACCGTACAGCCAGAATCGTCAATCGTATACCAGTGATAAGTATTCGTTGTCCGTCCGGATACCACTGTCTGTACATCCTCTTCTCGTTTTGACAAGCTCCGTTCCACGCCTACCAAGCGTCCGTTTCCATCCCCGGCCGCATCAAAATACCGATAATTTTCCTCACCCTTCAATTTCTGCCAGCCTGTGATTAGGGTTCCATTGGTATTATAATAGTAAGAATCCCCCTCTGTATCTGTCACATAGCCCGTCGCCATCTTTCCATGATCCAATGGGTCAAAGTAATACCAATAACTTCCAACCTTCTGGTGCCCCATCCAGATTGATCCGTCAGCAGGATCCAGATAATATCTGCCACTGATCGTACCTACCTTAATAGTCTGCCACCCCTTCAATGCCTGGCCATTGTTGTTCAGATAGTAAGTCTGTTTTCCCTTTCCTTCCTCCTCAAGCTCCAGGAACCCCTGATGTACGGAGTTATTCTTATCTGCATCAAAGTAGAATCGATTGCTTCCTATCACCAGCCAGCCTTTGTCTTCCCTCCACTGGAATCCATTACTGTCAAAATAGTACCGCTGACCGTTGATCATCTGCCAGCCTTTTAGAATACTGGATCCATTCCGAATAACGGCACGTTCCCGGGTTCCGTCGCCAAGCTCAATCACCGCCCAGTAATACTCATCAATCGTAACCTTACACTCCACACCACTCTGAGGCATAAAATAATGCCATACATTATTGATTCTCTGCCAGCCATACTGGCGTACCCCGCTAGTGTTATAGTAATAACCGTTTCCAGCTGCATCCTGAATATAGCCTACAGCCATTTTTCCCTGGTCAGAAGGATCAAAATAGTACCAGTTATTTCCGATCTTCTGGTGTCCCATCCATGCCTCTCCGGTCGTGGGATCCAGGTAATACCGTCCACTGACATTCCCAATCTTTATCGTCTGCCAGCCCTTCAACATCTGTCCATTGGCATTCAAATAATAGGTCTGCCTGTTCCCTGCTCCATCTGTAAGCTCCAGGAAGCCCTGATAAACCGAATCATCCTCTTTTTCATTAAAATAGTATCGGTTATTTCCGATGATCAGCCAGCCCTTTGCCTCCGTCCAGAGGAGGCCACCCGCGTCAAAATAATACCGTTTTCCGGCAATGGTCTGCCAGCCCTTCAAAACCGTCGCCCGATTATTGATAAAGGAGCGTTCCGTCGTTCCATCGGGCATATGAATGGTCACCCAATAAGTCACATCTGTCTCTGTCTCAAGCTCTGCGCCATCTACCGGATCAAAATACCTCCATTCATTGTTCAGCTTCTGCCAGCCGTACTGAAGCACTCCGCTGTTATTCAGGTAATAGGTATGCTCCCCAATCCTCTGCTCACCCTTCAGCATCTGTCCCAGATTCGCTCTGCTTTCCCCGAAGTAATAGACAGCCGTGCCGATTTTCAGGAATCCTGTCTGCATGGATCCTTCCGTGTCAAAGTAATACCGCTGACCGCTGATATTCTGCCAGCCTTTGAGCATCACACCACTTCCGTTGAAGTAATATGTGGTATCACAATATTTCACAAATCCGGTACGCATTTTTCCATCCGGACCGAAGAAATAGTAGGTATTTCCAATCTTCGTCCGCTGAGTCTGCATCACGCCGTCAGCATTAAAATAGTAACGGCTTCCGCTGATATTCTGCCAACCGGTCACCGCCTGACCGCTGTTATTGAAATAATAGGTATTCCCATTCAGCACCATCCACCCGGTTCCCGGTGTGCGGTCTGCATAGAAATAATACCACGCCTTCCCCACCTGGAAGAACCCGGTCCGCATAACATTGGTTGTCGTATCAAAATAATACCGAAGGCCGCCGATAGTCTGCCACCCCTTAGCGGGTGTTGTTCCGTTTACAAAATAGAAGGTCTGGAGTTCTCCGCCCTCGTGAGCCGTGGCAAAGTAATCTCTGCCTACGGACGCTTCTTTATCCTGCTGCCTGCTGCCCCGATCAAAGTAATACCACTGATTTTCAATCTTTTGCCAGCCTGCCAGCAGAACGCCCGCTGTGTTGGCATAGTATACAGGTCCTTCCTCTCCCTTTTCGCGAATCCAGCCATACCGCAGAACGCCGTCATCCCCTAGATAGTAGATATTGACACCGATGGTATACAATCCCTCCTCATTACCTGTCTGAAGCACTCCTGTCTTGGGTTCGAAGTAATACCGCTTCCCGTCAATCGTCTGCCAGCCCTTTACCAGACTTGCATTGTTCCGGAAATAATAAGTCTCTTCTCTCTCTTCGCTATATGTTAACGTTACCCAATATCCATCCCGCTTGGAAGATACCTCCTTCCAGGTATCGGGATCCTTCATGTTGGTAACTGCAAAATAATGCCACTCATTGTTAATCTTCTGCCAGCCGCTGACACGGTATCCATTTCCATTGTAGCCGTACCCATCCACAATGGTGTTCTTCTGCATCACACCATCTTTGTCAAAGCAATAGACATAACTTCCGATCTTTAGTGTTGTGTCTACCGTAGCTGCGCCTGTAGAGGGATTCAGATAATACCGCTGGCCGTTAATGGTCTGCCAGCCCTTCAGAAGACTGCTGTTATTGCGGAAGCAGTATTTCTCCCCATTTACGGTATACCAGTACCAGGAAGCCTCCACTACCGGCTCCAGGCTCTCCTGCTTCTGTCCTCTTTCTGGACTGTTATCTTCCATGCTGAAGAAACACCAAACTCCATCAACCTTCTGCCAGCCCACATACATCACATAATTGGTGCCAAAATAATACTCTGCGCCATTAATTATCTGTTTTCCGGTCAGAACCTCTCCTGGATATTTGGAAAGCTCCGCTTCCTCCCTGCCATAGTAGGTATTGTTTCCCACCTTAAAGAAGCCCGTCTGCAGGATACCATTTCCATCAAAATAGTATCTCCTTCCTTCAATGGTCTGCCAGCCGGTCGCAATCCTTGTGCCGTTGATGAAATAAGAAATCTTTGTTATGGCTCCATCTTCACCATTGACAACCGCCCAATAATTGACCGCAATCGTTCCTTCTTCCTCTGCTCCTGTCTCATGGTTAAAGAAACGCCAGATTCCGTCTATCTTCTGCCAACCCCGCTGCAGCACACCGGAGCTGTTGGCATAATAGGTCTTTTTACCATCCTCAAAGAGACCGGTTCCCAGTACACCCCTCTGTCCTTCCTCCGTGCGGAAATGATAGAAAGCGCTGCCGATCTTCTGAGTATCCGTATACATTTTCCCTTTACTGTCAAAGTAATAGCGTTTCCCTTCAATAGTCTGCCAACCCGTAGCCAGACGGGTATTGTTAGTGAAATAATAGGTATCTCCCTCCATCACATACCAAAAACTCCTGGTATTCTCAGACGGAATCTCCTGACCATAGGAATAGGCTGTAGATGCAGGATCCATATTGAAATAATGCCAGATATACGCTCCATCTTCATTCAGGATTCTCTGCCATCCATACTGGCGTAGTCCGTTGGTATGGAAGAAATAGGCTTCCGGTGCTCTGTCCTCTTCTTCACTTCCGGATTCATTCACGGTTTCCATCACCACATAGCCCGTTTCCATCTGACCCAGCTCATTCAGATAGTAAACATTCTTATCCTCTGCATTGGGGTACCAGCCAGTCAGGGCATAACCCTCCGCCGTAAAGAAATAGCGGCGTTTGTCAATGGTCAGCCAGTTCTTCAAAAGCGTAGTGTTATTGCGGAAGTAGTATCTGCGGCCTTCCATGTCGCCGGAGCCTTCCTCCATTATCACCCAGTATCCCTCCTGGCGGGAAGGGAGCTCCTGGCCATAAACACTCCTGGAAAGATCCTCATCCGGGTTGAAATAATGCCAGATATTGTTGATCTTCTGCCAGCCCTTTTGAATGACGCCGTTTGTATTTGTATAATAGAAGGTTCCCTGCACTGCTGCCTCTCCCTCAGAAGCATCCTGCGGATATTCCTGATATCCAATCAAAATTCCCTGTGTCCGGTTCTGATAATTACCAAAGAGATACCAGGCCTTGTCTGCCTCCACCCAGGTGGGTCCCTCACAAAGATATCCTTCTCTGGTAAAATAGCACTTCCTGCCCTCAACAATCTGCCAGCCGGTTACCGGCTTCCCGGTACGGTTTTCCACATAATAGACAAAAACCTTTCCATCCTCCACCTTTGTCTGCCAGCCATATTCTGATTGAGAGGTCAACACATAAACCTGCCCCTTAGAAGGTTGGTTTAATGTGAAGGATACCCAGTTCCCCGATTCCTGATCCCGCTGGGCCGGCCTCTGATAGCGCAGCTTCTCTCCCTCATACAGCCACAGATTCAGGGATTCCCCATCTGCAAACCGGGCTCCGATTCCATTCTGTGTAATCTGAAGCTCTGCCTGTTCACACGCAGGCAGAATTCCTGCCGGAGCAGCCTGAATATACGTACGCTCCATGAATTCCGGAGGAAGCTCTGCATCCTCCAGTCTCAAATCAACCTGCAAATCAAAATCTCCCGCTTCTTCCCCTGCGGGTATGGATATTCCCTGGAAACTCCACGTATAAGAAAGCCCCCGCTTTTCACTGCGGGTATACTCAAGATTCAGCCCTTTCTCAGAACAGATCTTTATAAGCCCTGCCGGTATTGCCTTCGGCTGTTCTTTCCCCACATTGTAAACTCGGATATTGGTGTCTCTTGACAATGTCATCCCTTCAAGAGCTTTAATCATCTCCTCCTGGGAAGTATAGTACACAACCGTTCCTTCCGCTGCTGTCTCATCTTTATTCGTATGCTCTGTCTCAAAGCCATACTCCAACCGCCAGTCATAGCGTGACGTCTCTGCGGTATAGAGAACCCCTGCCTCCAGATTATTGATATCATAGAGTAATAAGGTATGAAGCTCCCCGATTCCTTCCTCATTCGCTGCAATATGGGCGTACTCCCCCAGAGAAACAAAGGTCTTCTCCCTGCCTGCCATGCGGTAATAGTAAACAGTTCTCGTTTCCTCTCCTATATCATAATAAGTGCTCTCCAGGCGTGAATCCGAATAGGAAACCCATACCTGCTCTGCCGGGAAATCCGAATCTGCGAAGGACAGACTCCACGCCCCATTAGGTGCTTTTACAGTTGTGATTGTTCCGTTAAAGCTTCCTCTTTCTTCCGGTATATATTCAGGATGAACCAGGTGCCAGCTGGTCTGCTTCTGCTCTGCTTCCTCGCGGAATACGAACTCTAGCTCACCCTCTGTTTTCAACATGTAGACTGCCCGGTTGATAATCTCTTTTTCCAATCTCTTCCCAAGCCGGCGGTTCTCCGCTCCTACTCCGTCTGACCACACAATGGAGATTCCGTCAAAAGGCGCCTGGTGGCGGTTTTTCTGAAGAAAGCTCTGAATGTCCGTCAGAGAAAGCTCTTTCTCTGCTGCAATCTCACTGATCTCCAACCACTTCCCATCCGCATCCTCACGAACACTGCCCCGATAGCCGGGTTCATACTTTTCCTGCTCCAGTTCCGGGTACACAAAGGGATGAGGCGCCCCTGTGGTAATCTGCATATCCGGCACATGTTCCTCAATAAATGTATACCGTTTTCCGTCATTGCTCACAAAACCAGGTGTATTGCTCCCTGCAAGAAAATACTCATCCCGTGCTCCGGTACTTAATTCCTGATCATCCCAGGTTGCATCCATACCATACCAAAAGCCATCCTCCATCTGCACATAGTTCCACATATGAGGTCCCTGGCTTCCGGGCGTTCCTCCCTGGCCAATCACAAGTATACAGGGAATATCCCATTGCTCACACAGAACCTTAAAAGCCTTTGCGTAGCCTTCACAGACCACCTTGTATTCCCCATTATATCCCAGAAATGCCGTAGAAGACGTATGGGCATAACCGTAGTCCTTCCCATACAAATCATTTCCTGCCTCATGATCATATGTCAGCTTATCACAAAGATACTCATGAATCGCCTTCACCTGATGATACCGGTTTTCCGAATCCAAACCGGCTTCCGCCATTCTCTCCTCAATCGTACCCTTTGCCGCTTTTACCGCCACATCATAAGAAGCAACCTGTCCGGAGGCTCCCTCATAATACTCCTCACCCGGCTGAAAGACAATGCTTGTAATATAGGCTCTTTTTGTGGAATAATTATACCCAATCCCATAGGACAGTCCCATCCGGTTCATCCAGAATACCGACGGATAATCCAGGTAAAAAGCTCCGAAGGCAAGATTAAAGCAGCTCACCAACTTTTCCCTGGCTGCCGTATAATTGCTGTCCTGAATCAGACTGCCTCCCGAAACCTTGGCCGGGAAGGAAATCTGGTTGGTCAGATCCGCTCTCTGATTTCCGGTCATCCGCCCCCGAGCATACCGTTCCGCCATAATGTTATAAAGCTCTTTGGCCAGAGGATCCTCAATCTGGCTTCCGAAGGAATCCGTATACCGCTTCTCTCCAAAAGCCGCAAGACCGCTGTCAGCCGTCCCATCCTTGAACCGCTCCACCAGCTGATGGAAGGGATTCTCTACCTCTATGGTTCCGTACTCCAAGGCATCCGGAAACAGCTCCCAGAGCTGTTCGTCCACTCCGGTGCTCTCCGAGGCATGCCCCTTCACGGCCGCTCTGTTGTTTACCGTATTCAGATAAGTTACATAAATCTGCCCGTCAAAAGAATAAGCCGCAAGACCGGAAACCGTCTCTCTTGCCACACTCTCGCCCAGATTGGTCCATACGCCGTCCTGAAGGCGCTTTACCTCCGTCACCCGCGACTGCGATCCGGACATAAAAACCACATAGGGTTCCCCGCCGGCAAAACAGAGATCCATCTCCGCAATGCTGGCGTCCGCATAGAGATTACTCCCTACCTGCTGCCAGTTTCCGCCGTTTCTCAAATCATATACATACAAATAAGATTTGTTTTCCCCAAATGTGCTTCCGTTTTTCATCAGGTAAACCTTACCGCCGCGAATTTTTACAATGCCGCTGTTGGCGGAAAAGCTCTGGCTTCCCACATCACTCCATGTCTTTGCCGCACTGTTGTACTGCTTCACGCAGATCCGGTTGTTGTTAAATGCCTCCCGGTACATAACCACAATTGTACCGTTCTCCGCCGCAATAGAAGCATTGGCGGCATAATTGGTGCTTGCGGCAACCTGACTGCCCAGATTTGCCGTGCCTGCCGCCGTGTAGCTTGCCGCATATACACGTGTTCCGTCCTGATTTGCATACGCCAAATAGACTCCCTTGCTATCGGAAGTCATACTAAACTCATTTGCCTGATAAGGTGATGTATAAAGCTCCTGCCAGGAAGAGCCGTTCCATCGGGCCAGTTTGATATATTGGCCTTTCAGATAGGCCGTATAAAGCTGTCCGTTAAACCATGCCAGCTTATGCTCGCTCCCGGCCGGCACCGCAGATTTTCGGGTAAATGCCCCATCTTTGCACTCATACAGATAGCTGCCATTTGCTTTTTTCAGTATGTAGTAGAGATTACCCTCCTTATCCATGCAGGAGGCGGACGCAGATGTGTATTCTCCCTCCTTCTCAATCGCCAATGTCTTCCACAGAGCACTTTCGTCCTTCTCATGGAAAGTAATATCAAAGGTAATCTGATCTCCGTCCGTGTTCCCTACATTGCTGATAACAATGCCGCTGTTGGCTCCGTCCGAATAAGTAATCGCTCCTTCGGAAAGAGAATCCTCAAAGTTGCTGCTTCCATAGCCGGTTCTTTTTACATCCGCAGACAGGTGAGCCGAAAACGGATCTCCTTTGCCCAGTTCTCTTCCGTCATTTCCATAGCTGTCCCCCGGACGGAACAGATACACCAAATCCGAAGTTCCCGTATAATTGCTCGACTGGCTCGTATTAACTCTGTACACAAGCAGGCCCGATCCGGGAATACCTGCCTCATACCCGTTAAAGTACTGGCCGCCCTCATAGTTGTCTGCCTTCTTACGGTACTCCACCACGAAAAATTCCGTGTCTGAATAGTCCGTCTTTAAAATCAACGCCTGCTGATCCTTTGTCTCGTCCGTTGTCTTGCTGGCCGCATACAGGGAAAGCCCTGTCTGAGATTCCGTTACCGTCGGGATCTGAAACCAATTAGTATAAGCGGAACGCAGATAGGCCAGCGGATACGGTAAACGGTAACTTACATTGGCCATAATATCCCAGGTTCCGATGGGTACTCCTTCTCCTTTGCGATACATATCCGGATATCCCAGCGTATGTAAAAACTCATGGATAATCACGCCCGACTCGTCATGTCCGAGATATATTTCCTTCTCCTTGGTGATGGTATACTTCTGCACCAAGCAGCCTGCCACCTGTTTATTTCCAAAATAGCTGGCTTGATGATTGACAAACACATTGGCGCTGTCTCCGCCCAGGACGATATTCAGATTATCCAAAAAATATTTTCCGTCAGCGCTCTCACCGCTCAGGTGAAGATTCATATTATCCTGAATCTGCCCGGAGGCATTGAGCTTCTCCAATATCTCCGTAACCATGCCGGACTCGTTATTCACATAATCCGAAGCTTTCCCTGAAAGGGTATACGGTGTAATTGTATTATTTACCGCATCATACTGGGGAAAAATATTCTCCACCCGAAGCTGCCCGTAGGAAATATTGTACAGGTACTGCCGCATTCCTCTGGGAGTGTCTTCGTCTCCGTTAAAATATTTAAATGTAGTGGCCGGATTCTTGGTCAGACATTCCCCGTATGTCTCCGGATGTGCATTATGATCCGTATCCGCAAAGTCTACAAACACTACAAGGTTGGAACGATTGCCATTCTCCCAGTAAGGCGTATATGTATTCTTCTCTTGTAATAAAACCGCAGCCTCTTCTTCTGCCGGTTCCTCCGCAGGCAGTTCTTCCGGCTCTACGGCTTCTTCTTCCGAAGCTCCTCCGGTCTCTCCGTCAGTCTCGCCCTCTCCTGTTGTATCATCCGGGGTTTCCGGCTTGCTCTCACCCTCTGAGCCCGAACCGCCGCTGCCTTCACCATTGCCCGGATCTTCACCCTCCGTTACGCCGTCTCCGCCTGTTTCTCCGGAACCGCCTCCAATATCCGTTTCCGTATCGGAAATCTCTCCCGGCCGTACACCGCTCTCGGTTCCGGAGGACGTCACGTCCCCTATTCCGGCAGCCAAAGCTGTATTCCCGTATCCTCCTATCATTGTCAAAATCAAAAGCCATGCTGTCAGCGATTTCCATCTCTTTTTCATATTCTACCATCCCAAACCAGTCTATTTGAACCATCATGTTTTGCATCATTCATCAGCCGAATTATCCCGGCACAAAGTTTTACACTTTATTATATCATTATTTTCGTTATTTGAAATCAACTTTTTTCTAAGATTTATGTAGAATATTTTACCTTTTTTAAAAATTTTTTTAAAAAACATACGATTTTTTGTTTTTCGATCGTATTTATTTAAACTATATAAAAAAGAGGCAATGTCCCACTTCATTGCCGCCCAAATCACAAAGGAGAAGGGATTATGAAGAAGAAAATTCAAACGGTTTTACATTCAGTAGGTATCTTTCAGCATTATTATGGCTACAACTATTTTCAGGATGCTGTTTTTCTGGCTCTTGAAAAACCGGAACGCTTACAGAGTATCCGAAAAGAAATTTATTTCCCGGTTGCCAAAAAGCACCGCACTACCATTACCAGCGTCGAAAAAAATCTCCGCACAGTACGGGATGCCCTTATTAAAAACGGCGGCCTGGAAACACTGGAAAATTTGACGGGATGCCCATTGCCCTGCGGCAAAAAGCTTTACCCCAAGGATCTGATTTGTATCTTTGCAGACTATCTGAGTAACGATTAGCCGAAGAGCTTCATTGCGTTTTCCGTTGTATTGCCCCATGTATATCCTATTAAAAAATTTTTGAACTTTTTTCAAAAAACCATACGATTATTCTCTTCTCAATCGTAGATATTCTACGGCGGTGCCCCACTCACTGCCGCTTACATATTACAAAGGAGAGAGTATCCATGATGAAAAGAATTCAAGCTGTTCTACATTCTGCAGGTATCTACCAACACTACTATGGCTACAGCTATTTTCAAGATGCTGTACATCTGGCACTAAAGGAACCGGAACGTTTACAAAGTATCCGAAAAGAAATTTATTTCCCAATTGCAAAAAAATACCACACAGACATCACCAATGTAGAGAGAAATCTTCGCACAATAAGAGATGCTCTCATTAAAAATGGTGGTTTGGAAACATTGGAGAATTTAACAGGCTGTCCTTTGCCCTGTGGTAAGAAACCATATCCCAAAGATTTGATCTGCATCTTTGTAGACTATCTAAGCGAATAAGGTACTTAAGCAAGACTTAAAAAGTAGTGTGAAGTAGTATAAATTGCAGGTAAAAAATATCGCCTTTTTGATAAGAATCTTTCTATAATCAGTTCTTATCAAAAAGGCAATATTTTATGACCGATACCAATCTTTACCAAACACAGCCATATCCCTTCTCTGCATCAAACCCTGCCGCAATCACAAACTCCTGATTCAGCTCATCATAAACAAAAACATTCAATCCATTTGCTGTCTTAAAGTAATCCTTGCCTTCAAAGATGATCTGCATTCCCGTCTGTCCCCGCCGTACCAGCAGATCCGTTCCTTCCAGCTCCATATGATACTGCATGTCCGTCTGTCCGGGATAACTTCTTTCTCCCTGGGAAGTATGCACCCATAGCCCGCCCTGGGCTGCGATATCCGAGGGCAGCCCGGCTTCAGGCAGTATCTCCGTCACGGGCTGTTCCCCGCTGTCATAGTCTCCGTTCAGCGAGATCAGATAAGTATAATTGGGATTTTGAATAAGCAGCTTAATAAAATCATACCACCCCGTTTCCTCCCGAAGCGTTTGATTGGCGCAAAGCTGCTCCCACCTTAAGGCATTTTGTTCCCAGCTTTCATAAGAAGCCTCTCCGCGCCTGTCGGGAAGGCTGTATTTATCCCGCAGCCAATCGGCCAGCCATGCGCTCAGCTTTGCAGAGCCTCTGTGATTCAAATGAGAAGCCTCCGCCATATCCTCTCCCGGATCAAGCCCCAGCTCCTCGTACATCCGGTTAAAGTCCAAAAACGGTATGCCGTTCTCTTCCGCAATTTCTCCGCACCTGTTAAAGAACCGCTGCTCCTCCATGACCTCAATCTGATAGGGGGAAACCATGAACACCAGCGGAATTTCTTCCTCCCTGGCAAGCGAGATGATTTTTTTCAGATACTCCTCTGTCTTCGGCGCCAGTTCCCGGCTGTCCGTAATCCCGCTGATATCATTAAACTCCTCGAATTTCTTTGTATCAAAAAGAGGATAAAAGCCTTTGTATGCCGCTCCCTCCTCCGTATCCCGAAACGATCTGAAATCCTCTTCAGAAAGCTCCGTATATCTGGAATGATAAGCAGGATATCCCAGCAAATACGCAATCTGCTGATCCGGCGTGCTCACCCGAATCGCCTCGTACTTCTCCCGTGACAGGCGCATGCCGAAGGTATTGGTCATAACCCGGGCCTCTTCTATATATTCTCTCTCCTCAATCGCCCGCACCAGCTCCACCACCATCACCTTCGGCCGCTGGTATTTCAGGCTCTCCTTCATATAGTAATAAGTATTCCACATGGGCTGAAGGGTCCCCGCCAGATCAAAGGAAGCAACCCCTGCCTCTCTCCACAGAACGGCAGGATTTATATCGGAATACACATGGCTGCTGCCATAAAATATTACATCAATGCTGTTTTTCTCCTGCTCATAAAATATTTCCATAGGACGAATTCCATCTGCTCTTTTCAGACGGAAGATCCCGTTTAACCGAGCCAAAAGCAGTACGGCCAAAAGCAGAAAGGCAGTAGCCTTTATCACATTTTTCTTCATTGCCGCCTCCTGTTAAAACTGAAAATAAATAAACTGCTTTGCATCATACTCCGGCCCATAAATGCCGAATATGGCAATCGCCGCTATCAAAAACAGCAGCACACCCCAGCGGAACCAAAGATTCTGAGCGCTCAAAAACTCATCCAGCCGCTCCTTACGGAAATAGCGGATCAAATCCACCAAAAACAACAATACCAGCCCCAAAAGCAAAATATTTATTTCCGGTCTGGCCAAGCCCAGTTCGTAGAGCTCCCCATTGAACAGCGACCAAAAATCCGGCCTTGTAAACATCCGTCCAATATATGCAAATGCGTCTCCCAAAGAATTGGAGCGGAAAAAGATCCAGGCAAGGTCCGTAAGCGCAAAGGTAATCATCACCTGCCCCAGCTTATAGCTCAGGCAGCCGGTCTTCGTCCGAAGCTTTTGATTTATCCAGGTACGAAAGCCCTTCAGCTCATAGCCCATCACCTGATACAAACCGTGTATACCGCCCCAGGCCACGTATGTCCAGCCTGCTCCGTGCCACAAACCGCTGACCAGGAAAGTAACCATAAGATTCCGATATCGTTTCCACTTGGAGCAGCGGCTCCCTCCCAGAGGTATATACAGATAATCCCGAAACCAAGTACTGAGCGAAATATGCCATCTCCTCCAGAATTCCGGGATACTTTTTGCAAAATAAGGCGTATCAAAATTCTCCATCAGGCGGAAATCCATTACCCGGGCCGCACCGATGGCAATGGTGGAATAGCTGGCAAAATCACAATAGATCTGCAGCGCAAATGCAATTGCCCCTACACTGAGCCCAAACCACTCATACATCTGATAATTATTAAAAATCTCGTCCACCAAAACCGCTATCCGATCCGCAATCACCATTTTCTGAAACAGGCCCCAGAGCATCAGAATAAGCCCGCTGGCAATGCGATCATAATTCCAAAGCTTTTTCCCCGGAAGCTCCTGAATCTGAATCAAAAGATTTTCGGAACGTTCAATAGGCCCTGCCACAAGCTGGGGAAAAAAGGACACAAACAGGGCATACCGCAGAAAATTCCTTTCCGGCTTCACCGTTCCCCTGTATACATCCATAGTGTAACTCAGGGCCTGGAAGGTATAAAAGGAAATTCCCACCGGCAGCAGCACATCAAAGGGCTTTTCTACCATTGTAAGTTTAAGAAGACTCAGCACTTTATTTGCATTTGCCAGCATAAAGTCAAAGTACTTAAACAGAAACAGTATGGAAAGGTTTGACACAAAGCTTGCGGCAACCACAAACTTCTTCCGCCTTTCCGAGGCCTTGTCCATCAAAAGTCCGCTCAGCCATGTAATCACCGTTGAGGTCAGAATCAGCACCGCATATTTGGGATTCCATCCCATGTAGAAAAAATAACTGGCAATCAGAAGCCATGGACAGCGCATTTTCCGGGGCATAATCAAGTAGAGCAGAACCACTATCGGAAAAAAGAGGCCGAATTGCAACGAATTAAAAACCATATTTTTCTCCCTCGTATCTTCACAGAAAGCATCTTTGCAATGTTCGTTGTCCGCAAAAGCTGCTCTCCATAATATTCACAGGAATACTAACGGTATTCCTCCATCAGCTTCTCAAAGGCCGGCATTGCATTCACAATGGTTTTCTCTGCCACACAATATGCAATCCGCACATATCCCGGACACCCGAAATCATCGCTTGGGACTAAAAGCAGATCGTACTTTTTCGCCCGCTCGCAGAAAGCATTAGCATCCTCCTCCAATGCCTTGACAAAGAGGTAGAATGCACCCTGTGGAGGAACGCAGCTATAACCAAGCCTAGTCAAGCCGTCAAGCAGCAAATCCCGGTTGCCCCTGTAAGCCTCAATATCTCCCGTATCCTCCACACACCTTGCCGCCACCTGCTGAAACAGAACCGGTGCGCAGACAAAGCCCAATACTCGGGCCGCTCCCGCAATGGCCGGGGATATTTTCTTATATTCCGTGAGGCGCCCGGGAATTACAATATAGCCGATACGCTCTCCCGGCAGCGACAGGGATTTGCTGTAGGAATAGCAGACAAGGGTATTGTCATAATACTTTGTAAGATAAGGCACTGTCACATTGCCGTATACAATTTCACGGTAGGGCTCGTCCGTAATCAGATAAATAGGTGCGCCATATGCCTCGGATTTTTTCTTCAAAATCCCGGTAAGTCCCTTCAGTACCTCCTCCGTATAAACCACGCCGGAAGGATTGTTGGGTGAATTAATGATTACTCCCTTTGTCTTAGGTGTAACGGCCTTTTCCAAAGCCTCCAGATCTATCTGAAAATCCGGCAGATGAGGCGGAATTACTTCAAGCTTTGCTCCGATTCCCTCCACCCAGCAGCGGTATTCCGGGAAAAAAGGAGCGAAGGTGATAAACACGTCTCCAGGATTCCCAAGAGCCTTGATGCAGATATTAAGAGAAGCTGCGGCGCCGCAGGTCATAAAGATATTCTCCGCAGTAAAGTCTTCTTCAAAACGCCGGTTCAGGGATTCCGCTATCACTCCCCGAACACGTGCATCTCCCGGTGCGGGAGAATAGGCATGAACCTCCTCCGGCGGCTGCTCCATAAGCTCCAGGATTGCCTTTTTTACGGATTCCGGCGCCGGAATACTCGGATTGCCTAAGCTGAAATCATAAACCTTGTCTGCCCCTGCCTCTGCCTTGCGCTTCAAGCCGTAGGAAAAAATCTCTCGTATAATAGAGCTTCTGCTTCCCAGCTCATAACATTTTTCTGATATCATATTGCGGCTCCTCTCCGTATGTGCAAATAATTCTTTTCTCATTTTACTATTTTAGGTGGTAAAGCGCAAGAAAGTTTTTGATACTTTTGTTTCCGGCAAAAGCTTGTTTATCAAGGGTTTCATAGATTTTGTGGTATTAAGAGCTTATTATTCGCTGTATTATTCAGAGCGTTTTGCCTTGAAAAAAATTAAACTTCATATTAACATAAGAAAGGAACCTGCAAAAAAAATTCTGAAAATTTCCATTTCTCATGGGAATAGTGTTCTTTTCACATATTACGAATATGCCGGAATCTAAAAGCTAAAATTCAATATGGAGGTTAAAGAAATGAAAGCAATGGTGGTAACCGGATTAAATCAAATGGAGATTTCCAATGTAGAAATGCCGAGCATCGATGAAAACGGCATTTTAGTCAAAGTACATACCTGTGCCATATGCGGATCTGATATCCGCATCTTCCATTCTGGAAACAGCAGGGTCTCCTACCCTGCAATTATCGGGCACGAAATAGCCGGCGAGGTTGTGGAAACCGGAACAAAAGTGACCAAGTTCAAAATCGGTGACAGGATCGCCGTGGGTGCCGATGTTCCCTGCGGCGAATGTACTTTCTGCGAAGCCGGAATCGGAAACAATTGTCAGATCAATTATGCTATGGGATATCAATTCCAAGGCGGGTTTGCGCAATATCTTCCGTTAAATCGTACTGTCGTTAATTACGGACCGGTGCACAAGCTTCCGGACAACATGAGCTACGAGCAGGGCTCTATGGCCGAACCGCTGGGCTGCGTGCTCAACGCTCTGGAACTGGCCCCCGTAAAGTTAGGCGATACCGCCGTAGTAATCGGCGCAGGTCCTATCGGCTGTATGATGGCAAATGTAATCAAAGTAATGGGCGCTTCCAAAGTGATTCTGATTCAGCGTTCCCGGCAAAGGCTTGAAATTGCCAAAAAGGTTGTCAATGCGGACCGCTTTGTCTGTTCCGGTGAAGAAGATGCCACAGCGGCGGTTATGGAGGAAACCAATGGGCTGGGAGCTGATCTAATCTTTACGGCCTGCCCTTCTCCCGAAGCCCAGAAGGATGCTCTGCTTATGGCAAAAAATCGTGCAATCGTCAGCTTTTTCGGCGGCTTGCCTAAAGACAAGGAGCTTGTAACTTTAAATACAAACCTGATCCATTATAAGGAATTATTCATCACCGGAGCCCATGGAGCAATGCCAAAGCATCACCAGAAGGCAATTGAATTGATTGCATCGGGAACCATAGATGTAACTCCGTTTATCAGCAAAAGTTTTGCACTGGACGATGTCAGAGAGGCCTTTTCCTATGCGGAAAGCCATGAAGGAATGCGTGCAATCGTAAGACCTAATGAAAGGGATTAAACCACAGGAAGGAACTATATAAAATGAAGACAAAGCTTGGTATTAACTGCGGTTTTGCCATTAACCGTTATATCGAACCTGAAGTCTGGGGAAGAATTGTCGGAGAAGAATTAGGGCTCCACAGTGTTCAAATTGTTGCTGATTTGATTAATCCATTCTGGCCTCAGGAATATATTGATCAGCTGATTCAGCGAATTCAGGAAACATCCAAACAGTATGATTTTCATGTGGATTCCATTTTTACAAGTGCATATACCAGAGTGAATCATTTGATGAATCCGGACGAAGATGCCCGACAATTCTGGTTGAACTGGTTTAAAAAACTGCTGTTGATCGGAAGCCGGCTTGGAGCCGTTACAGGCGG
>OFGF01000907.1_pt1 | contig 21613 bp, 25 predicted proteins | sample 1521711 | NCBI WGS metagenome assembly OFGF01 (sample SAMEA3504092, study PRJEB24116) | mouse gut metagenome | biome: mouse gut; feature: mouse-associated habitat; material: faeces | place: Denmark | collected 2011 | reverse complement strand
TTGTAATATATTTGGGGATAATCATATCAAGCGCTTCTTCATCGTTTGGCTCATAGTTCATCAGGATATTAGAATCCTCTACATCCCCGCCGTCGCCAAGCTCAACTGGGAGCAGCTTCATTAATGTCGGTTCGTGGCTTACTGTATTTTTAAAATGCGTATAAGCCAGATAGATTTCCCCTATTTCTTCGTCCTTATATGCCCTAAGCACCTTGCCGCAGACTGCTGCCGCATCCTCGTAAACCGGGGCTTCAATCACGCCCGAATCGTCCGAAGCTATCTGATAGCCCCTGCGCTCCAACGCTTCCCGCCCTTTGTTGCCGATTGCGTAAACCAGAACGTCCTCTTTCTTAAAGCCGCTTTCAGTTACAAGCTTTACGACGTTGGAATTGTAGCCGCCCGCAAGGCCGCGGTTAGATGTGATTACCACAACCGCTTTTTTGTCGGAGCCGCTTGGTTTTAAAAACGGGTGTGCAATCGTGCCAGACCTCTTTAACATGGACGAAACCGTTTTGTACATTGCATTAAAATACGGGTTTGTCTCTTCCGCACGGTTTTTGGCCTTCTGCAGTTTAACGGTGGAAACAAGCTTCATGGCTTTCGTGATTTGCTGCGTACTTTGTATGCTGCTTCTTCTTCGCTTAATGTCCCTCATGGACGCCATATCATTTCACCGCCTTTACTTGAAGGATGCCTTACACTCCTCAATCGCTTTGACGAGCGCTTTCTCATTATCCTCCGCCAGCTCTTTGGTGGAACGGATGGACTCTAAGATTTCCGGATACTTTGTGTCAATATAGTCAAACAATTCCGCCTGGAAACGAAGGATATCCTCTACCGGAATGTCAATCAGGTACTTTTTAGTCGCCGCGTAAATTATTACAACCTGGTTTTCAACCGGCATCGGCTGGTACTGCGGCTGTTTTAAAATCTCGCGGATACGCTCGCCCTGTGCAAGCTTCTCTTTAGTATCGTCGTCAAGCTCCGAGCCAAACTGCGAGAATGCCGCAAGCTCGCGGAACTGCGCCAGCTCCACACGGATCGGGGCTGCGATCTTTTTAATCGCCTTGATCTGCGCCGCGCCGCCTACGCGGGATACAGACAAACCTGCGTTGATAGCCGGGCGGAAACCAGCATTAAACATATCGGTTTCCAGATAAATCTGGCCGTCAGTAATGGAGATCACGTTTGTCGGGATATACGCGGAAACGTCGCCTGCCTGTGTTTCGATAATAGGAAGTGCAGTCAGTGACCCGCCGCCCAGGCTGTCGTTTAGCTTTGCTGCCCGCTCTAAGAGCCTTGAGTGCAGGTAGAAAACGTCACCCGGGTATGCCTCACGGCCTGGCGGCCTTCTTAGAAGCAAGGAGAGGGTACGGTATGCGGTCGCATGCTTACTTAAGTCGTCATAAACAACCAGCACATCCTGGCCATTCTCCATCCATTCCTCACCGATAGCGCAGCCGGAATACGGTGCAATATACTGTAACGGGGCAAGCTCGCTTGCCGTAGAAGCAACTACAGTCGTATAAGACATTGCGCCAAATTCTTCCAGTGTCTTTACAATAGAAGCAACGGTCGAAGCTTTCTGGCCGATTGCCACATAAATACATTTTACATTTTTGCCCTTCTGGTTGATAATCGTATCAATTGCGATAGCCGTTTTACCTGTCTGCTTATCGCCAATGATAAGCTCACGCTGCCCTCGCCCAATCGGGATCATAGCGTCGATCGCCTTGATACCTGTCTGTAAGGGGGTGTCTACGGATTTTCTGGAAATAACGCCGCTTGCGACACGTTCGATCTGGCGGAACTTGTCAGTTTCTATCGGCCCCTTTCCGTCAATTGGCTGGCCCAATGCATTGACTACACGTCCGCTCATTGCATCGCCAACCGGAACTTCTACAACACGCCCGGTCGTCTTTACGGTATCACCTTCATTGATGCTCTTGCTGTCGCCAAGTAAAACGGCGCCAACATTGTCTTCCTCTAAGTTTAATACCATTCCGTATACTTCACCAGGGAATTCTAAAAGCTCACCCTGCATTGCATTCTCTAAGCCGTGGATACGGGCAATACCGTCCGCCACCTGGATGACAGTGCCCACATCCGCCACTTCAAGCTGCGCCGCATATCGTTTGATCTGCTCTTTTATGACAGAACTGATTTCTTCTGGTCTTAAATTCATGGAGCGCATTCACCTACTTTCAACTGAATTTTGGATAATTCCCGGGATAAGCCGTAGATTTTGGTACGGATGCTGCTGTCTACGACACGGTCCTTAATCCGAATTACCATGCCGCCGATAATCGCGGCATCTACTTCATAGTGCATCTCAAATTCCACATATGACGTCGTCTCAATAAGCTTTGCTACGATGTCTGCCTTCTGTTTGTCTGTAAGCTCCATGGCTGTGGTGACATAGGCTGTCCCGATGTGCTTGGATTCCTTTACCTCATTGATAAAATAATCTAGTACCGAATCAAACTCCATAAAATGGCCCTTATCCACAATCATGCGCATAAGGCCTGTCATTTCCTCGGAAACCCTGCCTTTAAAGATGTTTTCTATGATTTTAATTTTTTCTTCTTTTACTATTTTGGGATGGTTCATCAATTTGGAAATCTGCGTATTTTCTTCTAAGACGGTGCGAACGCCAAGTGCTTCCTCGTAAAAATCGTCCATGCGCCCAGTCTCTTGCGCGATCTCAAACAATGCATCACCATATGTTTTTGATACTAGCTTAGCCATGTCGAATCACCCATTTCTTTTAATGTTTCTTCTACAAGCTTATTCTGGATCTTTGTATCAATAGAAGCCGCAACTGCCTTCTGCGCCATTAAAGATGCAATCAGGATCATCTCCTGTTTAACCTCGTCTGCCGCACGTTTCTTCTCAAGCAGCGCTTCTTCATTTGCCCTTTGAATAATCCGGGCGGCTTCTGCTTTCGCCTCGTCTATGATTTTGGCTTCATTCTTTAACGCTTTCTGCCGGGCTTCGCTTAAAATCTGCTCCGCTTCTTTATCCACGTTTTTAAGCTTTCCTTCGTACGTCTCTTTGAGCTTTGCAGCGTCTTCCTTATCCATAAGGGCATCATTAATATTTTTCTTAATGCCCTCCTGCCTGTCTTTTAACAGCTTGCGGACTGGGTCAAACAACAGGTAGCCCGCCAGTAAAAACAGCACGAATACAGATGCGCCAAACTGCACGGCATCCATCAAAAGCTGCATGTCAAGTCCAAATAATCTGTCCATAACTTAGAAGTTCACCCTCCTTTCCGTAATTTTCATCTCCGGTCTTACCATGTCAATGGCTTTACGAAAAGTAAAAGGATTGCTACGAGCAAACCGTAAAGACCTGTCGTCTCGGCTACCGCCTGCCCTAATAACATCGTAGAAGTAATGTCGGATTTTGCGCCTGGATTGCGGCCTACTGCGTTTGCCGCATAACCTGCTGCGATACCCTGCCCGACACCAGGCCCGATACCTGCGATAACCGCAAGGCCCGCACCGATTGCTGAACATGCTAAAATCAAATCATTTCCTGAAATATTCATAATAAATTCCTCCTAATTAAATAAATTAAAACATCATTACTCTGAATCAATCGCCTGGTTGATGTATGTCATAGTCAACATACAGAATACATAAGTCTGAATTGCCCCGGAGAACAAATCAAAATACACATGCAGCACGGATGGCCAGAAGGTCGCGATCCAGCCAAGCAGCCCATACACAAGCGCCATAATAATCGTACCCGACAAGATATTTGCGAAAAGACGCAATGACAAAGAAATTGGCACGGCAAAATCGCTGATGATATTAATAGGCGCCCAGATCGGCCACGGGTCGCATAATCCTTTTAATACGCCAGACACATGCTGATACTTAAATTTGTTGAAATGAATCAGGCAAAAAGTCATAACGCCAAGCGCAAACGTTACGCCGTAGTCCGCCGTCGGCGGCCTAAGGCCAAATACACCGGATATGTTGCTCATCAGGATAAAAACAAAAACGGTGCTGATGTAATTGGCAAACTTCGCGGAATTAACGCCCATTACCCCCTTGACCATATTGTCAAGCATTTCTACAATCGTCTCGACTACGTTTTGGAACCCGTCCGGCACTTCACTGGCTTTTTTGATTTTCCGGTTGGCTGCTATAAAAAAGCCAATCAGGACAATCATTAAAATCAGCATACATACGTGCGTTGTCGTGATCCAGCAGGTCTGTCCAAACACTTCGTAGGAAATCAGCCCGTGTACCATAATATCAATGTCTGCGCCGGAAGCCATCAAAATTGCATTGTTCACTTTCTCACCTCCTCTGTTTGATTATTTATTTCATGGTTTTTTATGGAAAATTCCTCCCTTCCCTGTAATTTCAATAATATTTTATGAAAAAATGGCTGTACATAGGCAGCTATTTTTAAACCCATGACCCCCGCAAACGCCGCAATCGGATCACCCAGATGAAAATAAACTGTGCAAAAAAACACAAGCACCACAGCCACATACCGAAGCAGCGACATAGCAACCAGCTTAGACTGGCTGCTTCCGGCGCTAACGGCATCCTCAAGGACAACCGCCATATGGACCGCCATACCTACGGCCAGGCATATACCGATGAAAAGCCCCGTGGAAAACATCAGCTTATCCCTGACAAACCAAATGCCGGCAAGCCATGCGGCAAGCCCATATAAGATAATTGCCGCCACCAGCTCTGGCAATACTTTATTCAGCCTTCTTAACATGCTTTGTATCCCTGTCACTTTCCTGTTCAAAAATTTTTTTGGCCATCCTATAACAATTACTTATACCTGCTAACGCCCCTGCGATAAACAAAGGAACCACAATAAACATCATATCGAACTTCCTGCCAATATATACCCCCAACATAGTACACATCAAAATAGGGACAATCATATTGAACCCAAACTGCATCACCATGGTAAAAGACTGGTAAACGTTTTTTTTGTATTTCACGGTATCCCCGCCCCTTTTTAGTTACAATTCCAGACAGACAGACCGCCTGGTATGCTGGTACCTGTAATAGCGCACCCCTGCGGCATCTAACATACGTTTAGACGCTATGACTTCCGATGTACTAGAGTATTTGTCACTGTCGTATACAACAGTTTTAATCCCTGCCTGGATAATTGCTTTTGCGCATTCATTACATGGAAATAAGGAAACATAGAGTTTGGCGCCCTCTAAGCTTCCTCCACGGTAATTTAAGATTGCATTTAGTTCACTGTGCGTTGAATACAGGTATTTATTGTCAAGCGGTGCGCCTTCCCTCGCCCACGGGAATTCGTCGTCGGAGCATCCTCTGGGAAACCCGTTGTAGCCCATGGACAAAATCTTATTGTCCTCACTTACGATACAAGCGCCCACCTGTGTATTCGGGTCTTTCGATCGCATCGAAGAAAGCATCGCCACCCCCATAAAATATTCATCCCAGGTGATATAATCCTGCCTTTTGCCATCCAAAATATCTTCCTCCTTGCAGTCTTTTGAGATTATTACTTGCCACTGGCATTTTGGTTTGGCCACCGCCGCCCGGCCACTGATTATTTTGTGCCAAATATACGGTCGCCCGCATCGCCTAAGCCCGGTACAATATAGCAGTTATCATTCAGATGGTCGTCTAACGCCCCGATATAAATGTCAATATCGGGATGTTCCTCCTGCATCCGCTTGACTCCCTCCGGCGCAGCTATAATACACATAAAATGAATATTTTTGACGCCTTTTTCCTGCAGCATGCGGATTGCTTCCACTGCAGATCCTCCGGTTGCAAGCATTGGGTCAACTACAAATGCTTCCCGCTCCACACAGTCTTCGGGCAGCTTGCAGTAATACTCTACCGGCTCCTTTGTCGCTGGGTCACGGTAAAGCCCAATATGGCCTACTTTTGCCGCTGGGATCAGGTTTAACATGCCGTCTACCATGCCAAGCCCAGCCCGTAAAATAGGAATAACTGCCAGTTTTTTGCCCTGTAATTCTTTTACTGTGGTACGGCAGATAGGCGTTTCGATTTCTACATCTGTAAGCTTTAAATTCCTGGTAGCTTCAAAGCACATCAGCATGGCGATTTCGCTGACAAGCGAACGGAAATCCTTAGACCCAGTTTCGATCCTGCGCAGCCAGCCGATTTTATGCTGGATCAGCGGGTGATCCATAACGATTACTCTTGACATCGTAACCTCTCCCCTCGTTTAAAATATTTGCCAGCTTCTTAATAGAAGAATACAATGTTTCATAACATAACCCATACATCTGCAAGGTCCCTCCGTAGGGGTTTACTATTTCCAGTTCATCCCCTACAAATTCGGTCAGGACGTGCACACGTCCTGGGTCTGCCCCTTCAAACAGCTCTAAAATTTTTTGGCGTTGTCTTCCTTCCATTACAAGCACTAAGGTGTTTCCTTTAAGGTCCTCCGCCGTAAGCTGGCTGGACATATATCCCTCGGTGGGCAGCCCATTGCTAATCATGACGGCTTCTGCCTTCTGGTTCATTGGCTCCGGAAATAAAACCACAAGCCCCCTTGCCAATATCTGAACCGGCTCTGTTAATCCAATGTCTTTTAGGATAGCAGCCGCCATTGGTTCCCGGCAGTCGCCGCTTTCCGCCACAAATACAATCCTGTTATACAAAATATGCCTCCCCCCTGCCATGGCCTATACCCGGAGAACCTGGTGAGCCGCTGCCTTTAACAGCCGGTTTTTTACAGCTTGTCCAATTCCGGGTGTAAAAAAACTCTCCGAATAAATAATATCGACATGATCCGCGTCAAACTCCCTTAACACCCGGTACAAATGCCGGGCAATGCCTTCTTCGTCCTTGCGCGGCCCAATACTGCGGAACACCGCCCCTTGATATGCCCCGCGTGTTTCGTCCGTGCCAAGAACTCCAACCTGCCTGCCCTGTGACTGCTGCTGTTTTACTAATGTATTTATCTTTTGAATAACCGCTGATGCTTCCCCGTCTACAATGACAAGCTCTGCCTTAGGAGCATAATGCCTGTATTTCATGCCAGGCGCTTTAGGCCGGATTGCGGCATCCGCGCACAGGATACCAGGATCTGTCCGGGCTTGCCCTACCGCCTCTTTTATCATTGCTTCCGTAATATACCCTGGCCTAAGTATAGTCGGAACGTTTTCGGTTAAATCAACAATGGTTGATTCAATCCCAATGCCAACCTCACCGCCGTCTAAAATCAGCGGAATCTTCCCGTCTAAATCTTCTGCCACATGTGACGCTAACGTAGGGCTTGGCCGTCCTGATGTATTGGCGCTCGGAGCCGCTATGGGGCAGCCGCTTGCGCGTATCAGCCCAAGCGCGACCGGGGGCGCTGGCATACGGACCGCTATAGTGTCAAGCCCGCCAGTAGTTTCGTATGGGATGCTGCTTTGTTTTTTGAGGATAATCGTCAATGGGCCAGGCCAGAACATATCTGCGAGCATTTTGGCTTCGGGCGGTATATCTGCTGCGATATCGGATAAATCTCCATAGCTACAGATATGTGCAATTAACGGGTTGTCGGAGGGCCTGCCTTTAGCTGCATATATTTTCCCGGCTGCTTTGGGGTTAGTGGCATCTGCACCCAACCCATAAACCGTTTCGGTCGGAAATGCAACCAGGCCGCCGGACCGGATAACGGACGCTGCCTGTTTTATGATGTCAGATCCGGCTGCCTGGGAGGTAATTTGGTATATTTTTGTTTCCATAATATTCAATATATCATACTTGGGGGAAAATGTGAAGAGGGATTTTGGGCAGGGAAGGGCCTGCTAATTGTGGAATTTACTGCCCTTCCATAAATAATGGCGTGGAATAATACCGATCTCCTGTATCCGGAAGCAGGGCAACTATCTTTTTGCCTTCATTTTCTTTACGTTTTGCAATCTCAAAGGCGGCATAAAGCGCAGCCCCGGAAGAAATCCCTACCAGTACGCCTTCTTTTTTAGCCATAAATTTGGCTGCAGCAAAAGCATCTTCATTTTCAACCTTAATCACTTCATCATAAATGTCCAGGTTTAAAACCTCAGGCAAAAATCCCGCGCCAATACCCTGAATCCTATGTGGCCCGCTTTTGCGCTCTGAAAGTACAGGGGAACCTGCAGGTTCAACCGCAATAATTTTGACGTCGGGTTTTTTTGATTTTAAAAACTCACCAACACCTGTCAGTGTACCTCCTGTACCGACTCCGGCCACAAAGTAATCGATATCCCCGTCTGTATCTTCCCAAATCTCAGGCCCCGTGGTTTGCCTGTGTATAGCAGGATTAGCTGGATTTTCAAACTGGCCGGGAATAAAGCTGCCGGGAATTTGCCTAGCCAGCTCCGACGCTTTTGCAATAGCTCCTTTCATGCCTTTTGCACCCTCTGTCAATACCAGCTCCGCCCCATAAGCTTTTAGAATGTTGCGGCGCTCCACACTCATCGTTTCTGGCATGGTTAAAATAATTCTGTAGCCCTTTATTGCCGCAATAGACGCTAAGCCAATCCCGGCATTTCCTGATGTGGGCTCAATGATTACGGAGCCTTCCTTTAAGATCCCTTTTTCCTCTGCATCTTCGATCATGGCTTTTGCAATCCTGTCCTTTACGCTCCCTGTTGGATTAAAATACTCAAGCTTTACTAATATTGCCGCTTTTAATCCCAAGGCTGCCTCCATATTTATAGCTTCCACTAATGGAGTTTTTCCGATTAATCCCATTGTACCTTTGTAAATATTTGACATAGCTGCCTCCTTTTTTGATTATTATAAAATTATTATATTCCTATATTCCCTAGTAGTCAACTAGTATATCCCAGATTATGAAGTTAGCATAATCGGTAAAACAATTTAATATCAAAATAACAGCGTAAAGGCGCATAAAAAGCAACAACATAAGATTGGCAAAACCAGGCACAATGTGCTATGATATCTGCCAGATGCCATAACCCAAATATTATTTTATTAAAGGAGAACATCTATGAAAAATGCAGTTATTTATTACAGTGTCGGGCCGCTCCTATACTGCCCAGCCAACCATGTGGCCATTGCCGATTCCATCATCACCCAAAAATTTGGAAGCGGCTATTCCCTTGCACTGTGCCTTGAAGATACCATAGGAGACTGCCATGTTGCACAGGCAGAAAACTGCTTAATACAATCCTTAAATCACATATACCAGGCACAGGGGCACACAGCATTTTTTTTACCAAGAATATTTATCCGCATCCGAAGTGCGGCTCAGATGGATAGCCTTTTAAAGCGGCTCGGCAGCTCGCGCAAAATTGTATCTGGTTTTATTATACCAAAATTAAATTTAGACAATATAGATACTTATATCCAGATGGTTTTACATATCAACGCTTTTTATCCCGAACGTTTTTACACAATGCCGATCTTGGAAAGCCCTTCTATTGCAATACCAGGAAAACGCGCCGATGTACTGTTTAAAATAAAAGAACGTTTAAAAGGAATTGAACAATATATATTGAATATCCGGGTGGGGGGCAATGATCTGTGCCATTTATTTGGTTTTAGAAGGGGAATCAGAGAATCTATCCACGATATCCGGCCGATTTGCAATATTTTTGCAGATATTATTACAATATTTGGCACAGAATACGTGATATCCGGCCCCGTATGGGAATACTACAGTGGGGATGGGTGGGAAGACGGCTTAAAACAGGAGCTTTCTGACGACAAACTATGCGGATTTGTTGGCAAGACTGCCATTCACCCAAAGCAAGTACCCTTAATCCGCCAGGCATACTGCGTCTCAAAAGAAGATTTAGAAGACGCACAAGCGGTTCTGGGATGGCAGGAGGACACGCCTTCTTTTGTATCAGGAAGTATACAAAAAAAGCGCATGAACGAATATAAAACACATACGAACTGGGCAAAAAAAATCATATACCTTTCCGAGGCATACGGTGTCCTGTAACGTTTTTATATTTACGCATCTGTGATTTTGCGGATAATCCCGCAGGCCTTGTAATGGGTAAGCGGATAATACTGCACTGGGACGGCTTTTTCTTCTGCAAGCTTAATGATATGGGATATTGCCGGATCGTCCTTACTTTGCGCCCCTATCAGGATTTTCCATGGCACGCGCCGAAGCAGGACGCGGGTAGTTTCCCCTATCCCCGGCTTAACAAGGTTTATGTCCTCTATCCCAAACTGGCGCGCAACTGCTTTCGCTTCCTCAAGCCCGCTTGCTGCATCCGCCGTATTTTCCGGTGGGTTTTCCATTACAAATTCCGCTTCAATTGCATTTAGAAAGCCATAAGACAAATCCTGCCCCTTAAGCTCCCCATAATATACCGCCCCATGGAAATCCGCTTCCCCTATTATATCCCCCCGCAAAAACGTCCTGCTGATAAGCCCTGAAACCGTGCTGTTTAAACAAGCGCTTGGAATTAAGATATCTTCATGCGTCCCACAAAGCCCGGTTACATTTGCAGGATCAGAAAGCACTGCAATTTCTGCCGAAACACCTGGAAAATATGAGAGCTCTTTCTGCAATTCTCTTAAAATAGCCCCTTTGCCAATCCACCCGTCCACAAATAACAGCTGCCCTGGCCTGTAAAGATCTAAAAGATACCTCATGGCATTGCGGTCAATCCCACGCCCCCGGATAATGGAAAGGGCGTAATGGGGCAGATCCACCTGGTACTTTTGCCGGATATAATGCTTCAGTAAAATCCCTGCAGGGATCCCGGCCCTTGCCAGCGATACCAGTACCGTATCTTTTCCTTTCCGGCCCATTATTTTATCTGCAAGCCTTCCTGCCGCATGCGCCGTCGGGGCGGCGAATTTCTCTAAGGCATCGTAATATGCGTCCATATATGCCTGGCTTGGCGTATATTCAACCGGAAGCATTTCACAATAGTGCTTTCCAGACTGGATCAGGCGTTCCCTCTCCCTGGTAGGCTGCGGCTTTACCATCCCCGTAATGTCCTTTAAGAGAAGGCATACATCTTCTTTTTTATAAGAGCTTCTCATTATTCCCTCCTGTCCTAAAATCCCCCCAGCAAAACAGCCTTATGTCATCATTGCCGCATAACCTTAATGCGTTCCACAACGAACAGATGCCACCCTCCACAGGATTTGCCGCATCAGTGAAAATCCACACGCTATCATACCTTTCCAAATCATAGATAAACGTCCTCCGGCCTTCTTCATACAGGCTTACCAGCTCATAACGCACATGCAGCGGATATCCGCACTCCCTGCTTACTGTAATGGGGCTGCGGGTGGTAGCATGGCATTTTACCGTATAACCCATACGCTGCAGGCGCTCCCCAGCAAATAATGCAGGATACATAAATTCCTCTGTGCCAAGGATCAAAACCGTTTTACCGCTGACTGGCGCGCACTTTGCGCATGCCTGTTCCCACATCGCTTCGCACGCCCTCTGGTACGCCTTGCCCGCAATACAGCGCCTGGCATTGACATAAGAAGCAGGCAGGCGGTACACCCTGGATAAATCTCCTATATCACGGCAGGGATCCGTATCCGCAGGGATATATAGCCCGTCCCCGGCGTAAGTTTTTGCCATACAGACATATTTGGAGTGATCCGTCTTCTGCAAATACACAAGGCCAATCTGCCTCTTACCGTACCTGCCCGTTGCCGTTTCATCCATCCCATTTAATAAGGAAGCAGCCGCAAAACGCATTTTGCCTGGATATTCTTTTTGGAGCAGATCTATAATGTTTAAAATGGTATTGCCTGTCGTCACTTCATCTTCTACAAATACAATCCGATCCACCTGATGAAACATGGCGTCCATATCATCTTTAACCAGCTTTTGCTCTGTCGCATGGCTGTGTGATTCCGAAAAAAGCAGATACTTTACGCCCGGCATCTGCTCTCTGGTTGTCTGTATATAATAAGTATCCAGCTGTACTGCAAGCCGCGCTCCGATTGCGGTTGCCGTTTCCGCAAAACCGACCAATAGCAGCTTCTCCTGCCCATAGGCTTCTTTCAGCCGGCCCGCAAGCATATCAAACATCTCAAATGCACTGTGCGGCGGTACCGGGATATGCTTTCCCTGCAGGCGGTTCACCACCAGATAATTCCTTTTTGGGTTGTTATCGCGTTTGGCAATGCCCACTAAATCTGTTTCTGTATACATAATCATACTACCTGGTTCTTTCCGTGATGTTTTCCATAGTACAAATTATCATCAGCTTCTTTAATAACCTCTGTAAATTCCATGCCAAGGCGGGCTGTTGATACGCCTAAAGTCATTGTAATATGGAAAACTTCCTTTTCGGAGGTCATCATATCTGTTACACGTACACTTTCCAAAATACGCTGCGCGATATTCGCCGCATCACCGCCCGTACATTTTGGGAGGAAAATGAGAAATTCTTCCCCGCCCCAGCGGCAGACAATATCTTCACTACGGACTGTCCCCTTAAACACTTCCGCCACTGCCTTAAGCACGGCATCCCCTACATTGTGCCCATATGTATCATTTACCGCCTTAAAATCATCAATGTCACCGATGACAAGCGAATAGCCTTCCCGCAGGGCTTCTGTCTGTGTATAGCGCTCCTCAATACTCCGCCTGTTGGCAAGCCCCGTCAAGGCGTCTGTTTTGGAAAGCTTTTCCAGCTGTTTGTTCTGCAGACTGCGCAGGTTCTCCAAAATCCTAATCTGGTTTAGCAGGGTACTGATAAAGGATACAATAATAATAACTGCCACAAAATAGTTTACCATATAAACCGCACTGACTAAAGCTTTATTGCCGTATGTATAAAACGGCCCCATATAGCTGCTTGCGACCCGCAGAAAACAAAATGCTGCCCCTGCAATCACCACATAGCACATGGGGTTAATCACTTGCTTCCTCATATTAAAATTATACGCCGCATAATAGCCAATCGGCAGCGCCGCAATCATATACAGGGAAAAACCGCTTTCTGTCCCAAGCAAAAGCGCCGCAATTACTGAATGCAGGACGATCTGCAGATATGACAGGTTAAACAGGTATAACAGGCTTTTATCCCTCTGTATTTGGACAAAACAAAAAACATATAAAACAACACTGCAAAAATCCATCGCCGCCATAGGGAAAATGCCAAATATGCTAAAAAAAACCGTCAGGCACAAATGAAAAAATCCCAGCATAGCCATAGCAAATGACATGACCTGCTTGATAGATAATGCCTTTTCTGCCCTTACCGAAATATACTCCCAAATTCTTTTCATAAATTACCACCAGTCTGTCTTCTTTATTGTAAAAATGTTGTTATATGTATGATACCATATTTCAGAAAAGTTGCAAGATAGATTGCTTAATCCGTTAAAAACCAATATAATATATAAAAAAGGAGGTTGCCAACCATGAAATCAAAAAAAAGAAGCCCTGTTTTCCTGATTGTCTTTCTCGCCGCACTGGCTGTTTTTATTGTAACCACGATAAAGCTTGCAACTATATTCCTAGGTTACCAGAAAGAAGATTCGGTCTACAAAGAGCTTGAACAGTTTGCCGAAGTAGATCCAGCGGATACAGCGGATACGCCGCACTATAATTCCCCCATAGATTTTGAATCCCTGTGGGAGATTAACCAGGAGACTATTGCCTGGATCCATTTTGAAACCATGGAAATCAACTACCCGGTTGTCCAGGGCGAAGATGACGATTTCTATTTGCACCATGGATTTTACAAGGAAGAGAATAATTGCGGGTGTATTTTTATGGACACAACGTCAAAGGCGGATTTCACCAGCGAAAATTCTTTTATCTATGGCCATAATATGAAAAACAAATCCATGTTTGCCAAGTTAAACCAATATTCCGATCCGGACTTTTACCCGGAGCATACAGATTTTCTGATTTATACGCCCCAGGGCACCAACCGCTACCGGATTTATTCCTGTTACCCTGCAGAGCTTGACTGGGATTCTTTTACATACGAATTTGATAACCAAGAAGAATATGCCAAATGGCAGCAAACCGTAAAAGGGCGCAGCTTATATGACACAGGCATCACGCCAGAGCCTGGGCAGAATACTGTTACGCTTATGACCTGTACGCCCAAAGGGAGCAGCTACCGTTTCCTGGTACATGCAGTCTTAGTAGAATAATCACAAAAAGGAATGGGGATGCCGATCCTCATTCCTTTTTAGCCAGATAAGACGCCAGAAACTGCAGCAGGATGGATGCGGCAATTATACACGCAGCCGCTATTTTCCCGGCCGTACTGGTAAGTACCTGGGCAATTTCCCCTACGGACGGAATGATGCGTTCCACCCTCCCTATAAAATTGCCATACGGGACAGGGTTCATATCCTGCGTTTTATTTGCATCTCCTTTGGTAATAAATTCCCCCATCAAAACCCTGTTTTCGACCACACGGTGCGTAATGATAGACGCCCCATCCTTTGTGCCGTAAAATGCAATAATATCATCTTGCTGCATATCCTCCGGCGCTTCTTCTTTAATATAGACTAAGCTCCCAGTCATAATTGCCGGCTCCATACTTCCGCTTACTACGGTATAGATATGATATCCAAACGCCTTTGGCAGCGTAAGCGGCAGGCATACGGCGACTAATGCTATCAATAAAAAGATACCCAGCGCGTTGCAGCCTGCAGCGGCTGGGTTTTTCTTTGTTTTATTTTTTTGATTCATCTTTTTTACCTGCCAGCATTCCGCCATCCTTTGCATTGGCTGTCCGCCTGCGTTTGCGCAAGCCCAGCACAAGGACAATCAGGCCGGCGCCTGCTGCGGCCCCCATACCGATATACGCAGCAAGTGGAAGCCCTTTTTTGATCTCGTCACTGTCCAGTGCAATATTTGAAAGCGGCGTTTCTTCGTCATCATCCAGATCTAACAGATCCTGGTCAGACAATGGGACATTATCGTCTGGCACATCTGTTATTTCAGCCGGCGCCTCGGCATCTGCAGGGTTCTGTGCATCTGCCTGGGCGGCTGCATCCGCTGGCGCTGCCGCATCTGCTGCCGGCGCCAATCCCCCTCCTTGGGCTGGAGCTGGAGCCTCCCCGCCTGCAGGCGGCGTAACGGCCGGGGGCGTCTGTGTCCCAGACCCGGCCGGGGGCGTTGTACCTCCCGGCGCCGTATCCGGCGTATAGACAAATGTAATCACATTTTCCGCTTCATTAGCGCTAAGCGTCTTTGTCACTGCAAGCGCCTGCGGCGTATAGCCTGCTATATAAAGATATGCTACGACAGGTTTATCCCCTACATTACCATAGTAAATATTGCTCGGGGCAAGGGTATTGCCCGCCTGATCCTGGTAATTAACAGTGTAAGATACCGTATCGCCTTTAATCCCATACGCTGCCACATAATCTGCATCCCCGTTTACCCGGAATGCAGAAGCCGAAACCGTATTATTGTCGCGGCCGCTTGCGCGCACGCCTTTAATATAATATTTACCGGCAGAATCTAAGCTAATGGCCCCTGCCTGCACATCAAATGATATGATATCCCCTAAGCTTAACCCGCTCACCGTAATTTTATCTGCTTTAACCGATATCTTACCCTTATTTTCCCTAACAGACAGGCCCGATGCATCTTTAAAAGACCCCTGGTTGCCTGCGTAAAAAGTCACCGTATACGTGTATGGCCCCTCTTCGGCAAATACATCCGTATGCAGGAAAGAAAAGCACATGCATATGGCCAATACCGCCACCGCTAATTTTTTTTGAATTTTCATGCTTTTGCCCCCCTTCCTTCCTGGTTGTTCCGAAGCGCCATAAGCCCGAATGCCAACAGGATAATCCCGCTAAGCAAAGCTCCAATACAATATGGAATAATATCTGTCTCATCGCCTGTCCGAGGAAGGCTTCGCCCGGAAGCCCCCGGCTGCTGCGGGGAACCTGGTACAGCCCCTTCCCGTCCGGGCGTTCCCGGGCCAACCTCCTCTACCGCAAAATTCATCTGAAGCTGCGCTAAAGTATCCTGGTATTCATTTCCCTGCGTCTCGCCGTCTAAGCCGACCGTCAGGTAAACCGTACCTTTTCTGCCGCTTGCCAGGCGGTCTAAATAAAAATATTCATCCAGGGAATCCGTTGCCTGGTTTAATCCTGTCCCTGCTTTGGAATCCCCTTCTCCGCCAACCGATTCACTGGTATATAAGACAGTTTCCTGTTTTTTATCATCTGTATAGGTCAGTATATACGTGTATGCGCCGCCTTCCGCCACACTCTGGCTTTCCTCAAGGCTCTTAAGGACCTCATTTGTCATATACCAGTCAGTCTCTTTCGTGCCGGAATTTTTAAGCGTTACCTGTAGCCGGATTGTGTCTCCTGGCTGAAGCTGGTAAATCTCTTCCGCCATCTCGGAGGACTTGAAATTACTGTTCATCTTCTTGCCGTCAAATTCCACTGCCCACGAAGAAGAGCCTGTAAATTCATCTGCATATACAGCTGTCCCAAGCCCTATGGACAAAGCCGCTGCCAAAAGCAGGCATGTTATCTTTTTTCTCATATCCGGTCCCTCCTATTTCAGACGCAGCGTACCGTCGGAATCAATAACTACATCCACGCCCCATGCACTTTTAATGGCATCTTTGGCATTGTGTGTCTGCACTGCATCCACTTCCGCTTCCACATGGAAGCTGTAGCCGTCATAATCATACGATGTTGTAATTGTTTTAAAGCCATCCTGTTCCGTCACTGTCTCTGTGACCTTACTGGTAATGGAATTGTCCACACGCAGTGTATCCGTAATATCCGGCGCAGATTTTCCTGACGCAATTGGCTTCGTATAATATAATACCGTACGTTCCGCAGTCGATGCCTTCTCGTCAACAACCCAGCCGCCTGATCTGAAATTAAGATCGATAAGCCCCGGTGAGAGTGTTGTATCCTTGCCATTTGCATCCATCCAGCTTTTTGTAATCACCACGCGCGCATATACGTCAATTGTACCGCTGTTGGTCACTCCAATCCTTTCTGGATAGGACTTTCCTGGTTCTAGCTTTTCCCCTTCACCAAGCAGGTTTTGCAGCAATTCCCCTGTTGCCTCATGCCATTTGTCGTCACTGTGCGTATAATCCCTGTGGCTGACAATTTTACCGTTTTCCGTTAAACTGATCCCGATACTCGAAACCGTAACCTCCGCTGCATAGTTTTCACTGTAATAAGTCAATGCGGCACGGGTACTGCCTACTGTAGAAAACACCAGAAGCAGGGCAGACGCCGCAAGAAGGATATATGCCCTTTTTCTCATGATTGATCTCCTCCCTTGCTTCCTGTGTAATTGCCTGTATTTACATCCAATATCTGGTTCCAATCTGCTTTGGGCCTGCCCTCGCTGTCATAAATAACAATTGTGCTTTCCTGTACGACAATTACGTTAAAATCCGATTCACTGTCCATGTTGTCAATCTTAATAAGAAGCTCTGACGTCGTCCCTTTAGGCGGTACAATGTCGCTGTAATAATAATAGCCGTCTTCTCCCGGCGTCCATTTTCCGTCCTCGTCTGAATAAGAAAGCCCTTTCTGATAAGCTTCTCCAGCGAACGCTTTTACCCGTACATAACACTCGTGATCTCCGGTATTTGTAACCTTCACATGCTTTGTCCAGTTGCTCACCGTCTCTTCCGGTACTGTCGTAGTAAAGCCCAGATTAATCTGCACCCCTCCGCTTGCCGTCGCATACGTTGTAAAGTAAGCCGCAGCCGTACCGACGCTTACGCCCGCAGCCAGCAAAAACGCCGCCGATGCCAGTATGGCTGTTTTTTTATGCATATGACTTTTCATCACCCATTCCTCCTTACTGTCCGCCCGTATTATCCGGTTTCTGTTCCACACCCCAGGTACCGTCTTTATAATTAAAGTGGTTTACAATGCCCGAACCTCCATTGGGCTGGTGATTGTATTCGTTTTCAAATGAAACACTGACTGGATTCCCGTCATCCCCGGCTGCAATTATGTGTACCTGTTTCTTAGTCCCGGTAACTGCTTTATAACTCGCGCCGCTGTAGATCTCGGTTACAGTAACCAACGACCCGGCAGGTATCTGTTTTACCAGTGTTTTTTTTATGCCTGGCTCAGTAAAATTGATAGAAACAACATCGCTGTACACGTTTTTCCCATTCCGCTCGGCCTCCACTGAAAAGACAAAAAACGCCGGCCCAAATGTCTGGTTATAGGACGAAAGCGTTTTGATAATCTCCAGATCCCCATACCTTGGGGCGGGGTCTGGCTTTAACTGCGTTTCCACGTCGTAAACCCAGCTATCATCCTGCGTACCGTAATAATAATTGTTTGGCAATGAAACCAGATAAGGTGTAAATGAATATTCGTACCAGGCCGAACGTACCGTTTCCGCCGCCACCAAATACATACCCACAGAAAGGCCGGACAACGTATCCAACGCATCCGCGCCGCTATGAAGCACTATGGTATCCTGTGGCTTGACATTTGCTTCACCAGCCATTTTCACGGCCTGCCCTGCAAGCTCCTTCCATTCCTCTGCTGTTGTAGCAGAAGACACCTCCGAAAGCTGTAAGCCCTCAAACCCTGCCTTAGGGGTATAACTGCCGGATGCTTTCATATCCGCCACTTTATAAAGTGCAACCGGTATTTCTAATTTGTTTAATTCAGCATATTCACTGTTGTCCATTTCCTCAATCCCAAACTGGATTGAACATTCCTTTGTAGTATCTACGCCGCCTGCCGCATACAGCTGTATACGCATTAGCGGACAAAAAAGCAGGGCGGCAGCTAATAACCATGCGCTAACCTTCTTCACTGTACCCATCCCTTTCATCGCTTATCCCTCCTTAAAGCCGACTTGCCTTTTGCTTTCAACCCTGCAGATTTCTTTAGCCATACCCCCAAAAATGTCACTCCCATCACAACGGCTGGCCTGCCATACCTGTAGCGGCTGCCGGAAGCAGTGTGGCATTCCCATCCTCAAAGATGTGGCTTACCAGGCCTGCAAGGGGTACTTGTGCATCGTCTACCTTATCCATTGGATCTGGCTCTTTTATTTCTTCCTCTGGCCCTTCCTGAAAAGCCTCCGCTTCTGGCGCCTGCGGCTCTATATTATCCGCTACAGCAACCACAGCCTCCACTGCTTCTGCTGGCGCTGCGGCATTTTGCCGCGGTAAGCCGCCCCCTGTTGTTTGTATTTCCTGTTTGGCCGTAAGGCTTTGCTGCTGGCCTTCCTCCCCTCTTTGCGTCCGCATACTCCGCGGACTTGCAGGAGTCAGGAAATTCCCTGCCACTGTATTATCTGCCTGCTGTTCTACATCCCATGCCCCTTTGTTGTATTGAAAGTGGTTGACAATTCCGGAGCCTCCATTTGGATGATGGCTGTATTCATTTTCAAATTCCACATAGACGGGATCCTGGCCTTCTTCCCCAGCTACAATTACCGCCTTTTGTTCTTTAGGTAAAACTGGCTTATAGCCTGCGCCGCTGTATACCTCTGTTACCGTAACCTGTGTCCCGGCTGGCAGATGCCCTACCAGAGTTTTCTTTTTACCTGGCCTGTCAAAATTTATAGATACGACATCGCTATATACCGTCTTACCGTCTTTCTCGCCTTTCACCTCAAAGATAAAAAACGCCCCACGGAAAGTTTCACTATAAGAAGTAAGCGTCTTTATAATCTCCAAATCCCCATACCGTGGCATGCGTCCTGGCTTTAACCTTGTCGTAACGTCATATACCCATGAATCATCACCTGTATCCGCGTAATAATTGCCTGGCAGTGATATTAAATACGGTGTAAACGCATATTCATACTGCGGCGACTGTACAGCCTGGGCCTCCACCAAATACATCCCCAAAGCAAGCCCTTCGATTTTTGCCTGTGAAAGCTGCGGGCTGTGCAGTGTAAGCTCCGCCTGGTGTGTCAAATTATTTTCTGTGACAAGCCCTGCCGCCGTCTGTGCCAGTTTTTGCCAGTCTTCTGCTGTAGCATCTTCCCCCCCGGCTGCAGGCAATTCCAATGCTTCATATCCTGGCAACGGCGTATAGGTACCAGAAACCGTAATGTCTGCTACCTGATACAGCCTTACCGTCACTGGTATGCTTTTTAGTTCTGCATACTCTGCATCCATCTGCCCTTCTTCAAAGGCCAGGGAACATTCCTTTGACATATCCACACCAGTTGCCGCATTCGCTTTTATCCCGGCAAACGGGAAAAACAGGAGGGCAAAGATTAATAACAATGCACTGCTCCGTTTTATTGTGTTCATCATTTTCATCTCTTCCCTCCTACATTCAATTATTCTTTTTTAGGTTTTTTATTGCGTTTAAAGAACAGCCTCATAACCGCAATGATAAGTAAGGTTATAGATAAGCCCAACAATAAGTAAAGCATATAATAATTGCGGACGGCTTTGAGCATCGACTGTGTAATGCCAGCAACCTCTTCTTCCCCCGAATATGGTACACGTTTGCCGCGGACCAAAAGGCGGTGGGAATTGACGCCATATGGGGTACAGGTAAACAATGTCACCTGATCCGCGCCTGGTTCAATCCGAAGCGCTTCTTCCAGCGTGCCGGCGTCATCTTTATCTACCATAGGCAGTATCTTATCCACCTGGTATGCTAAAATTTCATCCAGGATATGGATATAAAACTGATCCCCGCCTTCTAGCTGATCGATATCTGTAAAGAGCCTTGCACTTGGCAGCCCCCTATGCGCCGCTACCACACTATGCGTACCCTCGCCCCCAATCGGAAGCTTCGTACCGCCTAAATGTCCAATCCCAGTCTGTAAAACCTCCTCGGATGTCCCGTGATAAACTGCTAAACGGACATTGATCTTAGGAATTGACAAATAGCCCATAATGCCGTCTCCTGCGATATTTAAGACCTTCCAATATTCTGTATTTTCTATATTGTCATCGGACGCCCCAAAGACATCCCCATACAGGTTATTCTGTTCTAACGTACTGTTAAATTTTTTGGCAGCCTCCCATTCCCTGGTAAAATCTTCCGGCTCTAATTGTGCGATTGTATCCTCATAGCTGCTGATCAAAAGGCTTTGCCGGTAGGTATTCCACTGGTCGGAGATCGTAGGATACGCTAAAATCCCAAACCCTGCCAGAAACAAAAGTCCAAACAAGATACCTGAAATTTTCCTCTTCATATCAGTTTCCCTCACACCAACCGTCGTTATGGCTTTGTTTCTTCTGCTTTGTCTGTGTCGTCTGTCGTTTCCGGCACAACTGCCAATTTCGCTTTACGTTTTTTCTCCAAACGATATAACAACAAAATACATGCGCCCGTAATAGACAGCCCTACAATTACCCACAACAAATAGCTGGTATGCGCACTGACGCCAAACAGCGCCATTGGTACGGCTTCCATATCAGCTTCTACATAATCAACCCTGTGCCCACGGACCAAAAGCCTGTGGCTGTTTACGCCATACGGCGTACAGGTCAAAAGCGTTACCAGGTCCTGCCCTTCTTCCACCGCAAGCGCGCTGGTTTGTTCAGGCTCCACCTCCGTTATTTTATCTACCTGGTAACAGAGGTTATCATCTAAAATATGCAGAAGGAAATGATCGCCTTCTACCAGTTTATCCAAATCCGTAAACAAGGCTGCGCTTGGCAGGCCCCTGTGTGCGGAAATAACAGAATGGCTGCTCGTGCCGCCAATCGGAAGGG
>OFGF01000903.1_pt1 | contig 21689 bp, 23 predicted proteins | sample 1521711 | NCBI WGS metagenome assembly OFGF01 (sample SAMEA3504092, study PRJEB24116) | mouse gut metagenome | biome: mouse gut; feature: mouse-associated habitat; material: faeces | place: Denmark | collected 2011 | reverse complement strand
TAATTTTTGTAAAAACATATAAGGGGCTTCATAGCAACTAAAAGCATCAGAAAAAGCAATTTTCCTTTTACTATGATTTTTAAGGCTACTTGCTCCAGAATACGGCTTAGTTCTTACTTCTATATTAAAGCCTTCTAAGTTCTTACAATATATCTGCCGTTCTTCCTTTAAACCTTTTACGATATCTTCAAATTTCTTGATTTTCGTACGATTCATTTGTACTGTATAAAAATTTACATCTGTTACACGAGTTGCTGCAGTTTTTGATTGCAATCTCTGTTTTATATTGCCGATTATATCATTCACCCATAGCTTTTTTAATACCACTTGTTGCTCTTTCACATATTCGTTAATTAAATCATTATGCAAAGCAATTAAGTTTTCACGTTTTACACTTTTCTCTACAATCTCTTTATACTGTGTAGTGCTTAATAGAACATCAACCGATTCTATTAGTTTCTTTAAACTCTCCAAATCATTTATTTCAAACTCATTCTCAGCATAAAATTTACATTTGGAGAACATATCCGCTCTTTCTGTTTCCGAAGCATGTTTTTGCAATGAAGCCAAATAATTTTCTATATGTTTTTCATCTTTTTCTAATGAAATATCCTTTACATCATCTACAACTCTTATAAAAAACTCAAAATATTCTTTTGTTATTCCACTCTGTTTAATTGCAATTTTATCTGTAAAATCCTTTGCAGCTTTTTCTGGGTCTGTTTCCAAAAGTTCAAATTGTCTAATATATTTGATATTGTCAAAATATTTATATATCTGATTCAATGTGTGAGTTTTTCCAGACGACCTTTCACCGATAATAACATTTAATCCTGTTGACAACTCCAATTCTGGAAGAGCATAAAATTTCTTGTGACCTTCTGATTCAGATAAAGTAACTTTTTTCTTATCAGTCAGACACTTTTTAATTGCTTCTAAAGTAATTTCATCTACATCAAAAAAAGTCTGTCTAATTGGAAATACATCTACATTTTCTTTTGCCCTAAAGTCACTGAAATAAACAGGTGTTAATGACGGGTTATCCTTTTGGCAATAAATAAATTTCTTAATACTATTAACTTCCCCACAAATAATATTATCTTTCAATTCAGCTAAGATTTTTTTATCTATACTCGGCTTTTTATCATAGTGAGGAATCAACAAAAACCTATCCAACTTACCAAAAAATCTTTTCAATTGTTCCACTGTTATGCTATCTTTTTCAGACTGTATTTCTTTTTGAACACATTCACATTTATGACTAAATTCTTCTACATCATCTTGTTTTGCTATAACAAGCAAATGCCCTGCATTATTTCCGATATTTATTTCTATTCCTGGAAAAACAATGGTATCGGACAACTTTAAAGCTATTTCTCTATATTGTGCTAAATCAAACATATTATGATTAGTAATAGCAATGGCATCTATTTTCCTCTCTTTTACATATTGTTCCAACATTTCCATACTAAATGTAAATGAAACGTCACTTATAGTCGACAACGTATGGATGTGCAAATCAAACTTTTTCATAATCTTTACCACTACCTCCCTCATCAAATTACATTTTAATCATTACAAGAAGTATCCTACCAGTTCTAAACTACCATCAAATCATACGAAAATGTCCCAATGCTTCCCTTATAGCCATTTCTTTCTCTGGCGGGCATTTCGGCTGTCTGGAATTTTCTGATTTCGGCAAGTTATAATTTGCCCTCTCAATAATCCCGCATTTCTGTTTTACCTGTGCAATATACAAATTACTGACTTTCAACCCCGTATGCTCCAACACATAATCCTTGATTTCCTCGTAGGTTGCCTTGCTCTCCGCAGCCGTCAAATCAAGCTCGTCCATCTGAAGCTCCACCTCGATATGTTGGTCTGAATGAAGTTTGGACAATAAACATACCGTCTCCACATGTACCGTCTGCCCAAACTGATCCACCGCCCTAACCCTCTTCACCTCATACCCCCCATCACACAGCTTTTTTAAATCCCTAGCCAAGGTTGCAGAATCACAGCTAACGTACACAATCCGTTTCGCCTGCAGCCGTATCATCGTCTCGATACAAGTCCCGTCACATCCCTTCCGCGGCGGATCAACTACAATCACATCAGGATGGTGCATCTCGTCTGACAGTTCCATCTTTTCCGGCAAAATACCTTTCCCCTCCTGCGTTCCCATCTCATAAAACACTGGCAGAATTTCCTCCGCCCTTCCAAGGAAAAATTCCGCATTGGATATTCCGTTTCGCCTGGCATTTTGCCTGGCGTCCTCGACAGCCTGCGGCACTACTTCAACTCCATACACCTGCTTGGCATATCTGGCCAAAAACAGGGAAATCGTCCCTATCCCGCAGTAAAGATCCCAGACCGTTTCCTTTCCTGTCAGGCCCGCATATTCCAAAACAAGGGAATACAGCTTCTCCGTCTGCACGGGGTTCACCTGGTAAAATGACTGTGGGGAAATCCCGTATACCGTCTTTTCCCCAATTCGGCGGAAATCTGACGTATCCCGCAGATATAGCGCGTCTGTAATCCCAGAATCCCCCCAGATAACCCTTGTATGCCCTCCCAAAACCACATTTGTGTCCTTCATATTCGTATTCAGCGAAATACTCTTCATACCCTCTATAGCGCAGAGTTTTTGCACCAGGGCATGTTCTGCTGGCAGGCGCTTTCCATTGGCCACAACGCATACCATAACCTCTTTCGAGTCAAATCCATAGCGGATCAAAACGTGGCGGATCCACCCCGTTTTTGTCACTTCATCATAAGCGGGAACGTCAAATTCCTTCATGTAGTCCAATACGGCATTTAACACGCCCTCATTGACTGGCACGCCCAGGATACAATTGGTATTTGCAATTATATGATGCGTCCTGCCTGCATAAAATCCTGCCACAGCCGTGCGGGAACCATCTGTCCCAATTGGGAACTGCGCCTTATTGCGGTAGGCAAATGGTTCCTCCATGCCTACAATTGGCTCCATAATACTGTCTGCAAAAGCCCCTTCAAACCCTCCAATGCGTATCAGATTCTCCCTGACCTTTTGCTGCTTAAACGCAAGCTGGCTCTGGTAACTCATATGCTGAAGCTGGCAGCCGCCGCAGGCGCGGGCATATATACAACGGGGCTCCACCCGGTCAGGTGAAGCCTCCTTAATTTCCATCAGGCGCGCATAGCCGTAGGTTTTCTTTAATTTTATAATTTTGGCAGTTACTGTGTCGCCTATAACAGCATCCTTTACAAAAAATGCCATGCCCTGGTATCTGCCAATCCCTGCTCCGTCTGAGCTCATATCTTCTATTGTAAGTTCAATCAAATCGTTTTTCTTCATATTTATCCTATTTACCAGTCTTCCGGATATTCGACTCTAAGAGCCGGTTATATCCCAGCCACTCTGTATTCCCTTCCGGCACATTTGCAAATGCTTCTTTTAATGTTTCCATTTTGGCATCCATATTGTCTGCAAAATTTAATGCTACAGCTTCCACTAACGCTGGCTTCTTGGGGGATCCAAACTCTAATTCTCCATGGTGTGCCAGGATACAATGCTTTAGCTCATTACCCAAACGGGCTGGGAAACCGGGAATCTTTTGAATGTACTTGCCGATCCACTCTGTCCCGATTACGATATGGCCTAAAAGCTGGCCCGCATCTGTGTAATCATTTGCTGGAAATGCGGATAATTCTTCCATTTTTCCTATGTCATGGAACATAGCAGCCGTCAAAAGGAGATCACGGTTTAAAATGGGATACTGCCTGCAAAAAGCATCGCAGAGTGACGTTACCCCCAATGTATGCTCCAGCAGCCCCCCTACAAAGCCGTGATGTACTGTTTTTGCCGCGGAATGGAATTTAAAGCGTTCCTCAAACGCTTTATCTTCCAGAAAAAACATAGATAAGAGCTTTTGAAGGTAAGGGTTTGCCACCGTTTTGATATAATCCTTCAACCCCTCATACATCTGGCCAATATCATTTTCACTCACCGGCAAATAATCCGCCGGATCGTATTCCCCGGGCTGTGCTTTGCGGACCCGTTTCATATTAAGCTGCAGCGCCCCTTGGAAGCTGGTCAAATCACCTGTGACGCAGATATAATCCAGTGCCCCAAAATCATCAATCCCATTAGATCCTGGCTCCCAAATCTTGGCATCAAGCATACCTGTTTTATCTTGTAAAATTACATTTTCATAAGGTTTTCCGTTTTTGGTAAGCGCGGACTGCTTGTATTTGCAGAGAAAAACCTCGTTGATCCTCTCGCCTTCCCGGAACGTTTCTATATATTTCATAACTTTTTCGCTGCGCTGCAGCTTCTCCTTCCTGTCTAATATACATGTTTATTGCAGTATGCCTGCTGCTACCGCACATGTTACTTCAAGATATTCGTCCATCCCCTGCCTTTTTACTGTTATATCAACGGTTTGCCCTGGATTCATTGAAAGTACTTTTGTCTCGTATTCCTTTATTGAGGATATTTCTTCCCCATCCATACTTACAATGACATCCCCCCCCTGTAGCCCCGCAGCCAATGCAGGTGAATCTAATACCACTTCTTTGATATATACCCCTCTTGGTATGTCGTATTCTTCGGCAATCTTATTTGTAACTGTTACCACTTTAAGCCCCAGATAAGGAATATCCCTGCCATTAGAGAGCATTTCAATCTGTTTCTTTAAATCGGAAACCGATATCGCGGTCAGTGTATTGTCGTCTCCGTTCACACTGTATTCCTGCATAACCAGGCCAACTATCTCGCCCTCCAGGTTCAACAGGACGCCGCTGCTGTTGCTGCTTCCAACTATATCTGTTGTAAATACGGTATATGTCATGTCTACAGTCTGAATCACATTTCCTACAGATGTTATGTTTCCTGTCCCGATTGAATAATTGGTCCCTAACGGGCTCCCTATTGCGATGGCAATATTCCCCTGTGATACTGCCCTGGAATTGCCCAGGTGTGCATAAGAAATCCGGCTTTTGGTGCTTTCACCCAATTCAGCTAGATCTACAGCTAACACGGCAATCCCCGTGTTGCCATCATATTTTTTTAAGCCGGCGGCTATTGTCACTTCGTCAATAAATGTCACGCTAAGGGTTTCTGCTTGCTGTACGACTTTATGTTCGGTCAAAATTAAAAGCTCGCTCCCATTATCCCCAATGATAATCCCCGAAGCCTGGCCGTTGCTTTCATATGCATTATTATACCAGTCCATATCGCTTTTTACGCCAGTAACGGTCACAACTGAGCGGTTTGCCTCTTTTCCGATTGCATAAATTTTGTTGTGCAGAATCTGGTAGTCCGATAGTTCCAGTTCTTTTACTACAGACGGCGGCTCTTCTGTCTCTTGGACCTCTGTCCCCTGCCCCTCTTGCGTATGCCCGGCCTCTTCTGTATCTGGCATAACTGCTTCTGTCCCCCAGTCGTCTTCCGGAATTGAAATAGTCGGATCCTCTTTTGGATGAAGCCAATTCTCCATGATAGGACGCATTACGGTAAATACAAAACATGCCACCAAGCCAAATATCACAGCAAACGCAATCGTAGAAATACCTTGTTTCAACAATCTTTTTTTATTCACTGGCTTTTTTATAATCTTTTCTTTTATAAATGCAAACTCTTCCTTATTTTCTTCCGCCATACCATTTCTTCTCCTTACTTAATTCGGTATGAACCGCCGCTGCCTTAAAGTGCATGTAAAAACCGCTTTCTGCCAGATTTACGTCCACTGAATGGGGGATACAGATAGCTGGATTCAATTTTAAAACACGCTATAAGGCGCCAAGCGGCGGTGAATCACTTGCCTACCCTTTATTATACGAGGAATGGGGTAGGGATGCAAGAATTTATTTTATCAACTGTAGGTTTCCTAAGTAAAAACCTTGTAACAATCCCCCGCTTATGCTATTGTGTTATAAATAGTTTTTGTAAGGGGGATTTCCATTATGAAACAGCTTTTCAGCGCTATCCTGTTCTTGTTTTGCACATTTCTCCTTGCTGGCTGCGCCGGCAGGCACGCTGGCAATACACTGCTGGAAAACGCATCACCGGATACAAGCGCCTTGGCCTTATATTGTTACGACGGCAGTATAACCACATGCAGCTACCTTTACGACAGCACCGAGGTTCAAAAAGCCCTGCAGTCCCTTTCTGCCGTAGACGCAAAAAAAAGCGGAAACTTTACGCCTTCTCAGGCGGCGGCCCCTGTCTACGCCATAAGCATCGGCGGCAAAGACGGAAATGACATCCAGGCGGCGTGGTCAAATGGTTACTGGATTGCACAAAACGGCGTCTCCTACCGCTTTGATTACGATTTTAAGGCCCTTGCCAGCGAATACAGCTGGTCCGATCCGCAAACATGGACATCCACTGCGATCCTGCCGTGCGCAAGGCATTTAAGCCAGGACAGCTCAGGCTGGTACGCCCCCTTCCTCACTCCTGCAGAACCGCTTGACCCTCCAGAAAATATTTCGGCAAGCATGGTTTCCAGGGAAAATGATGCTATTACTGTGGCATTTGAAAACCAAGGGGACGCCCAGTGGACTTACGGAAAATACTTTTCACTGCATGTCCTTTTGGACGGCATCTGGTACGTTGTCCCTCCTATACCGGACAGCATCTGGGGCTTTCCTGATATTGCATGCATCCTCCCTGCACATACGGCACAACAAGAAACTTACAGCCTTACTATGTATGGCAGCCTGCCGGACGGCACATACCGGCTTGTAGCAGAAAACCTGGCAGTAGAATTAACACTGCCATAATATAAAGGATGGTTTTATTATGAATCAAAAAGCATTACACACATTAGAATATGATAAAATTATAGAAACATTAACTGGATATGCATATAGCGCCGCCGCCAAAGAGCAGTGCCAAAACCTGCTTCCTATGGCCGACGTATCTGCAATCCGCGAAGCGCAGCGCCAGACAGAAGATGCGCTTACCAGGATTTTCCGAAAAGGCAGCCTTTCCTTTGCCGGAATCCATCCGTTTGGGGCGTCCCTAAAACGCCTGGAAATCGGAGGTACCCTAAGCATTCCGGAATTCCTGCAGCTTAGCACCCTTTTAGAAGCTGCCAGGCGTGCGAAAGCATTTGGGAGAAGGGAACGCGACGATACACCGCCAGATTCCCTGGAAGGTTTTTTTACGGCGCTTGAACCCTTAACCTCCTTAAATGATGAAATCAAACGCTGTATCTTATCCGAAGACGAAATCAGCGATGACGCCAGCCGGACGTTAAAATCCATACGCCGTTCGATCCAGGGCATGAACGAACGCATCCGCAGCCAGATGAATAAAGTTATGAGCCAGGCGTCAAACAACGGCTTCTTACAGGACACAGTCATCACGATGCGTGACGGCAGGTACTGCCTTCCCGTCAAGGCGGAAGCCAAAAACCAGGTTTCCGGCATGATACACGATCAGTCGTCAAGCGGTTCTACGCTCTTTATTGAACCTGCTTCCGTGGTCAACCTAAATAACGAATTAAAAGGGCTTTTCTTAAAAGAAGCCAAAGAAATTGAAGTTATCCTGGCCAATTTAAGCATACAGGTTTCAGAATATGCATTAGCCATATCAGACAATTACCGGCTCTTAACTACGCTGGATTTTATATTTGCAAAAGCGCAGCTTGCCAAACTGCACAATGGTGTGGCCCCTCTGTTTAACACCGACGGACGCATCCATATTCGAAAAGGCAGGCATCCCCTGCTGGATCCAAAAAAAGTGGTTCCAATTGATGTAACGCTCGGAGATACATTTGACCTGCTTATCATTACCGGGCCAAATACTGGCGGTAAGACAGTTTCCTTAAAAACCGTAGGGCTTTTGACCTTAATGGGGCAGGCAGGGCTGCATATCCCTGCAAACGACCGCTCCGAGCTGGCTGTCTTTGAGGAAGTATTTGCCGATATCGGGGATGAACAGAGCATTGAACAAAGCTTAAGCACCTTTTCATCCCACATGACGAATATTGTATCCATCTTAAAAAATGCAAGTGAAAAATCTTTAGTGCTTTTCGACGAGCTGTGCGCCGGGACAGACCCGACGGAGGGCGCTGCCCTTGCAATTTCCATACTCTCAAAGCTGCACGCACAGCGTATCCGCACGATGGCAACAACACATTACAGTGAAATCAAAATTTACGCACTATCCACCGATGGCGTGGAAAACGCCTGCTGCGAATTTTCTGTGGAAACGCTAAGCCCCACTTACCGCCTATTAATCGGCATCCCTGGCAAAAGCAATGCATTTGCTATTTCTGGCAAAATCGGTTTAGACCCGGCTTTAATCGAAGACGCTAAAAGCCGGATTACCGAATCGGAAGCCAACTTTGAAGACTTACTCGCAGATTTAGAACATAGCCGCACAACCATAGAGCGTGAGCAGAATGAAATCAACGCGCACAAACAAGAGATTGCCGCCCTCAAACAAAAGCTGGAGCAAAAACAAGCCCGCATAGACCAAAGCCGTGACAAAATAATTAAAGAAGCCCAAAAACAGGCGCTTGCCATTTTAAAGGACGCAAAAGACTTTGCCGATGAAAGCATCCGCAATTTCAACAAATTTGGGCAGTCACATGTACCTGCAAGCGAAATGGAAAAAGAGCGGACACGCCTGCGCAGCAAAATGTCCGATACCGAAAAACAGCTTTCCCCCAAAAAAGACAGCTCTGCCCAAAATAAAAAACCGCCCCAAAAACTGCGGATTGGCGACTCTGTCAAAGTACTTTCCATGAATTTAAAAGGTACTGTCCACACATTGCCAAATGCTAAAGGGGATTTGTATGTACAAATGGGGATTTTACGTTCATTAGTCAACCTTAACGACCTTGTACTCTTAGAAGACGAAACGCCTTCCTACGGAAAGAAACCAGGCAAATCCGGCACAGGCAAACTTCAAATGGGCAAATCCGCTTCCATTTCCGCCGAGCTTAACCTAATTGGCAAAACAACCGACGAAGCCATTGCCCTTCTCGACAAATATTTAGACGACGCTTACATTGCGCACCTGCCATCCGTACGCATTGTCCACGGCAAAGGCACGGGCGCATTGCGCAGTGCAGTACAAAAGCACCTCAAACGGCAGAAATATATCAAGTCTTTCCGTTTAGGCGAGATGGGGGAAGGCGATGCAGGCGTTACTATTGCAGAATTTAAAAATGAATAGATTTTAAGGGAGGTTTTTTATGGTTGCCAAACAAAAAATTCTGATTGTAGACGATGATGTCAATATTGCGGAATTGATCTCGCTTTACCTGACAAAAGAATGCTTTGATACCCGCATCGTAAATGACGGAGAAGAAGCCCTTACTGTATTTGAACAATATTCACCTAACCTGATTTTACTTGATTTAATGCTGCCGGGCATAGACGGCTACCAGGTTTGCCGGGAAATACGTGGAAAACATGATATCCCCATTATCATGCTTTCCGCCAAAGGCGAAATCTTTGACAAGGTCCTCGGGTTAGAGCTCGGCGCAGACGACTATATTATGAAGCCCTTTGATTCCAAAGAGCTTGTCGCTCGGGTTAAGGCCGTCTTACGGCGCTACCATCCGGTTTCTAAAAACCAGAAAGCTAATTCTGACATCAAATGTGTTGAATATCCAGGCTTAGAGGTCAACCTCTCCAACTATTCCGTCGTTTACAACGGACATGCCGTAGATATGCCGCCAAAGGAATTAGAGCTTTTGTACTTCCTTGCTTCCTCCCCCAACCAAGTATTCACCAGGGAACAGCTGTTAGACCATATCTGGGGCTATGAATACATTGGGGATACCCGCACCGTAGATGTTCACGTCAAGCGGCTGCGGGAAAAAATCAAAGATACTGGCTCCTGGAGCTTAGCGACCGTATGGGGGATCGGCTACAAATTTGAAGTTAACGGGTGATATCATGAAAAAAACAATTTATCCTAAGCTATTTGCCGGATATCTTCTGTTTGGCATTTTAGGGTTTACGGTAATTTCAACCATTACTTACCACCTATCATACCGTTATACCCAGGACAGAGAAGCCTCCGACCTTTATAAAGAAGCAAACCTCATCGCTTCTGATTATGCCTCCAGCTACTACGGCAACACCGTTACGTTAACGGAGTTTGAAGAGCGCTTAGAAGCCCTTTCGCACTATCTTTCCGCCCAGATATGGATTATTGGGGCAAACGGGGATATCCTGGTCAACTCCTCCCAGAAAGCAGACCTTTCCAATATCGAAACCATCGAGGGCTTCAATATCACCGACTTTGGCTCCGACTACTACCAGACGGGACATTTTTACGGCAGGTTTAGGGAGGAGCGCCTAAGCGTATACGCGCCAATTTCCATTGATTACAAAGTAAAAGGCTACGTTTTCATACACAAGCCTACAAATAGTATCATAACCTTCAACAACGGGCTTTTATACATATCTTATTTCACGCTTGCCATCCTAATCCTATGCGCATTTGTACTGCTTGCCATTTTTACCTGGACCATAATCCTGCCCATCAAAAAAATCACCAAAGCAGCCGGAGAATACGCTTCCGGTACATTTGACCACCCGGTAAATGTCCATAGTGATGACGAAATCGGCTACTTAGCCGCCGCTTTCACTTATATGGCAAACGAGCTGAACACACTAGAAGACGATCAGCGGAAATTTGTATCCAACGTATCCCATGATTTCCGCTCCCCCCTGACTTCAATCAAAGGGTATGTGGAAGCCATGCTCGACGGCACCATCCCCACTGAAAACCAGGAAAAATATTTAAAAATCATTCTGTTTGAAACAGAACGCTTAAACAAACTAACGGAAAGCCTGTTAGAACTAAATAAATACGGCAAACGGGGCGTTATGCTGGATATCTCCAAATTTGATATCAACCACACCATCAAAATGACCGCTCAGACATTTGAGGGGATTTGTAAGGACAAACGTATTTCTATCGAGCTGATATTAACCGGGCAGACCTTATTTACAAATGCAGATATAAGCAAGATTCAACGCGTCATCTACAACCTGCTTGACAACGCCATAAAATTTTCTCCGCCTGGTTCTACTATTACAGTAGAAACCACCGTAAAAAACGAAAAAATATTTGTTTCCGTCAACGACCGCGGGATCGGAATTCCAAAGGAAAGCCTGGGGAAAATATGGGAAAGGTTTTACAAATCAGATCTTTCAAGGGGGAAGGACAAAACAGGGACAGGGCTGGGGCTGGCCATTGCACGGGAAATAGTTTTGTCACATAAAGAAAATATTAACGTAATCAGTACCGAAGGAGTAGGGACGAAGTTTATTTTCTCGCTGCCGTTGTGCAATCAGGAGGATGAGTAACAGAAACAGGCTTACGCCTTTTTCCGGAACAGCATCATCCCCACTCCTATAAGCACCGTAAACAGCGCTATAAACTGCGATGTAGACAACGCCCCTACTGACCCGCGCTCCAAATCCCCTCTGAAATACTCCAGAAAAAAACGCCCCACACTATATGTTATAACATAAGCAGCCCCGACCATCCCGTTTTTTAGCCCTGCTTTTCGCCACAGCCAAAACAAAAACACAAAGTTCAAAAAATCGAGCCCTGAGGACACCAGCTGGATCGGAAACAGCTTTACGCCAGATGGGGCGTAAGACGATTCCTGAAATACCACACCGCAAACACTATTTGTTTCTTTCCCATAACAACACCCGGCCAGAAAGCATCCTATCCTGCCTATCGCCTGTGCCAGTGCAACGCATGGGACTGCGAGGTCAAATGTTTTCCAGAAATCGGTTTTTTTCTTTTTGCAGTACAAATAAGCGGTAAGCACACCGCCAATCAAGCCCCCAAATACAACGAAGCCATTCGTCAGATATTCTTTTATAATAGCAGGATCCGCTAAGATCTGTGGCAAAACTGTAAACCAAAACAATAATTTGGATGCCGCATAACCGCCGATTACAGCAGCTAGCCCTAGCCCCAGAATGTAACCATCTTCTCCCACACCACTCCGTTTCGCTTCATGTTCCCCTAACGTAATCGCTGCAATAATGCCAATTGCCGTCATAAGCCCATAACTGTATACCGTAAACGGGCCAATTGAAAATAATTCCGGTAACATTTGTCCCTCCTTTTTTGGAACGTATTTTAATATTGTCTATTCTATAACAAAAACCCCGGCCGTAATATACAACCGGAGTTTTACAACTACATCCTAAACCAGCTCTAACAAAACTTCTAAGGCACCGTCACCCCTGCGCTGGCCAATCTTAACAATTCTGGTGTAACCGCCGTTACGGCTTACATATTTTGGAGCGATCTCGTCAAATAATTTAGCTGGAAGATCCACTTCCTTCGTGTTGCGCTTCCTTCCAGGAGCCTCCTTTGGAACATAAGTCACCGGATAAAGTACTTTTAACATCTGCCTTCTGGCGTGGAGACGGGACGGCCTGTCTTTCTTGATCGTTTTATCTACTTCATCATAGATTGTCACGCGTTTGCCGTTTACGACTTCTTTCACACGCTTGCCGTCTTTATCCTTGCGCGCTACCTTTGCCTTGATAGTAACTTCGTCAAAATTATCTTTCTCTTTCACCGCCATAGCGATTAAGCCTTCTGCAATTTTACGCACTTCTTTTGCCCTTGCTTCTGTCGTAACGATCTTTCCGTTATAAATCAGCGCCGTTACCTGATTTCTTAATAAGGCTTTCCTCTGGGATGAATTTTTACCTAATTTTCTATATTTAGCCATGTTAACCTCCGTTTTGTGGAACACCCGGCATGCGCTTTGGGCTTACTTACCGGGTGCTGTTACCTGTTAGTTGCCTCCACTTCCCTTTTATGGAGCTGACCTCTCCCTGCCGTTTGGGCTTACGGAATTGGCCGTCTATGTGGATTAAAGGTCTTCACTCTGATTGAGCTGAAGCCCAAGCTCTTTTAATTTTGCCAGCACTTCCTCTAATGATTTCCTGCCGAGGTTACGAACCTTCATCATATCCTCCGGCGTCCGGTTGGTCAGTTCCTCAACCGTATTAATTCCTGCCCGCTTTAAGCAGTTATAGGAACGGACGGATAATTCCAGTTCGTCAATATTCATCTCTAACACTTTGCCCTTGGCATCATCTTCTTTCTCTACCATGACTTCCGCGGACATCGCGGTCTCTGACAGGTTGACAAAGAGGTTTAAGTGTTCGCTCAAAACCTTAGCAGCCAAGCTGACTGCTTCATCCGGTTCTAATGTTCCATTGGTATATACATCTAAAGTGAGTTTATCGTAATCTGTAATCTGGCCTACACGCGTATTCTCAACGGTTAAATTGACACGCTCTACTGGTGTGTAAATTGAATCGACTGCAATCACGCCGATCGGTACATCTTCCGATTTATTCTTCTCGGCGCTGACATAGCCTCTGCCCTTTGTAATGGTCAGCTCCATATACAGCTTGCAGTCGGCTCCTCCGTTTAAGTTCGCAATCACCAAATCCGGATTTAAAATCTGAATATCAGGATCTGCCTGGATATCGGATGCTGTAACAACACCTTCACCCTCAAATTCAATGTAAGCAACTTTTGGCTCATCTGTCGGACAAGTATTCTTAAGTGCAAGATTTTTGATGTTCATGATAATCTCAGTCACATCTTCTTTTACGCCTGGGATAGAACTGAACTCATGTAATACACCGTCAATTTTTATCTGGCTTACCGCTGCACCTGGTAAGGAAGAAAGCATGATTCTCCTTAAAGAATTGCCAAGCGTCGTACCATAGCCCCGTTCCAAAGGCTCGACAACAAATCTTCCATACTTTTTTTCTTCTGAAATTTCAGCGATTTCAATTTTTGGTTTTTCAAAATCGAACAATACAAAGCCCTCCTTTTCGGGTATATGCCTATCTGGGTCCGCCGACTGTTAAGCGGATACATCGTCCGCTTCGTTGCTTGCTCATAACCTGATTGCCGCATCTTGGCATTCCGGTTAAATTACTTACTATATAACTCGACGATAAGCATCTCGTCTACTGGTACATCGATCTGCTCCCTGGTAGGCAATTCTTTGATTGTCCCGCCCAATCCGTCTGCATCCATATCAATCCATTCCGGAACCAGCCTGCCTCCTGTTACCTCAATGATATCTTTAAACCTCTGCAGCCCTCTGCTTTTCTCCCTAACCTGGATCACATCGCCTGCCTTAATCAGATAAGACGGTACGCTAACGCATTTACCGTTGACTGTAATGAATTTGTGGTTAACGATCTGGCGGGATTCCCTCCTAGTACGGGCCAGGCCCATACGGAAGATAACGCTGTCAAGCCTTCTTTCCAGCATAATCATAAGGTTTTCACCCGTCATGCCCTTCATCTTGTCGGCTTTTTCATAATAATTGTGGAACGGTTTTTCCAGTACGCCATAGATGAATTTTGCTTTCTGCTTCTCCCTTAACTGAAGGCCATACTCGGAAATCTTCCGGTTAGCCCTCTTTAACTCTCTGTTTGATTTTTTATCTACTCCTAAATAAACCGGATCTAAACCCAGTGATCTGCACCTTTTAAGAATAGGAACTCTATTAACTGCCATCTTAGACTATCCCTCCTGATAAATTAGACTCTTCTGCGTTTTGGTGGACGACATCCATTGTGAGGAACTGGTGTTACGTCTCTGATACTTGTTACTTCCAGACCGCATGCAGAAAGTGCACGGATTGCGGCTTCCCTTCCTGATCCCGGTCCTTTAACCATAACATCTACTGATTTTAAGCCATGGATTAATGCTGCTTTAGTGGCTGTTTCTGCCGCCATCTGCGCAGCATAGGGAGTAGATTTCCTTGAACCTCTGAAACCAAGACCACCGGCACTTGCCCATGATAAAGCATTCCCTTCAGCATCTGTGATGGTAACAATCGTATTGTTAAATGATGACTGAATATGTGCCTGTCCGCGTTCAACGTTTTTCTTAACACGCTTTTTTGTCACTTTTTTTGTAACTTTAGCCATAATAAAACTAACCTACTTTCTTCTATTATATGTTGATATTGTGTCGTTAAGCTGCCAAAGAAGCCGCCCTAGGGCTATTTCTTCTTATTCGCAACTGTCCTCTTTGGACCCTTCCTGGTCCTCGCATTTGTCTTCGTGTTCTGCCCACGTACAGGAAGCCCTTTTCTATGGCGGATCCCACGGTAGCAGCCGATTTCCTGAAGACGCTTAATATTAAGCGCAATTTCCCTTCTTAAATCACCTTCCACCATCTGTGTCCTATCAATTACTTCACTGATCCTTTTTACTTCCTCGTCTGTCAAATCACGACAACGTGTATCCGGGTTTACATTTGCTTCGGCAAGGATACGGTTAGAGCTGGATCTGCCGATTCCGAAAATGTAAGTCAAACCGATTTCAACACGCTTTTCTCTTGGTAAATCTACACCTGCGATACGAGCCATTCGTCGTTGCACCTCCATAAAAATTCTTTTGCCGCCCGGGCCGTTTCCCTCCCTGGCTGCTGTTTTTGTTCCTTTGCTGCGGCAACAGCCTTCTGCAGCTCCGGTTCCCCGGCCTGAAATGACGTGCATGCACCTATTGCCGTTCCATAACTTAAAATCAAAAGACGCCCAAACGGATTCCGGTATGATAAACCCGGTGCGCCCGGCAGTGTTAATCCCCCGCACTTATTATGAACAGCGATAACAACCGTACCTGGCGTTTCGCTGCAGCCGCACATAATAAACCGGATAAATAAATTACCCCTGCCGCTGTTTGTGTTTTGGATTCTCACAGATAATCCTGATACTTCCTTTGCGCTTAATCACCTTGCATTTTTCGCACATAGGTTTAACTGATGATCTTACTTTCACAGCAAAGCCTCCTTTCTTACAAGTACCTTGTTCTGTGGATTTGTACTATTCGCCAAAAACTGGCTAAAAGCATACGCATATTATTATATCATAGCATTTAAGAATCGTCAAGAAAATTTTCTAGATTTCAGATTGCGACAGATAGAAAAGGTACAAGTGAAAAAATGCCCACCCTGTCCACGCCAGGATGGGCGCCTCATACTAAGCAGTAAGTACTCCCTTAAGGAAACTCCATCTTTGGATCCTTACTTATCCCTCCAGATAATCCGCCCCTTCGTCAAATCATACGGCGACATTTCAATCGTCACCTTATCCCCGGGTAAAATCCGGATAAAGTTCATCCTCAGCTTCCCGCTGATATGCGCTAAAATCTGGTGCCCGTTTTCAAGCTCCACCTGGAACATTGCGTTTGGAAGTTTCTCCACAACCTTACCTTCTACTTCGATAACATCTGCTTTTGACATTCCTATTGCCTCCTACTGATTGATTGATCGTTCATAATCCCTTACCGCCAGCCGGATCTGCTCATCCCGCGGCGGCTCGCTTGCTTCAAGCCGCATCCGGACCTCATCCGGAATATGTTTTATCACCTGATAATGCTTCTCATTCTTCTTCTTGGGACGCTCCCTGGTATGCGCCGTTCCGTCTGCCAGGTATGCAAAACGCCCCTCTTTCGCTAAAATCAGGTAAATCCTGTCCTTGTCGTGCCCGGATAGGGACTTTGCAAATTCATACTTCATGCATTCCCTCCTGGCTTCCAAATTCCCCGCGCAACCTCATCCTCTGTTATGGTGAGGATTTCCGGCCGCCCGTTTGTAATCAGGATTGTGTTTTCATAATGGGCGGACAGCCTGCGGTCACAGGTGACGACAGTCCATCCGTTCTTGCGCCACCCAACCTTCCATGTCCCTTCGTTTATCATTGGTTCTACCGCAAGCGTCATCCCAGGCAATAGCCTGATGCCCCTGGTCAGTTTCCGGAAATTAGGCACCTCCGGCTCCTCGTGCAGGTGCTTGCCAATCCCATGGCCAACCAGATCCCGCACCACGCCGTATCCATGGCCCCTGGCATAATCATAAACCGCCGCAGATATCTGGTGTAAATACCTTCCGGCCGTGGCATTTTTCATTCCGGCAAAAAAGCTCTCCCTCGTACGCCGTATTAAAAGCCTGGCATTTTTCGGTATATCCCCAATCCCATGCGTCCTGGCTGCATCGGAATGGTAGCCTTTATAAATCACCCCAATGTCCAGGCTGACAATGTCTCCTTCTTTTAACACGCGTTTCGGAGACGGGATGCCGTGCACGACTTCTTCATTTATGGAAACACAAACCGATGCGGGAAATCCCTGGTAATTTTTAAAAGACGGGATACAGCCGCAGCTTCTTATCATATCCTCGCACATACGGTCAATCTCTAATGTAGTCATTCCCGGCTTTAACGCTTTCCCCAAATCCTGGTGTACTTTACCCAGAATTTTACCGGCTGCCCTCATAAGTTCTATCTCCCTGGCAGATTTGATTGTTACAGGCATAGGTTAAGCTCCTAAAATCCGGACAATATCTGCAAATACATCATCCATAGGACGTGTCCCGTCTACGGATTTTAAAATCCCCTGGGCACTGTAATACTCAATCAACGGCTGGGTCTGTTCATGATAAACGGCCAGGCGTTTCTGCACGGTTTCTGGCTTGTCGTCATCACGCAGGACAACGGCGCTGCCACATTTATCGCAGATGCCCTCTGCCTTCGTCGGAATATTGACAATATGGTATGTCGCGCCGCAGCTTAAACATGCGCGCCTTCCACCCATGCGGTTTACAATATTTTCGTCTGGAACGTCCACGTCAATGGCATAATCCATTTTTTCACCCATCTTAGAAAGCGCTTCATCTAACGCTTTCGCCTGTGGGATAGTCCTCGGAAAACCGTCTAATACAAAACCGTCTTTACAGTCTTCTTTTATAATGCGGTCTGCAACCAGCTCTACAACCAGCTCATCCGGCACCAGCAAACCCTGGTCCATATACTCCTTTGCTTTTGCCCCAAGCGGTGTGCCTTCTTTGATGTTAGCACGGAAAATATCACCCGTGGAAATGTGCGGGATCTGATATTTCCCGGCAATCTGCTTCGCTTGTGTGCCTTTTCCTGCCCCGGGCGCGCCGAGCATAATAATCTTCATAAGAATACCTTCCTCCTTTTTCATCCATAAACGCCGCGGCTTGTTGTAAATGATGCAAGCCCAGTCCTTTTAGTAAAAACCTGCAGTCTGCCGCAGACATAATCCTTTGGGGATATGCCGCTTCCCCGAAGATAAATACACGATTGGAGATACGGCAAAAGCCAGTATCTCCAAATCTTATATTAATCATTTAAAAATCCTTTATAGTAGCGTACCAGCATCTGTGACTCAATCTGTTTGATTGTTTCAATGACAACACCTACAATAATAATGATAGATGTTCCGCCGAAAGATATATTTGCATTAAATACACCGCTGAAGAATATCGGCAGAAATGCAACGAATGCCAGGCCAACAGCCCCTATAAAAACAATATATGTCAGGATTTTATTTAAATACTCACTGGTTGGCTTGCCCGGACGGATACCCGGGATAAAGCCGCCCTGTTTTTTCATGTTGTTTGCAATCTCAAGCGGGTTAAACGTAATAGATGTGTAGAAATATGCAAACGCAATGATCAGCGCAATATAAATCACAAGCCCGATAGAGTAAACCGGTTCGCTTAAGTTACACCAGTTCGACTGGGACAATCCCTTTAAAATCTTGCTGCCGATCCCCGTACCGTTGCCCTTGCCTATCAGGGAAGCAATAATGACCGGGGTCTGCATCAGTGACTGCGCAAAAATAACCGGGATAACACCGCCGGTGTTTACTTTTAACGGGATATGGGTTGACTGCCCGCCAACCTGCTTCCTGCCCTGCAGCTTCCTGGAATACTGTACCGGAATCCTGCGCTCCGCATCCTGCAGTAATATAACAAATACTACCATCGCAATAATAACCGCAAGAATAATAACCGCAGCAAGTACAGCCTTTGCCGGTACACTCTGCCCAGATATAAACTGCTGGTATAATGTGCTTAAATCTTCCGGCAGGCGGGAGATAATATTAATAACAAGCACGATGGATATACCATTTCCAATTCCTTTTTCCGTTATCCTCTCGCCAAGCCACATCAAAACTGCTGAACCAGCGGTTAAGGTAACAACAACGGAAATAACACTTAATGCATTGTAGTTGGTCAGATAGCCACTACGCCCAAACCCGATTGCCATTGCAACGGATTCGATCAATGCAAGTCCTACCGTGACATAACGGGTAAATTCTGCAATTTTCTTCCTGCCCTCTTCACCATCTTTCTGCATCTCCTCTAATTTGGGAATTGCAATTGTAAGAAGCTGCATAATAATGGAGGATGTGATGTAAGGCGTAATATTCAATGCAAAGATTGACATCTGTTCAAAAGAACCACCTGTTACAGCATCAAAGAAACTGAATGCATCATTGCTCTGTGTCGCAAACCAGCTTTTGAATACTTCCTGATCAACACCCGGAACCGGAAGCTGGCTTCCAATCCGGATTATAATCAGCATTAAAAAAGTAAATATGATTCGATTCCGTATATCCTTAATCTTAAATGCATTACGGAGTGTCTTTAACATTAGATCACCTCTGCTTTTCCACGACGGGCTTTCACTTCTTCACGGAGAGATTTTATCTCTGCCCTTCTGTTAAAGGATTTTACCTCTGCTTTTCCGCCAAGGGCTTCAATTTGCTCTTTTGCCTTTGCGCTGAACCCATTTACCTGTACGGTAAGCTTCTTGGTCAGTTCACCATTCCCAAGGATTTTTACGCCGTCCCTTGGGTTTTTGACAATCCCTTTTACCATCAAATCAGCTACCGTCACTACGGAACCGTTATCAAACACTTCAAGGGCCGATAAATTGATCCCTACGATATCCTTGGAATTGATGCAGGTGAATCCCCTCTTTGGAATCCTCCTGTATAACGGCATCTGCCCGCCTTCAAAACCCGGCCTTGGAGCACCGGAGCGGGCTTTTTGCCCCTTATGTCCTTTGCCGGCCGTCTTGCCGTTTCCGGATGCATGCCCGCGTCCTCTTCTAAATCTGTTATGCACAGAACCCCGTGCAGGGCTTAAATTTGATAAATCCATTCTGGCACCTCCTTATCTTTGAGACTAGATTTCTTCTACTTTTACTAAATGCCGTACATTCTGGATCATTCCGCGAACCGACTTGTTATCCGGCATGATGACTGTCTTGCCGATTTTATTTAAGCCTAAGGCTACCACTGTCTTTTTGTTCTTGGGAACTGCACCGATTGTAGACTTTACCAGTGTGATTTTTAATTGTTCTGCCATTTTAAATACCCTCCTTAACCGACGATTTCTTCCACAGATTTGCCGCGGAGCCTCGCTACTTCTTCTGGGGATTTTAACTGGCTTAAAGCATGGATTGTGGCAAGCACAACGTTCTGCTTGTTATTTGAGCCAAGGGATTTGGTACGGATGTTGCTGATCCCGGCAAGCTCACACACACTACGTGCCGGGCCGCCTGCGATTACACCGGTACCTTCCGGAGCCCTTTTTAATAATACGGATGCGCCAGTATGTTTTCCTGTTGTGTCATGCGTGATACTCTTGTTATCATCTAACTTTACTTCGATTAATTTTTTCATTGCGTCTTCTTTCCCTTTGCGGATAGCTTCCGGGATTTCAGTTGCTTTGCCAAGACCGGCGCCGACATGGCCGTTGCCGTCGCCAACAACTACCAGCGCGGTAAAACGGAAGTTACGCCCACCTTTGACAACCTTAGTTACACGCTTGATTGATACCACTTTTTCATTTAATTCAAATTGACTAGCATCAATGATTGTACGTTTCATGTATTCGCGTCCTCCTTCTAAAACTCTAAACCAGCTTCACGGGCCGCATCGGCTAAAGCTTTGACTTTACCCTGGTAAATATAGCCACCCCTGTCGTATACGACTTTCGTGATGCCTTTGTCCAATGCCCTTTTCGCGATTACTGTTCCAAGGTGTGCTGCTGCTTCTACATTATTGGTCTTTTCAAGCCCTTCGCTTACTTCCTTCTCTACGGTAGAAGCAGACGCAAGCGTATGGCCAACCGTATCGTCGATTACCTGAACGTACATATGGCTGTTGCTGCGAAATACCGCCAGACGCGGCCGTTCTGTTGTCCCGGCAAGACGATTACGAAGTCTTCTGTGCTTTTTTTGACGAACTTCTGATCTTGATTTCTTTCTTATCATTCTTTGTCCACTCCTTTACCTATTTCTTGCCAGTCTTACCGACTTTACGCCGGATAATTTCATCAGCATATTTAATACCCTTGCCCTTGTATGGCTCAGGCCTTCTCTTATCCCTGATTTCGGCAGCGTACTGGCCAACCTTTTCTTTATCAATCCCTTTAACGGTAATCTTGTTGCCCTCTACGGTAGATTCAATGCCTTCCGGATCCGTCATCTCTACCGGATGGGAATATCCTAAGTTCAAGGTCAGCTTTTTCCCGGATTTGGATGCCCTATAGCCGACGCCGTTTACCTCAAGGAGCTTTGTATAGCCGTCAGTTACGCCGACTACCATATTGTTGATTAACGTCCTGGTTAATCCATGCAGTGACTTCATCCTTTTTAAATCGTTTGGCCTTGTTACGGTAATAACGGAATCTTCTAATTTGATGCTCATTTCCGCCGGGAGTGTTCTTTCCAGAGTCCCTTTTGGACCTTTTACAGTCACATGATTATTTTCTGCAATGTCGACAGTAACGCCTGCCGGAACTGCGATTGGCATTCTTCCTATTCGTGACATGCCCG
>OFGF01000874.1_pt1 | contig 22106 bp, 27 predicted proteins | sample 1521711 | NCBI WGS metagenome assembly OFGF01 (sample SAMEA3504092, study PRJEB24116) | mouse gut metagenome | biome: mouse gut; feature: mouse-associated habitat; material: faeces | place: Denmark | collected 2011 | reverse complement strand
CACATAACCTCCTGCAATCCGCTCCTGGCGAATCAGCTCATAATCCAGTTCAAACAACCTGTTCCAGTTATGGAATAACCTGTAATTCTGCAAGTGGATATCTGCCTCTTCCTCCAGTGCCAGGAGCGACCGGTTCTGGCTTTCCAGTTCTTGGATTTTCTGCACATCTTCGTTTCCCCTTTTTAAAACCTCTGCATATGCATTCAAGATTTCAGCCATATAGAGTACTCGTCCTGTATTACGCAACACCTCCAACGCAGTTCTCAGCAAATAACAGCATCTATCATAATCTCCTATTTCCTTTTTTTGTTCCACAAAAAGCAGCACGGCATACGGGTACACCTTTGCCAGTTCCGTTTCCTCGAATGAATTCTGTTTCAAATATTGAATTACCTCTTCCAGTTCTTCTTCCCCTCTTGCATATGGGCTTTTCCGGCTTACTTCCCACCGGAACAAAAGGAGCCTTAGTTCTTCCGCACTCAGCGCACTGCCATCTTTTAAGCATGTTTCGGAATCCATTGTCTGGACGATTGCCTCTTCAATCAGGCGCAAAATTTCTTCGATGATGTCTGCCCTGATTTGCCGCCCTGCGTTTTCTTCGGATACGGCTTTCAGCCACAAGAGCTGCGCCGTCTCCTGACAAATGTACTGACGGTGGAGCGGCTGCTTCGCCTGCTTCTTTTTTCCGTATTGATACAACACCTTCTCCGCCTCTCCCATATCCCGGTGGCAAATCGCCCTCTGCACATAATATTGCAGTTCATACAGTTCGTATACATCCAGCGGCAGGATGTATTCTATCCGGTCTGTTGACTTTCCCATCCTCTCAAATAATCGGTCCAGTTCAAAATATCCCGGCTCTGACTGATCTGTCTCTATTCTTGCATAAGTAGATAAGGAATAAAGACCTTTGCAGAGTTGGCTTTGTGTGTATCCAGCCTCCTTCCGGAGCTTTGTCAGTAGTTCTCCGATTCCCTTCTCCATACAATTTTCCTTTTTCATAACCTGCTATTTCTCTCCGTATGTGGATTTTTCTCATGTTCTGTATGGCTTATCTTGAACGAACCGTACTGAACCATGGGGTACTTACATTTTACACCCTTATTTCTTCCGCCGCAATCTATAATGACAAATAGGAGACGAAGATTGAATACGTCTACACAGTTACATTGATTGGTTATTCGCTATATATGCGGCTTCTCTGATAACCAATTAAAATTGCACCTTGAATGCCTATATGCCTTTTTGTTCGCTGTCAGATTTATCCTCCATCGTCTTGACTAAAAACGCTGTCAGATTGACTCCGACAGCGTTTTTTATTTCATATAAACAGAATCCGACAGCCTTGCTTCCGGCTCTACCATACCGGAACCATGGTTGATTTCACAAACCATCTTCTTCAATTCCTCTGCTGTGACTCGTCCGGTATCCTTCAGTAACAATAGTTCATGTACCGAGCAAGGCAGGATGTAGAAATCCCCACCTTGCTCTTGCGCAAATTCCCGCAACAAATCCTCCCGTAAGATTGCCCTCCCTCCATAACTCTCGCTTGGATTCTTCACCACATGTAATTGTTCAATCCCTGCTAGGCAAGCTTTTATTTCTCCTGCTTCTACCTGCTTCGTAAGCAGTTCTGCCATGCCTGGGTCAGCCGTTTCCCGAAGCAGCTTTTTCCTAACAAATTCCATTACGGATTCTACTCGGAAACTTTCTTTCCTTAGATTTCTTAAAGCCGTCCTCCACAGCCCCTCTAACCCTACCTTCCAAGTTTCCATCTGTTCCCAATTCACAAGCACTGAGGCTATCATTTCCTGTTCTTCTTTCACAAGAATATAAAATACAACTGCAAAATCCAGATATTCCTTATAAAAAACGCTATCAGACTTACTCCGATAGCGTTAAAAACAATGATAAAACTATATACCAAACATTTTTCTTGTACTTTCGACATCTTCCACACTACAGCCAAGATTCTCGGCAATCTGCACATTTGTTAAATCCGGGTTCTTCTTAACCATCTGGAAAATATCTGCCGATAACGTGATTCCCTGCCATATTCCTTCCTGCAATTTCACTTGCATATCTTCCTCATAGCTATACTCTGCAATCAACATATTCTCCACCTCGCTTCCTTTCCTCTTTAAATAATCTGCCAGAATCCCCTTTTCAATACATTCCTTGATTGCCTTTTTAATGGCGCCTTCTTCATCCGAATACTTTCTCACCGTGCTGATAAACTGGCTATATTCCTTTAGTATCCCACATTTATCCAGAATCCCATGCGCTTTATCGGAATTGATGTTAATAACCTTCACCTTTAATTCTACAGAATTTTCTCCTGCCGGATTCATAAATGCGTCTGACAGAGTCAGCACTTGCTCTAACGGCTGTTCCTTCTCGCCATTGTAAAATACATAAAACTCTGGGGTCGGTATCTTCACCAATGTCGTCCTGTAGCGTGCCTTGCTGTCTACCAACTGCTCATATGCCCTTCCCACATACATCAAGCAGCGCAAGGGCATGTTTCTATTGATAGTGCTTTGATGTTCTCCGAAAACAAGCACCAGCCCATTCACCTCACAAGAAATGTCATTCTTGAAGTTCTTATATAAGACATCATCAATCTTTACCTTCCGAATGATCGTTTCATCCTCATAGTTTGTATCATGCAACGCATTATATAAACTCAGCAGATTCTTCTTTGCCGTTTCATCCTGGTAAAAGAGGTCAACAAAGAGACTATCTTTATGTTCTCGGTTCTCCTTCTCCATTTTCCTGCACCTGCCTTTCCTTTATCTTTATACTACCATACTTCATTTGGGGTTTCAATTATCGGTTTCTAATCTCTTTACGCACATGTTTGTCTCCCCGTCTTTTTGAATTTACGGTTTCTGCATTTGAGATAATCTTTGGTCGATATGTAATTGCTGATTACAACTACAGGTTCCCCACATTCACAGCAGAGGAAATCCCCTTCTCCGGCCGCTATTAAATTTTTACAGAACTCGCAAACAGCCATCCTTTTCCTTTTACCCATGTCCTCTCCTTCCGTTTCTTGTCCAACAATTCTACTCCTTTTGCTTTGAAATCTTTATGACCAATTTCTTCATATATCTATATAGTACAGATACTGTCCATATCAGATTTTTACTGAAATGAAACATACCAAAAGTTAGAATGTTACTACTCTGGTACTTTTACAAGTATCAATAGAATAATATATAATTGAAATCCTATATTTTTACTGATTTTGTGTATTATGATATGGCATAGACATACAGAATCGACTCTTAGAGATTTTAAAATGACGCCAAGAAGGAATATACTCACAATTTCCCAAAATATCTATTCTTCAATAGCTTATCTTCCCAATCCCTCTATCAAAGTTCCGCTAGAAATCCTATCGTAATATTTAATCCTTCATACTAAAAAATTGTGTCCGATTCGGACACCCTAAACCATACCCAAAGGGCATACCGTAATACATGCCCTTCGGGCTGGTGGACTTCGTCCATTAATGTATAGGTAACCCTCATTAAGATTTACACCTTATCTTTTTCTCTGGTTTTGAAACCGCTCCTCCTTCCGTGTCGCATTGTCCCTTACCACTACTTGATGATACTTTTCCAGCATTTGGTCTTTCCTTTTCAAAGCCCTCTCCATACTGCCGCAGGAATATCCCCAGGGAAGCCTTTTCCCTTCATCATCTAACACATAAACATCCGCCCCTTCCCATGTAAAATCATCCAGGTTCCCATTGACGTAAGCACGTTCTTCCATCACAAAATCCGCCAGCAGTTCGGCCATCCTATACATGGCCTTATTATCTTCATATAACGTCTTGAATGTACCGAGGCCATGCTGGCATTTTTCCCTTTTGTTAAAATACTCAATCCATAAGTCCAAATAAATCCCCTCATTGCCGCCATAGTTAAGATTGCTTCGCAAATTAAATTCATAAGTTCTGATTGGGGCTGGGTTTCCATCTGCAAGACTGTAATCCAGTATATCCGGCAGTTTTCCCTTGTCTTTTAAAATATTATGAATCTTATGGAATAATTCTTCCGTTGTCATTGGCTTTTTCATAATCTGAACCCCTCCCTTTCTATCATTTCTGGCACACATGGACAAAAAGCCAAAACATTCTCTGCCTAACACTTTTTTCTAATATGATTCTCCTATTTCTCATATATCCTGCCGTCGTCAAAGACTCTGTAAGCAATTACGTCTCCTCCCATCCTGCCTGTCACTTCTACAAAATCCGGAGTCTCATAGCAATCCATGACATAATCCAGACTCTCTAACGCCCTGTCCTGCGCCCTATTTACCCTTTCTTTACTTTTCACCATCTTCTTCCCTCCAATGCTAAATAAAAATACAACCATACAGTTACCAGCGATATCAAAACCAATACCAAAATCTCACTGTTCCGGTTTTCTGATATCATTAAAATAATATACAGTTGAACTCATCAACCGTAACAATGACCTATCATAATCTATTGTCAATAAATTATACATATCAAAAGAGAGCCGCAAAAATTTGCGACCCTCCTTTAAATTTTGAGTATAGAGTTCATCAGTTTTCATTCAAATTAAAGTTATCTTCCACACAGCTTAGTTCCTCTTAAGTTTCATCTACACAAACGGTTATCTTTTGGGATTCTAATTGGAATTCAACCTCAATGTGATTATCTTTAAACCATCCATTTAATTTTTTCATATATACTTTGTCACAATATGAACGAAAATCACAAATTTGTCCAGTCTCTCTAAAATAACATCGTGCAGAATCAAATTCTAAAGGAATCTCTATATTGTTGATAGCAATATACTCTCCCAATACTTCGTTTTCATTGTATACTTCGCAATCATAAGGAATCCGCAATAATTTCTTGCTTTCCTCAATCTCACCTTCTTCATATACTTCAAAATCCAACGTTTCCCGATTGAAAAATGTGACGCTATCCACCCCCACTGTGTTACGGATGATATTCAAATCATCAAAGGTTAGTTTTTTCATGTTTTTCCTCCTTTTTTATTTTACAAATGCACTTTTTGCCTGCCAGCAGGCAGTTTATGCCATCAAATCCCGCAGGCAGTTTATAGTTATAACTATAACAATTTTCAGTAGTGAAGTCAATCACTTACTTTATACCACTATATCTGCAAAAGCCCATCCCATAAACAATGGCCAAACCTATAAAATCCACACAAACAGCAGTCAAAGCTGCCTTCTCTCGGCGGCAAACGCATATGGCCGCCTAGCCACAATAAGCCAGGCGGCCTGCCTGCAAAATACCTTCGTGACAGCTGGCTATTTGAGGAAATCCATAAGGGTTCCAAATGTATAGCCCATACCTTCCCATTTTGTCAGCAGCTCATCCAGTATCTGCCCGTTTGTGGATGACGTACTGTGTAATAGTACAACTGCCCCTGGATGGATCCGCGGCAAAAGTTTGGCATATGCCTCCTCCGGCGTCGGCTGTTTATCCTCATACCAGTCAACATATGCAAGGCTCCAGAAAAATGTATGGTAGCCCAGTTCTTTTGCCATTTTTAAATTTTGTAGATTAAATTTTCCCTGTGGCGGACGGTAGAGCTTAACCATTTTCTCTCCAGTAATTTCCTCGTACAGTTTCTCCACATCGCCAATTTCCTTGCCAAATGACTCCAAATCGCCAATTTTAGACATATCCGGATGGTGATAGGTATGGTTGCCAACCAGGTGCCCCTCTTTTGCCATCCGTTTTACGATTTGTGGGGCGGTTTCTAAGAAATTGCCTACCACAAAAAAGGTTCCTGTTGCATTGTGCTTTTTTAATGCATCCATAATTTTTTCCGTATTGCCGTTTTCATATCCACAGTCAAATGTCAGGTAAATAACCTTTTTTTGCGTATCCCCCACATAAAATGCATCTTCCTTTGCCAGCTCCTCTGCGCTTACATTCCCTGTCGGGACGGTTCCCTCTTCTAAAAAACCCAGCCCCCAGTTATCTGTTTCACCCCGCAGTGCATGGAAGCCGCCAAACACCTCTACAAGCCTCGCGGCGCCCGCCCCGGCGCCATACATCATCAGAAAAAGTAAAAGCAACAATAGTGTTTTTTTGTATTTCATATGCACCCATAAAAAATCTTTACTTTATTTTATGAGGCATTTTTTGTTTCATTCTACTTTTGTGAACTTTGCCTACTTCCCATTCCAGCAATATGTACACAATTTACATTTGTCAATCCCCACTGCATCCAGCATATCGTCCAGACGGTTATACCGAAGCGTTGTAAAATTTAGCTCCTTACAGATTTCATCCACCATCCTGCTGTATTTTTCTGATTCTGGATCAGTGTATTCTTCCAAAACCTCATCTGTCACTTCCCCATCCTCAAGCTTGTCAATCACCCTGCGTGTAATCAAATCCATTTCCGATGAAGAGCGTGAAAAATTCAGGTACTTGCACCCATATAAAAGAGGAGGGCATGCCGGGCGGATATGCACCTCTTTAGCCCCGCTCTGATATAAAAATTCTGTAGTTTCCCGAAGCTGCGTACCCCTGACAATAGAATCATCAATTAAAAGCAGGCTTTTACCGCAAATTAATTCTTCCACTGCCAAAAGCTTCATACGGGCAATTAAATTCCGCTGGCTTTGTATCGTAGGCATAAACGAACGCGGCCAGGTCGGCGTATATTTGATAAACGGCCGCGAAAATGGGATACCAGACTCATTCGCATACCCAATAGCGTGTGCAATTCCGGAATCTGGAACCCCTGCCACAATATCCGGATGTACATTATCCCGTTTAGCCATTTTCCGCCCGCAGGCATAACGCATCTCTTCCACCCCGACCCCTTCGTATGAACTGGATGGGTACCCATAATATACCCACAAGAATGTGCAGATTTTCATATCATCCCCAGGGCTTACCAAAGTAGCGCACCCTTCATCTGTCACTGCCACAACTTCCCCTGGCCCCAGCTCTTTATAATCCGAATACCCCAGGTTCTTGTATGCAAAATTTTCAAACGAGACACAAAAAGCCCCTTCCTTCTTGCCTACGACTACCGGCGTACGCCCATGTAAGTCCCTGGCCGCATAAATCCCTTTTTCATTCATCAGAAGTAAAGATACTGAACCGTCTACCATTTCAAGGGCATAACGGATACCGTCAATCAGGTTCTCCTTTTGGTTAATTAAGGCTGCAAGCAATTCCGTAGCATTAATATCACCGCCGCTCATTTCCAGGAAATGAGAATGTTCGTTTTCAAACAGCATTTTAGAAAGCTCGTCCATATTGTTGATTTTGCACACCGATGTAATAGCAAATGTACCATGGTGGGAGCGGATCAAAAGCGGCTGCGGCTCATAATCGGAAATGCAGCCAATACCTAAGCGCCCCGACATTTCCTGCATGTCTTTATCAAACTTAGTACGGAACGGGGCATTTTCAATATTGTGGATGGAGCGGGCCTAACCGCCTTTACCATACACTACCATTCCACCGCGCCTGGTTCCTAAATGGGAATGATAATCAATCCCAAAAAACAAATCAAATACACAATCCTCTTTGGATGCAACACCAAAAAATCCACCCATATTTACTCCTTTATTCCTTCCTGAAAAATTTAAACTTCATTGCTTCCTATATTATGATAAACTTAACTGAAGAAAATGTAAACCTATTCAAAAATATTTTTATTTGACAAACATCCGCCCACGACATAAAACTAAAACCTTTCCCACAAAAAATAACACCTCCAAAATTACTATTTGAAGGTGCTTTCCCGTTATTATTCTGCATGTATCGCATTAACCGGGCACCCGGTAATGCAAGTCTCTACAGAATCCTTGTTTTCTTCCGTTGTATCTGCAATACTCAAGGCTTTACCATCATCATCAATTACAAATACCGTAGGCTCGGTCGCAGCGCATAAGCCGCAACCAATACAAGTGTCTTTGTCTACCACTGCACGCATATTCTGCTCCTCCTTTATATTAGTCCCTCTTAAGTATTGCACTAATCAGGACAATTTATTCCAGTATTTTCTATAATAATTCCAAAATGCAATTCAAGGTTCTCTTCGTTTGATATATACATCATCAACCTTGAACAAAACCTTGACTGCTACTGGCTTTATCCGTCCGTCCACAATGAAGAAAAATACGGGCGTTATCTGGTTGATGAACTGAAAGAACCGGAATTGCCCGAAATGTCGCCATATATATCACCTCTTTTTAAGCATACCATACTAATGTGGAATGGGTGTGAAATTGCTTTATTTCTTTTTGGCATATTGGAGTTCTTTCTACGGGCATCGGCGGGTTTATCCGTTCCTCTTAATATTAACTATACTCGATTTATGTTTCACACGCTCTCAATACGGTTTTCCTTGCATAGTCGCTACACCCAATGAAGCGAACATTCCATTTTTCTGCGGCTTCCTGTGCTGTCATATATTCAAACATATCTGAACTCCTATTGCATATTTTCAGGAGTACATTCGCCGCGTTCTTTCAGTGCTGCTATTACTTTCTGCTTGATTTCTTCCTGCACGGCATCCGGCATTGCTGTTATATAGTGTGGCGGCAGCTTTGAAACTCCTGTGATTACCCCCTTTTCGTATCCGTAAGTCTTTTCAAAGTCATTTAGAAATTTCTCTTTTGCCAATACTGCTTTTACCTTATTTTCTTTACTGGCTAATTCCACCAGTCCGTCCAAGAACTCATTCAGCTCTCTTCTTGTAAAGCCCATCTGTTAATCCTCCTTCTCAAAATAAAAAGGCAGGACCAGATCCGCAATACATTTGTGAGCTATTTGATTAGCAAAACAGCGCTGCCTTCCACCAATATCCTGCTTCGTTGCAATTTTGAGAAAGGACTAAATCATCTCAACCCTTGGTTTTGGGTTGATAAGGAAGTATTCACAATAACTTATCATTAACGCTGACAAACAGGAGTGTAAGAAATAAACAGGCATTTTCGCCTATATCTTAAGGTCTGCTTTCACCGCATTGATCAGTGCGGCATGCGTGGTGTCTTTTTCAGATAACGCCTTCATGATCCGCCCGTCTATGGTGCCTTCCGTGATGATGTGTTGCACCACCACGGTTTCCGATTCCTGCCCCTGCCGCCACAGCCTCGCCACCGTCTGCTGGTATAGTTCCAGCGACCAGGTAAGGCCGAACCACACAAGGGTATTCCCTCCGCTCTGGAGGTTTGGTTGGGAACGCTAGGCATACCTGCCCTATGTTATCCTCCGTGGCTTATTGGGATATGCAGTCATTGGAGTTTTTCGTTTTACATCATAGTATCATCACGTAAAGTCTCCGCCAGGCTGACCTTTAGTATCTTTTTCCCTCCGAGGTAATATGCCAATGCTACAAATGCAAAGACGGCTGAAACAAACGCCAGAATCGGCGCTATCGGAGCCACTTTAATAAATTCCATAGGATCTAAATAGCTTGCCCTTATCATGAATGCCACAGCCACTATTGTCAGTGCCGATGTGGCAAGCAACGGACGTCCGGCAATCATCAAAGCCTCTATGAAGAACATCTTCCGTATCCCTTCTGGTGTAAGCCCAACAGACATATACCGGGCAAATTCCCGTTTCCTTTGACGCAGGAAACCAAGGGTATGAGAAAACACATGGGCAATCCCAATGATTGCAAGCAGGACGCAAAACGCACCTAATATCAGTTCATACCCCTGTATCATTTTATCGTTGTCAACTTTTTCCTGAATACGATTCTCACTCTCTATTTCATATTCCAATCCGATTATCTGCGTTATTTCATTTTCAAGCGCATTCAATATATCCACTTCTGTCCTGTCATTTGCCAACACCCGGACATAAGTATCCTGCTCCGCCCCGCCTATCTGCCCTCCGATTTCTTTCCACAAGGACAAAGGCATAAATTGTACCAGAGGGCAGTCGAATTTCCCGTATTCTTCCCGCAGGAGCGGATATTCCTTTGTACAGGCCAGCACCGGGATCTCTACCGTGTTTTCGTCTCCTTTTTCAGCAGCGTTATTCAAAACAACTGCTTCCATATCTTCGTTTACATAAGGAATGTATTCCGGATAACGAAAATTACTGTTAACGCTGTCCCATAACCGATTTAAGACGATTGTCCCATCCATCCGGGAAGCTATTCCTATCTGTCCGCAGAATTCGCCAAAACTCTCATCATCTAATATAAAGATGGGAGCCTTTATCTGAAATAAGCCCTTACCATAAAATGCTGCATCTCCCAAAAACACTTCCAAACCACCCAATGCCAGCAGTTCCTTACTTTGTGCATCCTGCGGCAAAATACATACTGTCTCTGCCTTTTGGTAAACAACACTGCTGTCCGCTTTAGGCATTCCCTGAAGTTCATTGATCAGCCCAAAATCCTCTATATGAGTATCCTTCACAGTTACCATGACATCCCATGCATCCTGATATTTTTCAAAATAGGTATGGTTTGTGCTGATACCGGAAAGCGTCCAAAAGCACTGCATTATCATAAAACCCAGAAAGGCGAGCATGAACGACAAAGATGTGGTACGCAGAGCCTTTTTCTGAGCCTTTAATGCATTTCCGGCCATTTCCCCCTCCACTCCGAACAGCGCAGACAAAACGGGAGAATGCTTTTTCTTTTTTAGCTGCAATTCATCCGTTCCACGGATTGATTCAAGCGGAGTCAGCCTGCTCAGCTTTCTCGCCGGAAGCCATGCAGAAACAAGCACTGTAAGAATAGATAAAAAAAGGACAAGGATCAGAATAACAGGATGGCAGTGAAAGGATGCCTGCCTTCCTCCCGCAAAATTCGCCGCGAAAGCGTTCATTCCCCAAACCGTGCCAAAGCTGAAAATAATTCCTAACAAGATCCCTGCCATAATCGGTACAATAGACAGAAAGAGCGCCTCCTGTACCAGACATATCCGGATCTGCCCCGGCGTAGCCCCGATGCTTGAAAAAATCCCAAACTGATGAACCCTGCTGTTCATAGATGTAGCAAATGAATTATGGATTACCAGTATCAAAGAAAAACACACAATCATCACTATTGCCAGATACGCCGGCATCAGGAGTCTCGGCATATTGTCACCCGGAATACGGACAAAATACAAGGATAAAAGCTGATAATTATAATTAGCCGCATCTTCTGCCAGTCCCAGAATATTTACGAGGGCGGACATATCCTGATAGACTGTCCTTTTGTTATAAAAATACACATCTACCACCGTTCCCTGTTCCCCGGACAGTTCCTCATTGACTACCGCCTTTTCTACATTGGCAAAATTATTGATAGCTGCCAGTTCGTCTCCGCTGATTTCCCCGGTAATACGGCCATGCCAACTGCCATCCTCCAATTTTGTCCCTTCAATGTTGTCTAGCCAGAAATTATAAAACAGACAACAGAGAAAAGAGAGAAACAAAGCGGCTATGAAAGATGCTGCTATAATAGATATACCGGATGCCCGGTTATTTTTTATATAATCAATTGAATAATTTTTCCACATACTGCCAATCGTTGTCATGTTTTTATGACAACGATTTACCCCCCTTCTTCTCATCGCTGATAATCTGCCCATCTTCAATGGTTACAATGCGGTCTGCCTCCAGCGCAATCTTTTCGTCATGAGTGATCAGCAAAATGGTCTGCTTCAGATTACGGTTCGATAATTTCAGCATATCAATGATCTCTCTTGAATTTTTCTGATCTAGATTTCCGGTGGGTTCATCTGCCAGGAGAAGAGCTGGGCGGTATATCAAAGACCGGGCAATCGCAGCCCGCTGCTGCTGGCCTCCTGATAACTGGTTGGGGAGCGATTCCAGTTTATCAGCGATGCCCAAAGAGCTGACTACCTGTCCAAAATATTCCTGGTTCGGTTTTTTCTTATCCAATAACAGCGGCATAAGGATATTTTTCCGAATAGTAAGTGTCGGTATCAGATTATAAAACTGATAAACCAGCCCTACTTTCCTACGCCTGAAAATAGCTGCCCCGGTTTGATTCAGAGTAGAAATATCGGTTCCTTCAATGATGACCTTTCCCTCAGTAGGCTTATCCACAGAACCAAGGATGTGCAGCAATGTGGATTTTCCAGATCCTGAAGCCCCTACGATTGCCACAAACTCCCCTTTTTCCACTGACAGATCTACTTTTTGCAGAGCCGCAACCCTGTTGTTTCCAGCGCCGTATACCTTTTTAATCCCTTCGCATCTTAAAATCTCCATGCCTTCATTTCCTCCTGTCATGAATTGTACATTGCTTATAATTTTATTATAGCAAAGTTAAATGACAACTCAGTGACTGTAAAAACGGATTTCAAAACACGCCCCGGCATTTATTAGGTTTCGTGCTGTAATGGTTCCATTCTGCTCCTCTATGATCGCTTTGGAAAGCGCCAGGCCAATCCCTATGCCATCCCCTTTCATCTTCCGCCCCCGATAAAACCGTTCAAAAAGGTGTGGAATGTCCTCTTTTGCAAATCCGTCTCCTGTATCCCAAATCCTTATCTGTGTATAAAGCGGATTCTGTTCATAGGAACAGTGGACAGTTCCTCCCGACGGCGTATGTTCCATGCAGTCTTTCAGAATATTCATAATTGCCTCCATTGTCCACTCCATGTCCGCACGAATCAGCATTTCACCCGACTCTGGTATATCGACAAAGACATCTGCCCTTAAAAACATCTGCTGCAGATTGTCGGCCGCAAGCATAAGAATTGTGAAGACATCAACATCTTCCCTCTTCAGGGACAAAGTCCCCGCATCAATACGTGACAGCAGTAATAACGCATCTTCAAAATGTGTCATATGGGAAATCTGCCTACGCATCTGTTCCAAATGGATTGGAGACGGATTGTCCTGCATCATCTGCACAGACAGGGAAATAGAAGTAACGGGTGTTTTGATCTGATGGGCGATATTATAAAGATTATCCGCAAAATTATTTTTAGCCTGAACTGCCGCATCCCTCGTCTGGTGCAATTCAGTCACTGTCTTATAGATTTCATCCTGCAATTTAGAAAAGTCGTCTTCGCCGGTCTGAAGAAGAGCGCCGCAATATCCCATATTTACCTTTTCCAGATATTCCGTCAGCATTTTTATGCGTACAATCTGTTTTTGCCGCCAGAACAAACATGTAATAAAAAATAACAATACCCCTGCAAGAAAGCCCAAAACCAGAAAAAATGTACGATGCATTCCGGATGGGCCCCAAAGTCCTGACGGTCTGTATCCATATATTAAAATAATATTTTCTTCCGGCAAAACAGACGATCCATATTTATATTCTTTAATAGCCTCCAGTACTGTCTGCTCTGTCTCCGGCTGCTTTTCTATAATTTTCTGGCAGATCCCGCCTAATGCCTGTATATGAGCATGACTATAATAATCTGCCAAAAGCATGGAAGTGGCTGAAACTGCAATCAGGCTTACAGAAAAGACAAACCCTACCAAAACAACTAAACCTTTTTTTCCACTCATTCCGGCTCCTCCATTCGGTAGCCTACGCTCCTGACCGTTTTCAGACAGACCGGCTGATGCAGCTTTTCACGCAGGCGTTTCATGGTAACAGTAAGTGTATTGTCATTCACATAGTTCCCACAGCTATCCCAGATTTCTTCCAATAACTTCCTCCGTGCGACGGTTTTTCCTTTATTTTGCAGAAGATACAAAAGCAGCTGATATTCTGACGGGCTTAAACCGATTTCCTCATTACCGTTATAAACTGACATTTTTTTCAAGTCAATGGATAGCGAACCACAGGATAAGTATTGTCTGGAGGCATCTCCTGTTCTTCGCAGCAAAGCCTTTATGTGCGAAAGCAACACTTCCAGTTCAAAAGGTTTTACTATATAGTCATCCGCACCATTCTCAAATCCGGAAACAATGTCACAGGAATCACCGCGGACCGTAAGAAAAATCACAGGAAGCTCCTTCCATTTCAAACGAATCCACTGCACCAGCAGGTTCCCACTCCCATCCGGCATATTCCAGTCCACCAGAACAAGCGTTGGACACATACTGGCTAAGGCTTCTTTTGCACTGGCAACCGTAGAAAAAACCGAAACATTATAGCCCTGCTGTCCAAGAAATTCTTTCACCGCACAGGATATGTCTACATCATCTTCCACATAGTATATCTCAATCATTTTTCCCCGCTTCCTTTCTAATATGTACACTAATTTTTACTACCTTCCCTATACTGCAATCCCATTCCTATATTTCTTTCCGTCCCATCTGCTTTGCTAATTTTCATTGTTATAATCTTGTCTCTCTTTGATACAAATATTCGAATCCCCTCTTTGCACTTCCATAGATTTATGTTATATATCGCCACTCCCCTAAAAAAGATTTAGCAAACTCAACAATTCTCCACAAGGCGGCACAAACGCAAACCGCCGTGTAAGCATATAAATGATTCCCCCGCTTTCCAATACCGCGGCTGACCACCATGTTCGTACCGCCGTCTGTATACAGCCCGGCATCATACTTAGGGAACAGCCCCTGATTGGGAGCGACCACTCCACCGATAAACGGCAGCCGGAACTGGCCGCCATGCGCATGGCCTGCAAAGACCAGAGCAATGCCGCAGTTTACTTACGTTTCAAACAACTCCGGCCTGTATGAGCGCAAAATGGTATACCCTCCTTCACCGTTATGCAGATTTTTCAGTTTCGTACTAACCATAGCAGATGTTTCATTAAACATATCCCCCTTGACCGTAAAATTAGGATCGGCTAATCCCATGAGCGCTATACTTCCCCCATTCCGTTCCAAAGAAACAGCCTTATCCTCCAGCAAGATAACCCCTGCCGCTTCAAGTCCGGATTTCAAAGTATCATATTGCGGTCTGGCTCTATTTCGTTTTCATTGTTGTCTTCCACGGAAAGAGGACTTCCTTTGTTATTAAGGCAGAATAGAAATGTATCCTTTTCTCCCTCGTAACGGTAATCATTTTCATCCGCCGATCTGTCAAAGCACAGAGGGATTTCGCTGATCACTGAGCGCGTCAACAATATGGGTGGGTCTGTAAAAATAACCAATAACTTCCCGTGTGGGGTCTGCATACAGATCACCCTGCCAATGAAAGGAGATGTTTCTTATCAATTAACAAGAACAGTCTGCCAGATGCATAGTGGTGTATCCTTCCCTTTGAAAACACTCCGGCTCCATTTGCGGTTTAAAATATGGTGAGTGATGAAAAGAGCAAATATCCCGACTCCAAGCCGTCCATGTGCTGCTTCACCAATCAATTCATAAGTCATAAGAAGCAGCAACATGACCGTCATTCCAATATCTACTACTATTTTCAAAATTATTTGTTGTTTCATGCTGTCTGCCTCCTATAGTAATTTACTGAATAAACCCTTTTTTTGTTAGCCATTCGATAATATCAGATTCCGAATCCTGAGCCACATTGCGTGAAATGGAAAGGCCATCTGTAACCACATCTGCGTCCGGCTCCATGTCTTTGATCGTGCTGATTGCGTCAGAAAAACCGCTCCCGCCGGATGTGACAAAAGGAACCACTGTTTTTCCTGCCAGATCGTACTGGTCAAGAAAACTGTACATAATCATCGGCATTTCATAATACCAGTTAGGGAATCCAAAAAATATGGTATCATATTGCCCTATATTCTCCACAGTCCCTGCAATTTCAGGCCGGAATTTCTCTGACTGCTCTTTCTGCGCAATATCCTCAAGCTCGGAATGATCCAGCGGATATGGTGTAACCGGCTCAATCCGGAAAATATCCGCCCCCGTATTTTCTGCAATGATATATGCGACATACTGGGTATTTCCCAAAACCTCACCGTCAATCACAACGGTGCTGAGTTCTTCCTCCCTCGACATATTCTCAGGCTCCGTAGTTTCCGGCATGGAAAAATACACAACCAGATTTTTAGCCGCAGTATTTGAATCCATATTTTCAGAATCCTCCGTTTCGTTTGAAAGTGTCGCTTCTGTATTTTCCTCCGATTGCTGCTTACCTGAACCAGCAGTAGAATGATTGCTGGAAGGAGAAACACTACAGCCGCTGAACATGGCAGCCACAAGCAGCAAAGATAAGCATAGATCAAATATTTTTTTCACAATCATTCCTCCTAATACCAATCATGTTTTTCGCCCCGGTCAAGGGCATCTATCCGTGCTATTTCATCCTTGGTCAGGCTGAAATGGTATAACTCCGTATTTTCCCTGATATGATCGGGATTACTGGAACCGGGGATGACTACCACGCCCTTTTGCAGATTCCATCGTAAAATCACCTGCGCGGAAGACAGGCCATGCACCTCTGCAATTTCAGAAATCACGGAATCGCCAAGCAGCTCTCCCGTATGCCCTCTGCCGCCGGTTCGCTGCCTGTATCACCGGGCGCTGTCCCGGTTTCCCCTGCCTTGTTTCGCCCGCATGCTGTCATTGGAAATGCCAATAAGGAAACAAGTATAAGGCTGAATATTTTTCCCATTTCACAGCTTCCCTTATCACTATTTCAGATTTTTTCCGAAATCCCGGAGTTCTTTCAGCTTTGAAGCCGAACCGTTCTCCATGCCGTATGCTGTAAACACCCCCATATCTTCAAGGCCGAGGTATTCCAGAAAATCCCCTTTGTATGAGAACATTGCTCCATCATACATTTTAGGATCACCGGAGCTTAATATCATAGCCACCTTTTTCAGATTCCGGGGCTTTCTCGGATAAGCGGCAGAATAGAAACGGTCAAGAGCACATTTTAACTGCCCTGAAACACCGTGATAATAAATCGGCGAGGCAATGACAAGCATATCCGCCTCCCCCAGCAGGGAATAGACTTCCTGCATATCATCTTTCTGCACGCAGGCTCCGTTTCCCTTTGTATGGCAGTATTCGCAGGCCAGACAGCCCGCAATCTTTTTCCTGCATACGTCAATTACATCCACCCAATGTCCTGCGGATTCCGCACCACTCCGGAACGCATCCACCATTTGTCTCGTATTGCCCTTTGGACGGGGGCTTCCGTTTAATACCAAGATACGCATATTCTGTTACCTCCAAATTTTCACTTACTTTATGCCAGGCGCCACAATGCCTCATCAAAAGCAGGATGCCCTGGCATACAGCATCCCGCTACAGCATGATAACGCTTTGGTCTGTGCTGCCTTTAAATCCCCTGCTTCGTGGGACGAATCATAATCTCACTTACAGACATCCGATCCGGTGTTTCGACAGCGTAAGCCACGTCGGGAGACAATTACAAGTTTTGCCCCCTTGTCCGCCAACAGTCTGACAGTTGCCTCACCGATTCCATTGGATGCCCCTAAAATTACAACCACCTTGTCATTTATTGTATTCATCTTATCTGCCCCTCTGTTTTTATACGTTGGAACAGCCTATTTCGCTCTGTTATACTGGCTTTTTATAAGCTGTTCTTTAAAATCTCCCTGATTTCACCTTTGTCTGGCACCTTATAGCCGCCATCCATGATCAGTGTGCTTTCAACAATTCCCGGGAGCATCTCCTCCGTTACCCCAAGCTCTTTCAGACTCATCGTAAGACCCAGTTCATTCATATAAACTTCCATTTTTTTCAGGCCTTCCGCTGCAATTTGTTTATCACTTTTTCCTTCCGGGTTTACCTCCCATACGTTCATGGCAAACCTCTTAAACTTTGCCAGCCCAAACGGGCAGATAAAGCGATAGTAGGCCATGGATACCGCTGCAAGGGTCATGCCATGGGTTGCATCCGTATGCGCCGCAACCGCCTGCCCCAGCATATGAACCATCCAGTCTGTGGATTTTCCCTTCGCCACCAGCGTGTTTAATGCCCATGTGGCAATCCACATGATGTTGCTCCTTGCTTCGTAATCCGTAGGGTTCTTCACCGCGATCCTGCTGGAATAGATCAAAGACCGCAGCAGACCTTCCATGAGATAATCAGAAGTATTGTCATCCTCCCCGGAGAAATACTGCTCCGTAATATGGTTCATAATGTCATAAATTCCTGCAACCATCTGGTACTGAGGCAGCGTATAGGTATATACCGGATTTAAGATGGAAAATTTCGGATACACCCTCTCATCAAATACATGGCCAATCTTCAATTTCTGCTCATGATTTGTTATGACCGCGCCGCCGTTCATTTCAGAGCCGGTGCCAACCATTGTCAGGACACATCCAACCGGGATGATCTCATTGTCCACATCTTTCATTTGAAGGTAATATTTTTCCCATGGATCTTCCGTGCAGTATGCAGATACGGAAACCGCTTTTGCATAGTCACAGACAGAACCGCCCCCAACTGCAAGAATCAGGTCTGCCTTACCCTCCTTGGCAATCCTACAGCCTTCCTGCAGTTTCTGTACCGTAGGATTTGGCATCACACCCGCATCTTCAAGCACATTTTTTCCATTTGCTTTCAAAATCTTCATGACTTTATCATAGATACCATTCTTTTTGATCGATCCTCCGCCATACACAAGCTGTACATTTTGTCCATACTTAGGCAGCTCCTCATTCAAGCTGGCAAGGGAACCCTCGCCAAAATAAAGTTTCGTCGGGTTACAATACATAAAATTTCCTAACATGGCCTTCCTCCTCGTATAATAAGTTTATAAATATCATTTCATATTTTCCGAAAAAAACTGCTCCAGCTTATCAAACGGAATCGCATCCTTTTCGCCGCCGTCATACAGATCCGTATGGACTGCATCGGGGCGTGCCGCCGCTTTCACCAGTGAAGGAAGGATCAAATGCCATAGTGAGAAAACCGCGCTCCGCCATCGTCTGTGCATACAGTCCGGATGCCTGCTCCTTTACCGCGCCAAACGGCCCGCATACCACAATCGAAGCCAGCTTCCCTTCCACTCCTTTCGGCTCATAAAGGTCTGCCGCCAGTGTGATCCCGTAACGGTTAGGGAATGTCACCTTGCGATGGTTCACCTTTTCACTTTTCGGGAAAGTCTTATCCCATTCCTTTGTTAATTCCAGTTTTATAGTATTTTCCACTTTGTAATGCCTCTCTTTCTTTTTTGTTGTTTTTTAATTATTGCTTTTCTTTTTCCATCCGCCATACTAAAAAATCAAGACAGTCAACTCTCCACTGACTTTCATGCAGGCTGTCCATCAGGCCGCAGCGATGCTTACGCAGCATTTTAATCGCATCCTGAACCTGGCCGTTACCATACAACCTGCAGACCTTCTCAATAGTCTGAGCGCCACAGCCAGCATCCTTTAGATTCTGAATAAGATCATCCGTATGACCGCCTCCCTTCCTGCTATGTCAGTATTATATCCTCTTGATTTTTATTTCGCTAATAGTTATAATTTATATCATGATATAAATTTTAGGAATATCACAGGAGGGCCATATGGAACTGCGAACCATGAGATACTTCCTTGCCGTGGCAAGGGAAGAAAATATAACCCGCGCGGCAGAACTGCTTCACGTCACCCAGCCTACTCTCTCCAAGCAGTTAAAAGCACTTGAAGACGAGCTTGGGAAAAAACTGTTTATACGCCACAGTTTTAGCATACAGCTTACGGAAGAAGGGATTTTACTGCGGAAACGGGCGGAAGACTTGATAAAAATGGCTGACAAAATCACAACTGAATTTCTTGCTTTAGATGATGTCTTGGGCGGCGATGTTTACTTCGGCTTGGCGGAATCTTACCAGATCAGAAGCCTCGCCGCCACAATCAGAAGATTCAAAGAGTCTTACCCTGATCTACATTATCATATTACCAGCGGCGACACGGAACAGGTTACAGAAAAACTGGATAAAGGTATCATTGACTTTGCCGTACTGGCACAGGAACCCAATACTGCAAAATATCATTATTTAACCTTTCCCCATGCTGATTTATGGGGTGTTGTCATGCCAAAGGACTGTCCATTGGTAGAAAAAGGCTCCATCTGCGTGGATGACTTATTTGGACTTCCTCTTTTTTGTTCCGAACAGGGATGGAGCAATGATATTTCCAAATGGTGCGGCAATAACATGGATAAATTATACCTTGAAGGGTCGTTTCGTCTATCATATAACGGATCGCTTTTTGTGAAAGAGGGTCTGGGTTATCTTTTAACTTTTGAGCATTTAATTGATACAAGCCCCGATAGTGGGCTTACTTTCCGCCCTCTTACCCCTAAACTTGAAACAAAAATGTATCTAATATGGAAAAAATATCAAGTTTTTACTCCCATTGCTGAACGATTGCTGGAAATGTTGAAAGCCGAGCTTTCGGAGTAGAAGTCAAAGTAATGCTGTAAGAAATTTAATGATATAAGTAAGGAATTTTTCTTTGAAAAAAGCCTTGTCTTTCCACAAAAAATGTGTAAGCTGTGACTCACAGAAATAAAACATATCTTTGAGGAGGACGCGACCATGCTGCAAATATTATCCAGTATATAATCGCAAATGAGGGAGTCGTAGCGGGCTACATTGACCGAATTTGAAGCGTTCCAATCTTTACCGCTTAACCAAAAAATACCGTTTTGTACCCCTGCCTCCCGTCATCTTCACACATTATTTTATACATATTATAGATTAAAGTTTTCAAACCATTCATATGCTCAATCTGTACGTCCAGCATTTCCCTTCTGGAGCTCATGAAGGCCGGCTTCCCTGCGCTCTTTTGCATCCTCAATTTTAAGGCGCCCACGCTCAAGCCGGATTTTCGTCAGTGATTCAATCGCCTTGGTCTTTGCCCTCTGAACCTTCGTCAGTTTCGCTTCCAGTGCCATTATGCTGTTTATAACCACCTCTGTATTGGTCACCGTCATTTCCCTTGACTTCTTTAATTTCCCATCACCAATAGATTCCTCTTCTGCGTTCACTACATCTTCAAGGACTTTCTTTTTGGAAACAGATTGGACGGCCAGTCCATGGTTCTTTTCATCAACTTCCTTATACTGCCGGATTCTCTGCATTAGCCTTCTTTCCCGCACTGAAAACATTCGGAGCTGCGTAATAAGATGCCATTCCGCATCATCATCCATGGAATCAATCAGGGTAAATTCTTCATCATCCAGCACCTGCGCCCTTATTTCCTCATTTGTGGGCGCTCTCATTTCATTCATCCCCACCTCGCAAATTATGTTTGTTTTCAGATTTTCACCCTGCACCGTGCAAATGCACCGTAATCTGTGTGCTAGGTGCTTTTTCGCATTAAAGCATTAAATTTTCGTTATATATTCTGCTTTTGAGTAATTGCAGACACCTTTTACCATCATTTTCAGGAAGTCCTCTTTTGAAAAATCAGAAAGCTAGGATATTTCCTCCGGCTTCATTTCCAACTGTTTCCCAATCTTCTCCACAGACTTCCCTTCATTCATAAGTCCCTTCACGATAGCCTTCATCGATCCGGGCAGGGCCGATGAAATGAAGATATGGGCACAGGAAGAATATGAGCGGTTCGCCAGCAGGATCAAAAAATCCACTATGAAGCTGGCATTTGACATCCTGTTCTACACCTGGGTGCGTTCCGGGGATCTCCTGGCCTTGACGCCGGAAGACATCCTGCCGGACAAACGTCTGAATATCAATAAAAATTATGCCAAGCAATAAGGGGAAAGAGCTTATCCTTGAACCCAAAACGCCAAAGAGCAGTCGGACGCTTGCCATCCCGGATTTCTTATATGATGATATACACGGGTATGTATCGCAGCTATATGGGATCCTGCCAACGGACCGGATATTCTATTTTACGAAATCTGCGTTGGAAAAAGGATTGAAGCGGAATGCCCCCGATGCAGGTCTGGAACCGATCCTGCTCCACGATCTCAGGCATTCCCATGCCAGTATGCTGATCGATATGGGATTTGACGCACTTGAAATACCGGAGCGCCTGGGGCACGAATCGGTAAAAACGACTATGTTATAGTAAGCGTAAAGAAAGACGCCGGCTGGTAACAGGCGCCTTAGGAACTACCGATAGACGGTTAGCCAGATTCAAATGATTGTGACAAAATAGTCGTCTCACTTTAGCGGAGCAGGGCGTCTATTTTTGCGTCTTGTTACTATCTTTACCAAAGGTGTATCCGATCCCAAAGCAGGTCAAGCCGAAGCTCAGCACGGCAATAAGTCCCAAAATATCCATATGGCTCAGCCCTCCTTTCCCAGATTCCCTTT
>OFGF01000872.1_pt1 | contig 22145 bp, 22 predicted proteins | sample 1521711 | NCBI WGS metagenome assembly OFGF01 (sample SAMEA3504092, study PRJEB24116) | mouse gut metagenome | biome: mouse gut; feature: mouse-associated habitat; material: faeces | place: Denmark | collected 2011 | reverse complement strand
GGCGGCTGGGCTTGCACCAGCGGCGGCGGATGCCGTCGGCCTTGCGGGCTTGCTTAGAACAGGGACAGGTTGCCGCCGTCCTGGGCCGCTTTCATCATGTCGGCGTAGGCTTGCAGACGGGCGTCCGGCTTGGATGCCATGTCGCGGATTTTGTCGGACAGATCCAGGGCGCGGGCCTGGGCGGCTTGCCGTGTCTCCATCCAGACAATGGACAAGCCATAGACCGGGTGGATAACGTGCCAGGTTTTGGACCTCTTGCCGATGGCGTAGTAGTTATAAATGCCGTCGGTGTAGCCGTCTACCTTGTGCGGCTTCTGTTTGTCGTCCTCTTTGTCGCGGCGGATGGTGTAGAAGCTGCATTTCTTCCAGGGACCGGGGACCGGCGCGGGGGCCGGTCCGGCGGGCTGGGTGCTGGCCTCCTGCGCGGGGGCCGGGGCGGGCTTGTGGAAGTAGTGGAGCGGGACAAGGGCGGTGCAGGGGGCCGGGACAAGAGCAGTGCAGGGCTTGACTGCCTGGGCGGCGGAGGCGTCCTCCATGATGGAGGGGACCGGCGCGGCGGGCTTGTCCTCCGCCGGGGCCGCGCTGGGCTTTACCCAGTAGGCGGATTTTTTCTTGCTCCAGATGCCGCCCGCCGCCTTGATTTCGTCGGCGTACTTCTCCACGTCGCCGGTAAACCAGACGTTGGGCGCGCCGGTCTTTTCGCCCTTGACTTTCAGGACCAGGCCGGGCAGGTCGCCAAACCGGGCCTTGATGGTCGCCAGGTCCGGCGCAGGGGCGTTCTTCTCCACCTGGGCAAAGCTGTAGATGTTTGACAGTTTCTTGTAGAAGTGCGGGGAGTTCTCCGGGACATCCTCGCCCGCCTCCTGCGCGGCCTCAATGGCGGCGCGGCTGGGCTTGCTGGTGTGCTTCCAGAGGTAGCAGTCAAACAGGGGCTTTTCCTCTACCTTGACGTGGTAGCCACGCCGGGACCACTCCGGGATGGTGTGGAAGGGCAAATCCCCATTGTAGGCGGTCAAAAGCTGCTGGAGCTGGTCGTCCGTCATGCCGCGGACTTTCAGGGTGTTGGCGATAATTTCTGTGTTTGTCATGGTAAAAACCTCCTGTAAATTTTGGGGTTGGGTTGATGTGTTCCGGGTCTTGCGGCCCATGAGCGCCCGCCGGATTGCTCCGGCGGCTGGGCTTGCACCAGCGGCGGCGGGGTGCCGTCGGCCTTGCGGGCTGTTAGGCGGTTTTCTCTTTGACGGTCCAGGGCTTCCGGCGTCCGGTGGACTGGAAATAATCGGCGTCCGCGTCGGGGGCGGACCAGAAGCGGCGGAGGGTGTCTTTGCGGTCCTCGTGGTTGTGCCAGTCGTAACCGCTGGGAAGGTGTGCGCAGACTTGCCAGCGTTCCCGCTTTTCGTAGCGGTTCATAGCCTTGACCGTTGCCATAACGGTATCGGGGTCAGCGTTCACCAGCCTGCAAGCGCTGACAAAGGCAATCCAGGTGCAGGAGCTTTCCTTGTCGTGGCGCTCGTAGCGGGCGCGGTCCTCGACGGTCCGCAGGTCCAGCATTGCGCCGGGGAATGGCCGGTGCTGCCGGTAAAAAATGCGGGCGTCGTTTTCGGCGTTCAGATACTCTTGCGCCATTTCCACCAGGATTTCGGGCTTGTAAATAAATTGCTTTTCCATGTTTTATCTCCCTTCCGGCTTTCGCCTGTCAAATGGTTGTCATGTTATCCGGGGATTCCCCCATGAGCGCCCGCCGGATTGCTCCGGCGGCTGGACTTGCACCAGCGGCGGCGGGGTGCCGTCGGCCTTGCGGGGGTTTGGGAGGTCCGCAAGTCTTTAGCCGCTTGCGGTCGCTGTTGTGCGTTCAACTGACGCCGCCCGTGTTCTTGCCGGGGCGGTGGCCGTGTAGGTTGTCAAGGTGCTGTTCCGTTTGGCACTCTGTTGTGCCGTTCGGGATGTCTGCATCTTAGCACTCTGTTGTGCCGCTGTCAAGTGGTTTTTTCAAGTTTGGCGAATTGCACAACAGAGTGCCGGTTGATTTGGTCATTTGGCACAACAGAGTGCCTTGCGCGGGTTGACTTTTGCCGCCGTGGGTGGTATCCTATGGGTGGCGGACCAGCGCGGCGGCGATACTCGCCGCGCCGGTCCTGGGGTTAAGCATCGGGTCAAGCCTTGGACGGGTGGCCCGGTGCTTTTCTTACTGCTGGCGGGTCAGCCGGTCAAGCTCCCGGCGCAGCTCGTCCGGGTCGTTGCACTCGGCGGAAAGCCGGGCAATTTCCTGGAGCCGCTGCCGGAGCTGTTCGACCTCCACGGCAAGCCGAGTGGCCTTCTCCGTCTGCTGTACCAGCAATTCCGCGACGTTAGGCGTGTTCACGTTCACCTCCCCTTTCTGGACGCCGCCGGGGTGGCGGCGGTTCGCTGGGCCGGGGCCGTGTGGCCTGGGCTTGTCCCGGATGTTAGCCGATGGCCGCGCCGCCGTCAAGACCCCGAAAACCTTTCCCCCAGCCCCCCTAAAGGGGGGCGTGGGGAACTTTTTTTGCACAAAATTTGCGGGCTGTTTTTGGCGAAAACGGCAAAAGCGGGAACATCTGCGCCGGGGAAGCCGTCGGAATTTCCAGCAAATTTTTGCCAGCCGTGGGGGGACTATAGGGGGGCGTTAATATACCAGGAATCAAGACTTAGACCGCGCGCATAAAATACCTCGCCGGAAAAATCGCTGGAAATTTTCGGCCCGGTGTAGGGGGCGGAAAAATCGCGGTTGCTTTCGGAAATGGCCGCGCCGGACTGGACCGGCAACAGGACCGGAGGACCACGCCGGACCGGAGGCCAGGACCGCGCAAGAGCCGGACCGGGACCGGCGGACCGAACCGCGCCGGACCGGCACGGCAGGAGGACCGGCACGGAAACAGGACCGCGCCGGACGGGGAGCGGAGCCAGCCGGAGGACCGGACCGGCAGCACGGCGGAGACGGCCCGCGCCGACGGCCCGCAACGCTGGACCAAAGCCGGAGACGGCCAGCACCAGCACCAGGGCCAGGACCGGACCGGCGCAAGGGGTGACGCGGGGGAGCTGTTGCCGGGCGAATTGAAACGGCGATTGAAAACCGGCGCGCCAAACTCCGCCAGACAGGAGGCCGGGACCGCCCGCCAGCCGCGCCGGAGGGGTTTTATGCGCGCGGTGTAGTCTCCTGATAGCTGGATATATACGCCCCCTTCCCCCCACCAGCCAGCCAGGCAGGATGCCGGGACCGGACCGGCGGACGGGGACCGGGCCAGACCGGCCACGCCGGACCACAAAACCGCGCCCGCACAAGATTCAACACATACGCGCACAGGCGCGAATCAAAACCGCGCGCGAGGCCGTAGGTACTCCTTGGGCACCCCTCGCCGCCTGCGGGTCCGTGAGCGCAGGATTTTTTTAGGTATGAAGAATTTTTTTCGGCTTCCCCCGCGCTGACCTGAAAAAATAAGGGGGGCCTGAAAAATGGGGGGATAAAAAACGAGGCCGAGTTGTGAACAAATTATGAATTTTCAGGAAGTGGCACACCGTGTCCCGATTTTCGTGATAGATTGATAGTATGAATTTTTAGCCTGCGGCGGAAACGCTGCGGGCTTTTCTGTTTTCGTGCCTGTGTCCGCCGAAGCCCTACGTTTCCACGCGGGGTATATATGTAGGCGGCGCGGGCCGTTACCATTAGAGGGGGTGCGGCGCTGTGGCGAGGCGGAGCGCGGAGCGTGATACCGCCAGGGCTGAATACATAGAGCGCCGGAGCCGTGGCGAGGAAGTCAATCTGGCAGAGTTGGCCGACCGGCTGGGCGTGAAGCGTCAGACCTTGCGGAACTGGAAGAGCAAGTATAAATGGGACGAAGCTGTGCCGCCCCCACCGAAGAGGAAGAGGGGCGGACAGCCGGGGAACAAGAATAGTAAAGGAAAGAAAAATGCAGCGGGGTCCCATCCGGGAGCACCAACGGGAAATAAGAACGCAGAAAAAGACGGAGCGTACAGCGCCGTCTTTCTTGATATGCTCACGGACCAAGAGCGGGAGATTGTGGAGAAAACACCGCTGGAGGTTCGGGCCGCGTTGGAACACGAAATGAAGATACTGAAATTCCGCGAGCATAAGATACTGGAAAAAATCGCGGAGTACGAAAAGGCCGAAGAGGGCGCGGTATATCTTAGCGCCATAACGGAGATACGCGGGAAGAACAACACGACCATGCGATTTTCCGACAGCGCCTTTAAGCGGGTCCAGAGTTTGCAGGAGGCGCTTTACAAGGTCCAGGGCCGTATCTCAAAAATCGCGGACAGCCTGCGGGGGCTGGATGAAAGTGCGGCCCGCCTTGCCATGGAGCGGGAACGGCTGGACATCTTGCGGATGCGGGCATCCGGTAGCGTGGACGTGCCCGGCATGGAAGAATCGGACGACCTGCCGGACAAGGTATTGGAGGATGAACAATGAGGTTATACACCTGTGAAACCGTGGCGGACTGGCTGGCGCTGACGCCGCGCCGGGTCCGGCAGTTGCGGGACGAGGGCATTATCAGCGAGCGGATGCCGGGCTTGTATGAAATGAAAGCGACCATCACGCGGTACATCATGTATCTGCGGAAGGGGAGCGGGAAAACCGACCTGAACGACGAGCGGGCGCTGCTTACCCGCGCAAAGCGGGAAGCGGCGGACATGGAGAACGATTTGCGGCGGGGGACGCTGCACAGTTCGGAGGAAATCGAAAAGGGCATCAAGACCATGTGCCTGAATATCCGCGCCAAGCTCCTGATGCTGCCCGCCAAGCTCTCCCCGCGCCTGGCACAGATGGAGGGCAACCAGGCGGAGATTTTCGACGAAATGAAACGGGCCGTGGACGAGGCGCTGGAAGAGCTGTCCGACTACCGGACGCTCCTTGCGCTGGCGGAGGGCGACGATGAAGAAGAAAGCGGTTGACCCGTGCGAAGGGTGTATATGGGCAAACAGAATCAGCGACCGGCGGGTATTCTGCCCATTCCCCCAGTGCGTGCGGGGGAAGCTGCCGCCCGGCGGGAGCAGGAAGGACAGGGACGATGAACACCAGAGAAGCCAGGGCGTGGATTGTTGAGCTTGCGCCGCAGACGGAAGCGATGTTCGCCCGCTGCGCCGCGCTGCTGAAACCGCCGCCCACGCTGACGCTATCCCAGTGGGCGGATACATACCGGGTGCTGTCGGCGGAGAGCGCCGCCGCGCCTGGGCGATGGAACACGGACAATGCACCCTACCAGCGGGAAATCATGGATGCCATCGGGAATCCCCATATCCGCAAGGTGGTCATTATGAGCGCCGCGCAGATCGGAAAGACGGCTATGCTGATGAACGTGCTGGGCTACTATATGCACTACTACCCAGCGCCGGTGATGGTGATGGAGCCTACCCTTGATATGGCGCAGGCGCTTTCCAAAGACTTCCTTGCACCCATGATTCGGGATATGCCGGTGCTGTCCGCGCTGGTAGACACCAAGAGCCGGTACAGCGGAAACACCATCCTAAAGAAGAACTTCCCCGGCGGTCATGTAACCATCGTAGGAGCAAACAGCCCCGTGGGCCTGCGTATGCGGCCCATCAAGGTTTTGCTGGCCGACGAGGTGGACGGATACCCGGAGAGCGCCGGGACGGAGGGGGACCCGCTGCTGCTGGCGCAGAAGCGGCAGACGACCTTTTGGGACAAGAAAACGGTCATTGTCTCCACGCCGACCATCAAGGGACACAGCCGGATTGAAACCGAGTTTTTGGACAGCACAATGGAAGAGTGGAACGTGCCTTGCCCTGGGTGCGGTCATTTCCAGCCGCTTGTGTGGGGGCAAATCAAATTTGACAAAGACGATCTGACAAAGCCTATCCTGTATGAGTGCGAGCGGTGCGGGGAGGTATTCGGAGAATATGAGTGGAAGCGCCAGGGCAAGTACGGCCATTTCGTGGCGAAGAATCCGAACGCCGAAGCACGGGGCTTTCACCTGAATACGCTGGCCTCCAATTTCTGCGGCTGGCATGAAGTCGTGGAGAAACACCAGCTTGCCACCGAGCTATTGCGCCAGGGGGACCCGGAGAAAATGAAAACGTGGGTCAACACGGAGCTGGGAGAGACGTGGGAAGAGCCAGGCGACCGGGTGGACGAGAGCGCACTTGTCACACGGCGGGAGCTGTACGGCGCGGAAGTGCCGGACGATGTGCTGGTGCTGACGGCGGGCGTGGACGTACAGGCGGACCGTTTCGAGGTCGAGGTTGTGGGCTGGGGCGTCGGCAAGGAGAGCTGGGGCATCCGTTATCAGAAAATCATCGGGGACACGATGGAAAATCCTGTGTGGGAAAATCTGGACGCTTTTCTGCTGACGCCGTTTCACAAGAAGGATGGAACGGCGCTTTACATTTCCGCCGCGTGCATCGACAGTGGCTACAGGTCCAACCAGGTCTACAGCTTCACCGTGGACAAGTTCAACCGCTATGTGTTTGCCATCAAGGGCAAGGGCGGACAGGGCGTGCCGTACATACGCAACCCGTCCACGGATAACCGGGTCAAGACGCCGCTGTTTACCATCGGTGTTGACGCCGGTAAAGATTTTGTGTACCAGCGCTTGCGCGTCACCGAGCGGGGGCCAAACTACTGCCATTTCCCGTCCGACGAAGGGGCCGGGTATGACGCGACCTACTTCAAGGGACTGGCAAGCGAAATGAAAATCACGCGGTTCCGCAAAGGGAAAATGACAGTCTCCTGGGTGCTGCGGGACGAGGGCTACAAGCGAAACGAGCCGCTGGACCTGCGCAACTACGCGACCGCTGCGCTGGAAATCTATAACCCGCCCCTCCAGAAACCGGAGCCGGGAGCGGGACAACCAACCCGCCGGAAGGGGTGGAGGAAATTAAGCGGCGGCATCGGAGGATAAACGGGGTCCCCGCGCAAGCCCAGCGAAGCGGGTTGCGTGGGGAGAGGAGGAACACCGGAATGAGTGAGCTTTGGCCGCAGGCCGAAGCGAAGGATATGGAGGTTGTGACGACGACATGGCTGTATTCAGTAAAGAGCTTTGCAGGCAAAGACTGAAAATCTGGCTTGCGGCGGAGGAAGCAATCGCAACCGGGCAGCGTTACCAAATCGAAGGGCGGTCCCTGACACGGGCGGACCTGTACGACGTGAGGAAAGAGCTTGAATACTGGGCCGGGAAGCTGGCCGAAGCAGAGAGCGAGGAACAGAATGGGGGCTACATCAGGGCTTACCATTTTGTTCCCCGTGACGTTTAGGGAGGGCGGCTATGGCGAAAATGAATTTTCTGGACCGGGCCGTTGCCGCCGTCTCCCCGGTCCGGGGCTTGAAGCGCGCCGCCGCAAGGCGGGCGCTGGAGGTAACGAACAGCGGCTACGGGAACCACGGCGCGAACGTGACAAAGAAAAGCCTGATTGGGTGGCTCTTTCGCGGCGGGAGCGCCAAGGAGGACATCGAGGACAACATCGACACGCTCCGCCAGCGGTCCCGCGACGCCTACATGGGAATCCCAACGGCCAGCGCCGCATTGAAAACCTTCTGCACAAATGTTGTGGCGGGAGGGCTGATACCGTCCCCGCAAATCGACGGGGAGGTTTTGGGGCTGACACGGGAGCAGGCGGAAGAGCTGCAAAGGAAAATCATGCGGGAGTTTGCGCTATGGGCAGACACGACGGAGTGCGACGCGGACGGACTGGGGAACTTCTACAAGCTCCAACAGCTCGCCTACATGGGATTCCTGATGAACGGGGACAGCTTTGCGCTGCTGCCGTTCAAGGAGCGGCCAGGGAGCCAGTACGCAACAAAGGTGCAAATCATCGAGGCGGACCGCATCTGTTCCCCTGACGGTTACGACCGCCTTGTGCCGACTGACGTAAGAGGCTACCACGTCCACAGCATCATCCAGGGCGTGGAGACGGACGAGGGCGGAATGGTGGTGGCCTACTGGATATGTAACCGGCATCCCCACTCCAGCCTTGCCGTGCAGAGCGGGACGCTGGACTGGACGCGGGTGGAAGCCTATGGAGCCGCCGGGCGTCACAACGTCCTCCATGTTATGACGCGGGAGCGGGCGGGCCAGCTCCGGGGCGTGCCTATCCTTGCGCCGGTTCTGGAAACGCTGAAACAACTGGGCCGGTATACCCAGGCGGAAATCGACGCCGCAGTAATCAGCGCGTATTTCACCGTGCTTGTCAAACCGGCGTCGGCGCAGAACGGGTCGCCAATCGGTCAGTACATACCGCAGGAAGCGCAGGTGGACAGCGCGGACCCCGGCAGTATCGAAATGGGACAGGGGACCATCCTCTCCCTGAATCCGGGGGACGATGTGGCGTTTGCGGACCCAACGCACCCGAACACCGCCTATAATGCGTTCTTTGACGCCATGATTAAAGAAATCGGCTCCGGCATGGAGATACCGCCGGAGGTGATGGAGAAGCAGTTTACACAGAATTTCAGCGCGGCGCGGGGCGCACTCAACGAGTTTTGGCGGGTGTGCGACGTGAAGCGGGACGATTTTGTGGACAGCTTTTGCCAACCGATTTACGAACAGGTCCTTGCGGAAGCGGTGGCACGGGGCCGCATCAACGCGCCAGGCTTTTTCAGCGACCCGGCAAGGCGAAAAGCCTACTGCGCCTGTGTTTGGCCGGGACCGGCCAGAACAAGCCTTAACCCGATACAGGAGGTCGGCGCGGCCCTTCAACGGGTGGAAGCCGGATTCTCCACGGCGCAGCGGGAAACGGCGGAAATGACCGGCGGGGACTATATGCGCAACATGGAGCAGCGGATGATGGAGGCGGAGAAAATGCGGCAGCTACGGGAAATCCTGAATCCGACGCCGCCGCCCGCGCAGACGCCGGGACCGCAGGCGGGAGACGGCAAAGGAGAAGAGGACAAGACCACAGAGGGAGGGACAGGAAGTGCCTAATAAATTCTGGCAATTCCGCAATGCGGCGGACGGGAGCGGGGAACTGCTGCTGTACGGGAATATTGCGGGAGAAAAAAGCTGGTACAGCGACGACGTGACGCCAAAGCAGTTCGCCGAGGACCTGGCGGCACTGGGGGCAGTCAGCAATATCACAGTCCGCATCAACAGCGGCGGCGGGGATGTGTTTGCGGCGGTGGAAATCGGGAACCTGCTGGAACAGCACACGGCCAACGTGACCGCCCGCATCGGCGGCGTATGTGCGTCGGCGGCGACAATCATTGCCTGCCATTGCAATAAAGTCATTGCCGCCAACGACAGCACCTACATGGTGCATCCGGTCAGTATGTACTGCGGGTACGCCAATGCGGCGGACCTGCAAAAATACCTGGAGGCGTTGGCGACCATCAAAGAAAACATCATCAGCCTTTACGCCAAAAAGACCGGACATACAAAGGAAGAGGTGACGGCCTGGATGGACGCGGAAAAATGGTGGACCGGGCCGCAGGCCAAGGAAAACGGATTTGCGGACGAGCTGGCAGACGAGGGGCAGCGCACAGTCTACGAGAACCGCAACGGCGTTCTCTTTGCTAACAGCATCAACATGGGCCTGCCTTTCAACAAGGCCCCCCGATTCGTGCAAGACAGCCTGGCGGGAAGCTCCGCCGGACAGCCTGCAAATACAAAACCGGCGGGACAGCCGGGACACATCAAGGAGGTACAGGACATGGAAATCAAGACTGTGGACGACCTGCGGAAAGCCTATCCCGCGCTGGTTGACCAAATCGAGCAAGCGGCGGTGGCGGCGGCGACGGAGGCTGCAACCAACGCCGAGCGGGCACGCATCCAGAGCATTGAGGATATGGCCCTGCCCGGAAGCGAGAAGCTGGCGGCGGAAGCCAAGTTCACCAAGACCATGAGCGCGGCGGAATTTGCCGAGGCAATGGTCAAGAACGCCAAGACCCAGGGCGCGACCTATCTGGCGCAGGTGCAGAAGGACGCACAGGACAGCGGCGTGAACGGCGTCACCAACACCCCGCCCACTGACAAGACCGAGGGGGACGCATTTATCGCGGCAATCAAGGGCGTTGCGCCCAAGAACTAAGGGGAGGGAAACGACATGAGCATGGACCTTGCAGTTAAGACCTACCGCTACGACCCGCATCACTTTGAAGCGGGCGTCGGCCCCGTCGCCAAGGCCGTGAAGGTGGCGGCGGCGGACATCCCAGCCCACGCCCCCGTGACGCTGGACAGCGACGGAAAGCTGGCGCTGCTGACGGCGGACAACAAGGCCAGCGTGTACGGCCTCGCCCCGGACAGCATCCGGGCGGGTGAAGAGGGGCCGGTGTGGCTCACCGGCGAATACTTTGCCGACAGCCTGGCGCTGGAAGAGGGCGTGACCGCCGCAGACATCGAGATTGCCCTGCGCAACATCGGAATTTTCCTGAAATAACAATTCCCGCTCTCCGCAGGAGGGCGGGGAAATTTTTGCACACGAACGGAGGAAACAATCATGCCGAATACGATTGACATTTACCAGCCCCGATACCTTGCCGAAGTGGTGCGCTCCGCGCCCCCGGTACATACGTTTCTGCGGGACACGTTCTTCACCAACGTCAAGACCTTTACCACGGAAGAGGTTGACATCGACATCGTGAAGGGCGACCGCGAGATGGCGGCGTTTGTCCACCCGAAGATTGGCGCGGAGACGCTGGCAGAAGAGGGCTACGAAACCAAGAGCTATAAGCCGCCCATGGTCAACCCGGACATTGTGACCACGGCGGAAAGCTATATGCACCGTGCGCCGGGTGAAACCATTTACAGCGAGCGGACCCCTGCCCAGCGGGCGGCGGAGCAGCTTGTACGGGAGTACCAGCGGCTTGACGATTCCATCAGCCGCCGGGAGGAATGGATGTGCGCCCAGGCGCTGACCACCGGAGCGATTCAGATCGTGGGCAAGGGCGTCAATGAGGAAATCGACTTTGGCTTCACGAACAAGGTCGTGCTGACCGGCACGGAGCAGTGGGGCCAGAGCGGCGCGGACATCCTCGGTATGCTGGACGACTGGGTGGATATGGTCTACACCAACGGCTTTGCCAATGTGGACCGTATCATCTGCGGGCGGCAGGCGTTGAAGCTGCTGAAAAACGACAAAGGAATCCTGGAGAAGATGGACAACCGGCGCTATCAGGCTGGGGAGTTCAACGCCCGCGACCTCCCCAACGGCGTCCGCTATCACGGGTATCTGACGGATTCCGGCCTGGAAATCTACTCCTACAAGGAAGTCTATGTGGACCGTTTGACCGACCCGGCGCACCCGACAATTTGCAGGATGATTCCCGACAACGCGATTATGATGATCTCCCCGGACGTGAACTTCATGCGGGCCTACGGCCTTTGTTCTTACTACAATGACGCCAAGCAGCTTGTCACTGTGGAGACGCCGCGCCTGCTTAACTCCTATATCGGCCACAAGCCGGAGAGAAGAATCCTGGAGGCTTTCGCCCGGCCCCTGCCAATCCCCGACAAGGTGGATAGCTGGCTGGTGGCTACCGTGTGCTGATGGAGGGATAGGAAATGGCGAGAGGAAAGAAAACGGACCCGAAGAAAGCCGCCCCCACCCCGGAGACGCTGGAGCAGGCCGAGGACACCGCTCCCGCCCAGGAGGCACAGGAGCAGACCGAGGACACCGCCCCCGCCCAGGAGGCACAGGAGCAGACCGAGGACGCCGCTCCCGCCCAGGAGGCACAGGAGCAGACCGAGGACACCGCTCCTGCCGTGGAGACGCCGGAGCAGGACCAGGACCGGGATGCCACATTTGTAAAAACAAGCCCGGAGGACGCCGCCGCGATTGCGGCACAGGTTGAAGCGGGGAATGTCGCAAGGCTGGAAATGAATGAGAACGGCGAAATCACGCTGAAAGAGCCGGAGCGGGACGTTCTTGCCGGAATCAAGAACCCATGCGTATACTGCGGCCCGACCGTGCGCGGCGTGGCACGGCAGTACACCACCTTCCAGGGAGGAATCCCCGACGCGCTGCGGGACTTCATCCGGGAACACCCGGAGGCACGGCAGCTGATCGTCTCCACGGCGCAGTTTCCCGCCATGCGCAAGCGGCTTGATACGCCGGGAACGGCGGAGGCGAAGCTCTACAAGCGGGTCAAGGAGCAGATCGGAAAATGAAAATCCTGTTCGACTACGGCATAGGCGGAGAACCGGAAGGGTCACCGCCTACGTTCAAGCAATGCGCGGCGGCAGATATTCACGCTGCGTTTCTGAACCCGGACGAACACGGAGAAGTGCGGACAATCCGCTATGACGGTGTGGAATACCAGGACATCACCGTGATAGAGAGCGGGCCGACGGAGGGCAAGCGGTCCTCGGTGGTACAGATGCAGCACGATTTCGGCCAAGGTCTGTATAAGCGGACCGTCGTTCTCTACGTCGCGGAAAAGGACATGAACGGCGTCAAGCCGGAGCAGGGGTCCATGCTGTCCATGAACGACGAAGAGGGCGGCGAGTTCTTCCACAAATACCGTGTAGCGGAATCGGGGACAGAAATGGGAATGTTCCGGTTGAAGCTGGAGGAAGTGGACGAATGAACACGGAAGCGAGAGTTGTCGGAATCAACAATGCCATTGTTGTTACCGTAACAGACGCCGCCGGTCGGGAGGCCGTGGAGCGGGCAAAGGCGCTGCTGGCCGGTATCCATGGCGGCGTGGAAAAGGCTGCGAAAAGCGCCGTGCGGTCGGCAGAACGGACGCTGCGGAGCGGGAGCAAAAAGGCCATTCTGGAAAAGTACGACATATCGGGCGCGGGTCTGCGCCTGGAGGCAGACGGAAGCAGACAGGGGCGGGCGCAAAAGGAAAGCAATATAAGCGTCCGCTACAGTTACCAGAACGGCGTGCAGGCCACTATCACCTTCTCCGGTCACAAGCTACCGCTGTACCGTTTCGGCGGGTCCCCAAAAACGCCGGAGGTACACAGGAACCGGACGGTACAAGCCATTGTGAAGGGGGAACGGGTGTGGGTACATCCGAGCGTGCAAGCCAGTGGGCACCAGTTCGGCAGCACAGGCCCAAGTCCGCTTACAAAATACGGGAACGACGCCTTTGTGCAGCGGATGCCGAAGTCCGGGCACATTGGTATCTTTGTGCGAACCGGCGGACAGACGGCGGAGGACAGCGAAGCCATCGAAGAACTGATGGGGCCGAGCGTAGCGCAGATGGTAGGAAATCTGGAGGTGGCCGAAAAGCTGGCGGGCGAGGCGTACCAGAGCTTTGAAAGCGAGCTGGACAAGGCTGTGTACCGAATCCTGACGGGCTGGAGGTAGGACCATGCAGAAAGTGACATTAGAGAATGAAACCAAAGTGGGCCTGCTGTACGCGCTGAAAGACTTTACCACAGAGACGGTGAAGGGTCTGCTTTTTCCGGTCAAGCGGCAAAAGCAGGACGAGCGGGAGCCGCCCCGCAGGGCGGCGGTGGTACACCTGGCGCGTTTGCCGGATATGACATCGTTCGAGAAAAAGGCCCCCTTCATTCTTCACCAGGCGGTGACGGGAGAGGACGCGCTGAAAAACGCCAACAAGGGAACGGGCCGGGAATCCAGGTTAGAGCTGCAAAGCTCCGCCGTTATCCGGTCTGTGTTCTGTGTGTATCACCCAGACGAGGAAGAGGGCGGGCTTGCGCTGCTGAACATCATGGAGGAAATGCGCATTGCGCTGCTGATGTACCCGACGCTGAACGGGGTCTTTGAGCTGGACCTAAAGGAAGGTATCAGCCAAATGGTCTACCCGGAGACAGGAGAGCGGGGCACCGCGCCGTTCTACCTGGGGGAAATGGTGACGGTCTGGAAGCTGCCGCCGGTAACGAGAATCAACGCGGCACGGGTGGCGCACGGCTGGATGCCGGACGACAAGACCGTAAGGCACCTGCAAGACAGCATCCCAAAAACAGACCCAGGAATCTGAAAGGAAAGGATTTGAACACATATGGCAAGGAAGGAAACCGGCGCACCCGTGACGGGGCCGGAAAACAACGGGAACGAGAAGAAGAGCCGGGCGGGGACTTGTCCCTCCGGCTTTTATATTTACATCGGCCCCAACATCAAGAAGTACATCCAGACCGGGACTATCTACCGGGGGACGCGGGCGCACGCGCTGAAACAGGCGGCGGCGGCTATCGAGGCGCACCCGCTGGTCAAGACCCTTATCGTTTCCGGCGACGCGCTGCCGGAGGCCCGTATCAAGGTCAAGACCCCCGGCAACGCGCTGTATGCCAACTACAAGAAGCTGGCGGGAAAGGAAGGTAAGTAACGATGGCGAAACTCGGCGTACACGTTTATGAAAAGGCTACGTCCGTCCAGACGCCGAAGGTGGCAACGGTGGGCATCCCCTTTGTGGTGGGGACCGCACCGGTGCAGTCTGCGGCGAAGCCCGCCAAGTCCAACGTCCCCGTGCTGGTGACGAGCTGGGACGAGGCGGTGGAGAAGCTGGGCTTTTCCTATGACTGGGAGAGCTATACGCTGTGCGAGTTCATGTACTCCAACCTCCAGCTTTTCGGGGCGCAGCCGGTCATTTTCTGCAACATCAACGACCCGGCCAGCATGAAGCGGGAAGAGGCGGCGGCGGACTATACCGTGGCCGACCACAGGGTTGCCGTCTCCGTGGACGCGATTGCGGACACCATCAAGGTCAGCGTGGCAGAGGGCGCAGGCGAGGCGGCTACAACGCGGGCGCTGGAGCGGGACACGGACTACAGCATCCTCTACGACCGGGACGACACGGATACCTACGTCTGTATCGTGGAGCTGCTGGAGGACGGAAGCGCCTATGACGCAGAGACGGTGAGCGTTGCCTACAGCGCGGCGGACCCCAAGACCGCAACGGTGGCCGACGTGGTGGACGGCGTGGCCCAGGTGGACGCCTGCCTGACGGCGGTGGGCCTGGTCCCGGACCTTATCGCCGCCCCCGGCTGGTCCCACAATACCGTCGTGGCCGCTGTGATGGCGACCAAGGCGGCGGCTATCAATGGGCTGTTCAAGGGCAAGGCCGTTATCGACGCGGACAGCGGCGAGGACGGCGTGACCGAATACTCCCAGCTCTCCGGCTATAAGAACAAAAACAACTTTGTGGACGTGGACCAGATTTTGTGCTGGCCCATGGTGCAGCTCGGAGACTACCGCTTCCACCTGTCTACCCAGCTCTGCGGCCTGATGGCGACGGTGGACGCCGGAAACCGGGGAATCCCCTACGAATCCCCGTCCAACAAAAACCTGAAAATGGACGCCTGCGTGCTGGCGGACGGTACGCCGGTCAACCTGACGTGGAACCAGGTGGACCTTATCGCGGGGAGCTGGGGCGTCGTTACGGCGGTCAACTTCCTGGATTCCGGGTGGGTCGCCAAGGGCAACTACACCGCGTGTTATCCCGGTAACACGGACGTGAAGGACCAGTTCATCCCCGTGTCCCGTATGTTTGACTTCATCGGGAACACCCTTATTCGCACGTTCTGGTCCAAGCTGGACAAGCCCATGACCCCGGCGCTGCGGGACAGCATCTTGCAGACCTGCAATATCTGGCTGGGTGGGCTGACCGGCGGCGGCTACCTCTACGGTGCGCGGGCGGAAATGCTGGCGGAGGAAAACCCGCTGACAAGCCTGCTGGACGGCATTATCACGCTGCACATCTACAACGCGCCGCCTGTCCCCGCGCAGGAAATCGACTTCATCCTGGAATACGACGTTTCCTACATGGAGACGGCGCTGGCGGCGTAAGGAGGAATAGAAGATGATTTATCCGAACGGCCATATTGACTACCTCATGTACGAGAACGGCGGCGCGCTGATCGGCGTCGCCAAGGTGACGATGCCCCCCATCAAGTACAAGACCGTCACCGCCACGGGCGCGGCGCTCATGGGCGACGTGACTATCCCCCTGGCAAGCATGATCGAGGCCATGACCATTAACATTGAGTTCTCCAGCGTGGCGGACGCCATTGTGCAGCTCGGCACCAACGAGTGGCACGATGTGGCCCTGTACCTGGCGGACCAGTATTTTGACGGCGTGACCCGGAAGGAAGAGCTGGAGCCGATTCGCTTTGAGCTGTCCATCCGGCCCACGGAAATCAACCAGGGGACCATCCAGACGGCCAGCGCCGCCGACGCCTCCGGCACCTACAGCGTGTGCAAGTACACGGTGTATAAGAACGGGACAAAGGTTATTGATATTGACCAGTTTAACCAAGTCCATGAAATCAACGGCGTGGACAATGCCGCGCTGGTGCGTAAGGCCATGGGCATGATGTAGTCGAAAGAAGCCTGCTGCATTACGCTTCCGGCTAACGCCGAAAGCTACATATCCGCAGGCTCCTTTCTCCTATCAAAACCGCACCCGCTACGCTGGGCTGCGGTTTTGTTTTAGGACGGGGGAAACGAAAATCAAGCCGCCTCTTCCGTGCGTGAAGAGGCGGCTTATCCAATACAGGAAGGAGATTTACTTATGAGCGCAGAGGAAAAGACCCTGGACATGGCGGGCGTGGCCGAGGACGCGGCGGAAGCCGAGCGGGTGGCGGAGGAAGCCAAGCAGGAGCAGGAAACCGGGAGCTATACCCACACGTTCAAGAATCCGTTTCCGTGGAAGGGCAAGACCTATGAGACGCTGACGTTCGACTGGACCGCGCTGAACGGCGGGGACCACCTGGAAATCGAAAGCGAAATCGTGATGAAGGGCCGCACGCTGGTATCTCCGGCGTTTACCGGGGACTTCCTGGCGGGTATGGCGGCGCGGGCCTGCACCGAGCGGGACGAGAAGGGCAAGCGGGTCATTGACGGGTGGGCAATCAAGGAAATGCCCCTGACCGATTTTCAGGCCATTACGAGGAAAGCACGGGGTTTTTTGCTGCGTGCGGAGTAAAAGTCGAAGGGCTTTGGCTCCGAAAGCAATGTATCCTTCTGGCGCGGCATAACGGCGGTTCGCCGCTGGATTGGTTGGACGTCCCTCTTTGGCAGTATGGCGGCTGGATTCAGGCCACCAATGAATTGAACGAGAAGAAAAAGCCGAAAGCACCCGAAAAAATTCCCGCCAGCCTGACGGGAAATAAGGCGAAGGAGCTTTTCGGCCTGCCGGGGAATGGATGATAGGGAGGCGACGAAGTGGCGCAAAAGCAGTATTCGTTTGATTTTGTTCTGAACGCTGTACTGAACGGCGGATTTTCTGGCACGTTCACAAAGGCACAGCAGGAGTTTATACGGCTGGGCACGGAAATCAAAAACCTCCAGGCCATTCAGCGGGACGTGAAAGCCTATGAGAAGCAGGCGGCGGCGGTACAGAATACGTCGCAAAAGCTGGAAAACCTGAAACGGCAGTACGAGCTTGTCAACAAGCAAATCGGGGAAACCACCGGCTCTACAACCGCACTGGAGCGGGAAAAGCTCAAACTGGAGCAGCGCATTATAAACACCGAATCGGCGCTTGAAAAGCAGAAGCAAAAGCTGGGGGAGACGAAGGACCGGCTGGACGCGGCGGGGGTAAGCACAACCGACCTTGCCAACAAGGACGCGGAGCTGACCGCAAAAATCCAAGAGCTGACCGAAGAACAGAAGAAAGCCGCAGAGGGCGCAGGCGAGTTTGGCAACGCTGGCTTGCAGACTATCGAAGCGGTGGGCGGTGCCATTGCCGCCGCCGGGATTGCCGAAGCCATGAAGGGAATCGCGGACGCATATTCGGAGTGCGTCGAGATCGCAGGAAACTTTGAGCAGGCCATGTCAGCCGTGGAAGCTATCGCGGATTCCAACATTTCGGAAATGGCGGCGCTGACGGCGGAGGCAAAGGAGCTGGGCGCGACAACCAAGTTTACCGCACAGCAGAGCGCAAACGCTATGGAGTACATGGCAATGGCAGGCTGGGACGCCCAAGAAATGCTGGGAGGCATGAGCGGCGTTATCAATCTGGCGGCAGCAGCCGGGGAGGACCTAGCGCAAGTATCCGATATTGTAACGGACAACCTGTCCGCCTTTGGGCTGAAAGCGTCGGATACCGCGCACTTTGCGGACGTGCTGGCGGCGGCAGCGGCAAACTCCAACACCAATATCTCCATCATGGGCGAGACGTTCAAAAGCTCTTCCTCCGTGGCAGGCGCGCTGGGATACAGCGTAGAGGACGTGGCCGTGATGGTGGGCCTGATGGCGAACAACGCCGTGAAGGGGTCCCGCGCCGGGACGGCCCTGCGCAATATCTTCAACGGCCTGCTGGGCGGCGTGACGCTGACGGCGGAAGCGTTCGGGGAGCTGGATTACTCCGCCGTCAACTCCGACGGGTCCATGAAGGGCCTGATGGAAACAGTAGAGGACCTGCGCGGGTATTTCAGCCAAATGACCGAGGCGGAACGGGTCAACAACGCTATGACCATTGCCGGTATGCGCGGCTACAACGGACTGCTTGCAATCCTGAACGCCACGAACGAGGACTTCCAAAGCCTGTACGCCTCCATCAACAACTGCAACGGCGCGGCGGAGCGGATGGCAAAGGTGAAGCTGGACAACCTGAACGGCGACATTACCCTGATGAACTCCGCTATGGAAGCCCTGCAATCAACCATCGGAGAGCAATTCAACCCGGAACTGCGGGCGCTGACACAGTTAAAGACGGAACTGCTGAACGGGCTGAATGATTTTATCATTGAAAGCCCGTCGCTCACAAAGGGCCTTATGGCCGGGGCGGGTGCTGCTATGGCGCTGGGGACCGCTATTGTGGGTGTGAACACCGCAATGAAAGTTTGGAAAGCCCTTAATCTGGCGTCGCTGTTCGCAACACCGGCGGGACCGTTCCTGGCAGTTGTAGGCGCTGCCGCCGCTGCGACTGCGGCGGTAGTAACTTTTGTGGACGCCACGCGGGACGGCGGACCGGCGGTAAGGGAGCTGACTGTAGCCGCGCGGGAAATGAACAAGGCCATAGCGGAAGCGGGGGCCACCTGCGAGGACACAACCGCCTCCACCCTGGCGGCGGCGGACGTGGCGAATACCTACATCGACAAGCTGGAAGCTATGGGCGATATGGCGAGCGCGTCCGACGAAGAGCAGAAACAGTATCAAAATACCTTGGCCCTCCTGCTGCGGGTCATGCCGGAACTGTCCGACTGCATCAGCACGACCACGGACGAGTACGGACGGGCGACCTACACACTGGAAACCACCACCGAAGCGCTCCGCGCCAACACCGAGGAATGGAAGCGGAACGCCAAGGCGCAGGCTTACCAGGAGTATCTTAATACCCTGATGGAGCAGTACAACGGCGTCATGCTGGAGGCTGCGGAAAATGAGATCGGGCTGACCCGGGCAAGGTATGAGCTGGAAGCCGCAAGCCAGAAATACAACGCCGCCATTGAACGGATGAACGAGCTGTGGGCCGAGGCCAGCGAAGAGGCGGACCGGCAGTATCGGGAGTACGGGATACTGACAGACGCGACGGGGTATCTCTCTCAGGAATACTACGACCTGCAAAATTCGCTGTCTGACCTGAGCAACGAGGTTTGGGAAGCACAGTCGAGCATCACAGCCCATGAAAAAGCTATTGAGAAGGACGCGGAAGCTGTCGCCGCCGCCGAGGCGGAAATGAACACGGCGGAGCAGGCGGTGAACGACCTGACCGAAGCAATGGGCGAATATGCGGACGGGCAGACAAACACGGCGGAGCAGGAATCGGCGGTGCGGGCCGCGCTGGACGAGACGATGGCATCCGTGCAGGCGCTGACGGAGGCATACGCGGACGCCTACGACGAAGCCCTGGAGAGCTTTTCCGGGCAGTTTGGATTGTTCGACGAGGCAAAAGCGGACGCAGAAGCCACGGTCGCGGCGGCACAAGAGGCGCTGAACACGCAGCTTTCTTTCTGGCAGAACTACGCCGCGAACATTGCAACGCTGAAAGAAATATCCGCCAAAAACCTGGGGGTAACGCAGGAGAACTACAACGCACTGATGGAGTATGTCAGGAGCGGGACGCCGGAGGCGGCGGGGCTTGCCGCCGACATGGTGAAGGCCGTCAACGACGGGAATACCCAAGCGCTGACGGACCTTGCAAATACGCTGGGGGAAATCAGCGAGAGCCAGGAGGAAGCCGCCTGGGATGTGGCGGAGTGGACAACCGGCCTGAACGAGCAGATGGACCAGCTTATTCAGGATATGGAGGAAGATATTGCCGCACTGGATATGTCGGAGGAAGCCGCAGAGAGCGGGCGGGCCACCATTCAGGCGTACATCGACCAGGCGGATAGTATGCTTCCGCAGGTGCAGGCGGCATACAGAAGAGCTGCCGCAGCCGCCGTAATTTCGATGGGCTACCTTCCGTACAGTGACAGCGCATATCACGCCAACGGGAACACGGGTATCTACGGAGGCTATGCCAGCGGAACATCAAACGCGCCGCCGGGCTGGGCGTGGGTAGGCGAAGATGGGCCGGAACTGATGCGGATGCACGGCGGGGAGCAGATTCTTCCCAGCAGCGTTTCCCGCGAGGTTGCGGAGGATTACAACGCATACACGCGGTATACCGCAGCACGGGGCGTACAGTCCGCAAGACCGCCTCTGGAGGTCACAGGGACGAGCGGGACGGAGGCGGGCAGGCCGAAGATAGACCTGCACCTCCACATCGAAGCCGGAGCGTCGCCGGAGACGGTGAACGCCTGGCAGGATTACGTCAGCCGGGGCGAGCTGAAAAGCGCCGTCCTGGAGGTCATGGAGGATGCCGACGCGGACATGAGAAGGAGGGCCATGGTGTGAGCGGTTCCTACACAACGGTCCAGGGCGACACCTGGGACATGATTGCGTACCGGAAGCTGGGAAGCACAGACTACACGGACCAGCTTGTGAGCGCAAACCTGGAACACGTCGGGAAGCTCCTGTTCCCGGCAGGGGTCACGCTGCGCCTGCCGGAAATCGAGGAAAAGCCCAACGCAAACCTCCCGCCGTGGAAACGGTAGCGGGGTGACAGTATGGCAGAAAAGGTGCTGGCCCGGCGGACATCGGTTGATGTTACGTTCGACGGGACAGATATTACAAAGGACATCAAGCCGTATCTCCAGAGCATCACCTACACGGACGACACGGACGACCTGGCCGACGACTTGAAAATCGAAGTACAGGACCGGGATAAGGTGTGGCTGCAAAAGTGGATGACAGAGGCGGTGGAAGCCGCCGCCGGGGGCAAGCTGTCTATCGGTGCGGTTATCAAGCCGGAACACTGGAAGAAGGACGGGAAGCTGAAAACGGGGGCGTTTGAGCTGGACAGCGTGGACGCCTCCGGCCCACCGGCAAAGGTGACAATCAGCGCCTCCAGCCTTGCGTTTTCCTCTGACCTGCGCCAGACCAAGAAATCCAAGGCGTGGAAAAATTACAACCTGTCCGGTATCGCGTCGGAAATCGCGGCCAACGGCGGCATGAGCTGTCAGTATGAAGCCAGCGCAAACCCGTCCTATGACCGGGTGGAGCAGACCAGGCAGAGCGACATTGAATTTTTACGGAAGCTGTGCCAGGACGCCGGAATCTCCATCAAGGTCACGGACGGGAAACTTGTGCTGTATGACCAGGCGGAGTATGAAGCGAAAGCGCCGGTCCTCACCATTGAAGAAGGAGCGAAGGGCGGGTACATCAAGTACAAACTGCACTCCGGTTCGGCGGACACCAAGTATTCCAAGTGCCGCGTCCGATACATGGACCCGAACACGGGGAAGTGCATCGAAGGGACGGCGGAGGACGGAGACATTTCCGGGGACCAATGCCTTGAAATCAAGGCGAAGGTCGGGAGCGTGGGCGAGGCGCAAGCGCTGGCAAAGAAGCATCTGCGCCTGCACAACAAGCTGGCGAAAACCGTCACCTTCACCCTGCCGGGAGACGTGGGGCTTGTGGCCGGGGTCACGGTCCAGCTCAAAGGCTTTGGCGGCTGGGACGGGAAATACATCGTCACCAGAGCGGTCCATACGGTGGGCGGCGGCGGATATACCACGCAAATCACGATACGGAAGGTGCTGGACTACTGATGAACATTGAGGACATCGTGCGGGAGGGGAAAGTAACCGCCGTGGACAACGGAAAGCGCATTGCAAAGGTGTGGTTTGATAGCATGGGGATTGAATCGGACTGGCTTCCAGTGCTGATAACCCGTGATTTTATACCAGACTACGATGTGCCGCAGCGGACGGAGTTTGAGGCGGGCGGTTCCGGGGACCCGGCGTTTGCGAGCC
>OFGF01000870.1_pt1 | contig 22171 bp, 12 predicted proteins | sample 1521711 | NCBI WGS metagenome assembly OFGF01 (sample SAMEA3504092, study PRJEB24116) | mouse gut metagenome | biome: mouse gut; feature: mouse-associated habitat; material: faeces | place: Denmark | collected 2011 | reverse complement strand
TCTATAGAAGATGTACAGAATGTGGGAGCCATGTCCAGCAGTACCAATATGTCCATGCTGGGCGGTGGCGGAGGCAGCACCAATTCCGCCACCATCTATGTGGTGACCAGGGAAGACAAGACCATGAGCAATGAAGAGATCGGCCGTCTGATCAGGGAAAAGACGCAGGGGCTGGAAGCCGAGATTACGGTGGACACGTCAAGCATGGATATGAGCGCCATGGGGGGAAGCGGCATTTCCGTTCAGGTGCGGGGCCGTGACCTGGATACCCTGCGGCGCATTGCGGGGGAAGTGGCAGCCATAGTGGAGAGTGTGGAGGGAACGGCAGATGTCAGCGACGGTCTGGAAGATGCCGACGAGGAGCTGCGCATTCTGATCGACCGGGAGGAAGCGGTGCATTACGGGCTCACAGTGGCCCAGGTATTCTCCCAGCTTTATGCCAGACTGGCAGAAGCGTCCAGCGCCACCACACTTGTGGCTGCGGATAAAGACTACAATGTGTATGTCATGAACGGAAATGACATTGAACTGACACGGGAACTGGTGAGGGATCTGGAGATTGACGGCACCGACGAAGAAGGAAATAAAGTGAAGATACCCCTGGAGGATATTGCGGATTTTGAGACCACGGAGGCATTAAGCTCCATCAGCCGTGCCGATCAGACCCGGTATATTTCCGTGTCCGCCGCCATTGCGGAAGGCTATAATGTGGGCCTGGTTTCCTCCGCTGTGGAAGACAAACTGGCGGGATATGAGCTTCCCTCCGGTTATCAGCTGGTTTCTTCCGGCGAGAATGAGATGATTGTGGATGCCATGGAACAGATCATGCTAATGCTGTTATTGGCGGTGCTGTTCATGTATCTGATTATGGTGGCCCAGTTCCAGTCCCTGCTGTCACCCTTCATCATCATGTTTACCATCCCGCTGGCTTTTACCGGCGGATTTATGGGACTGTATGTGAGCGGCAGCGAGGTGAGTGTCATCGCCATGATCGGATTCGTCATGCTGGCCGGTATCATAGTCAATAACGGGATTGTGATTATTGACTATATGAACCAGCTGCGGGAAAACGGCATGGAAAAACGCCAGGCAATTCTCACGGCAGGCCGTACCAGGCTGCGGCCGGTTCTGATGACTGCCCTGACCACCATTCTGGCTTTGTCCACCATGGTTTTCAGCAATGACATGGGATCGGAGATGGCCAGACCCATGGCCGTTGTCACCATAGGAGGCCTGACATACGGCACTTTGCTGACGCTGGTGGTGATACCCTGCATTTATGATCTTATGATCAGGGAGAAGAAAATTAAGATAACCGAGAAGTCAGAGTGAGCCCGGAACAGACACAGAGGCAGCATGGGCAGACGGGATTCGGAAGGGCCGGGATGCCGGCGCACGGGAGAACAGGAACAAGAGTAAGGAAATGGGAAAGACAGGAAAGATAGCAAATTATGAAGATATCCGGCAGCTGCCCCCGAAGGTGCGCCAGATGTACATTGCGGTGATTCAGATGCTGGAAGAAGGGGCAGATCCGGCAAATATCCGTGTTTCCACCATAACCGAAAAGGCAGGGATCGGAAAGGGCACGGCATATGAATACTTTGACTCCAAAGAGGAAATTGTGGCCGGCGCCATAGTGTACCAGGTACAGTGTGTATTTGACTGGCTGGGAAGCGCGCTGGAGGAAAAGGCGGGATTCCGGGAACAAATTCAGTTTCTTCTGGATGAGATTGAGAAAAAGGATGGACAGAAGAACTGCTTTTTCCGTTTTTTCCATATGATGGCAGATAATTCGGAGTTCAGTCTGCTGGTCAGGGAAAAAATGATGACGGAGGCCTTTTTGCCCGGTCTGCCCACCAGTGTATTCGCGAAAATGCTGCAAAGAGGTGTGGAGAGGGGAGAGTTGCGCAGGGAGATTCCCATGGATTACATGATACACTGTGTGTTTTCCCATCTGTTGATTTACATGCTTGCCATCACTTCGGGGGGGCTTTTCAGAATAGATACGGATTCCATACGCTCAATGGCATACCAGGGGATACTGAATGAGCTGGAAGATAGAAATAATATATAATTTCTTTGCTTTGGCTTTATAGTTTTTTAGAGATTAATTATAAAATAGACACAGTTTGGACACATTTTATCTGTATGATAAATATCAGATAGTTGATGAACTCACTATCTCCCCCCTCATAAGATAATAGTGGAGAGGTTCCGGTGAAAGCCGGAACCTTTTCGCGTGTACAGCTTTTGTGCAGAGGAAATATACCGTCAGGGGGCGCGCGGCGTGTTCGGCTCTGCCCGTTTTTCGGTTATGGACCGCCGCTGCGCCGGGGCGTTTTTTGCAGGTCCGGACTTTTCGCGGATTGTGGATTGCGTATTTCCCTGAAAGGGGATATAATGGGGAATATGGAAGCGACAAAAGAAAAGGCGGAAGGCCGGGACGGGGGTTAGGATGAGGTATGATTTTGACAGAGTTGTGGACAGACGGGGAACAAACTGCGTCAAGTATGATTTTGCAGAGGAATATCATATGTCGGAAGATATGATTCCCATGTGGGTTGCGGACATGGACTGGCAGGTTCCGGTGCAGGTGCAGGAGAGTCTGGAAGCGGTGGTGAGACATGGGATCATGGGATACAGTGACGGAAAGGATTCCTATTTTCAGGCAGTTTCAGGCTGGATGGCAGCTTATCACAACTGGCATGTGGAGCAGGAATGGATGGTGCGGACGCCAGGTATTGTATTTGCGGTGGCCACGGCGGTAAAGGCATTTACTAAAGAAGGGGATGGTGTCATGATCCAGACACCGGTCTATTATCCTTTCGGCCAGATGATAGAGGCCAACGGCAGGGTGGTGGTGGACAATACACTGCGGGAAGAGAACGGAAGATATACCATGGATTTTGAGGACATGGACCGGAAGCTGGCATCCGGCCATGTCAAAGTGTTTATTCTGTGCAATCCGCACAATCCCGTGGGCAGGGTCTGGACCGGGGAGGAACTGCGCCGGCTGGGAGAAATCTGTCTCAGGCACGGGGTTACCATTGTCAGTGATGAGATTCACCATGATTTTGTATTTCCGGGGCATAAACATGTGGTTCTGGCGGGTATGGATGAACGGTTTCTGGATATCACGGTCACCTGCACCGCCCCCAGCAAAACTTTTAATATTGCAGGACTGCAGGCATCCAATATTTTTATTGCAAATCCCGGGCTGCGCACCGCCTTTGAGGAGGAGATCAGAAAGACAGGCTACAGCTCACTGAACAGGATGGCGCTGGCAGCCTGCGAGAGCGCATATCTGTATGGCAGGGACTGGCTGGACCAGCTTCTTGTTTATCTGAAGGGAAATCTTGACTTTGCGCGGGATTATATCTCTCGTGAGATTCCGGGCGTGAAGCTGACGGAGCCGGAGGGAACTTATCTTTTATGGCTGGACTGCAGGGAACTGGGGCTGAATCATGAGGAACTGGAAAACCTCATGGTAAGGGATGCCCGGCTGTGGCTGGACGGCGGGAAGATGTTCGGGGAAAGCGGCTGCGGTTTCCAGCGGGTGAACATGGCCTGCCCCAGGAAGGTTCTGGAGGAGGCGCTTGCCAGGCTGGCCGGGGCAGTGAAGGCGCTGCCGGCAAAGTCCTGAAATAAGAGGAATTTTCACGTACATATTGTTACAAATGTAACAGCCGGGCGCCTGTCCGGACTGTTGCACACAAAGCCATGGAAAAGGAAATTGCCCAACAATGCAAAAAAGAAAATCGGTGACAAAAGAAGCGGAAATGATTTCGGCAAAAGCCCCAAATACACAGGAAGAACCGGCAGGGAAGGAATATATTGTGCTGAACCGTCAGGAGGAAGATCCGGCAGAAGGGGATGAGCCGGAAGGCAGAAGGCCGGGTTACTGGGAGCCTGCGAAGTATCAGTATTTCAGCACCGGTGCCATGCGAAAGGACATGCGGCTGACCAAAGCCATCACCCAGAAGGGGGAAAAGCTGAGGGAAGAGGGGAAAGTCAGCCTGACAAGAATAGACAGCGGATATGTGGACGGCAGGAATGACCTGATCGCGGAAGCCATAGGGACAGGGCGCGAGGGCAGAACGGAATTTCCGGTTCACATGGTTTTCAACAGGGATTCCGTGCTGTATTCGGAATGCCAGTGCGTGGAATGCAGGAGGCATTACTATTCCCGGTATTACCGGCGGGAGTACTGTGCTTACCTGGCAGCCTTTATGACACTGGTGGAGGAGCGCCTGCAGGAAGATACAGGGCTGGGGGACGCCACGGATAAACGTGCGGCAGTTTTGATGCATGCGTTTCTGGAGCAGCGGGCCAACAATGTGGTTTCGGATACCACGGGGAAAGCGGAGAGTCTGCACCTGATTCCCCGCCTGACGCTTAAAACGGGTGATCTGGCAGTGTCGTTTAAGATCGGGGAAAAGAAGCTGTTCGTGGTGAAGGATCTGTTTGACTTTTACGAAAATGTACAGGAATCCAAGACTGCGGTTTACGGAAACAATACCAGTTTCAGCCATAATATCAGCCATTTTACGGAGGATTCCAAAAAGTGGATAGAATATATCGGCAGAATCGTGAAGGAAGAGCTGGATTTTGAGAGAAGAATGATAGAGGCCCGGAATTATTCCAGAAAGGCGGCATCCAAAAACGGAGAGTTTGCCATTTTCGGATGGAGACTGGATGAGTTTTACCGCCTGGTGGGAAAAGAGGGCTTTGAGTATGAGGACAAAGAAAGCGAAAAAAGGCAGAAAGTTCTTTTGCACACGGAGGAGCGGAATCCGAAGATTACCCTGACCATTCGGAAAAACGATATGGGTGACACAAGGGCTTTCCACGGCATCAGCGTGGACTGCAGAATGCCCCGGTTTCACTATGGTGTGGGCACGGGCTACTATATCAGCGAGGATGCCTTCTGCAGGGTGGACGAGGAATTTATGAAACGGATCCGGACACTGGCGCAGTTTTGCCCCAACGGGGCCATGAGCTTTCAGGTGGGAAGGAATTACCTGGCCAGATTTTACTACACGGTGCTCCCACTGCTGGAGGGCGTGGTGGATATTATGGAGGAAAACGCCCAGGAAATTGAGGCATATCTTCCGCCCCAGGCCAGATTTGTATTTTATCTGGATGCGGAGGAACAGAATATGGTATGCCGTGTGGCGGCAAGATACGGTGAGAGGGAATTTCCCGTGTCCGACGTCCATTCTCCTCCGGAGGAGCCCATAGAGACTTTCCGGGAGAAAGCCAGGGAGGATGAGATCATGTACCTGGCGCAGCAGTGGTTTCCCTACTGGGACGAGAAAAAAAAGGAACGCCACTGCGGCCAGGAGGAAGAACTGATGTACCGGGTGCTGGACAAAGGGGTGGAGGCACTGCTGGCACTGGGGGAAGTGCAGTGCACCAGACGTTTCACCAGCCTGAATATTGGCCGCAGGGTGCGTATGAGCGTGGGGATATCGGTTTCCCGGGATCTTCTGAACCTGAATATCGAAACCAGGGACGTACCTCCGGAGGAGCTGCTGGAGATTCTGAAAAGCTACAGGCAAAAGAAAAAGTATTACCGCCTGAAAAACGGCGATTTCTTAAGCCTTGACGAGGAAAATTCCCTGCAGACCCTGGCGGAGATGATGGAAACCCTGCGGATGTCGCCCAGGGAACTGATGAAAGGGGATGTGAGAATCCCCCTTTACCGGGCGCTGTATCTGGACAAGCTGCTTGAGAAAAACGAAGAGATTTACAGCAGCAGGGACAGTTATTTCCGCGAGATGGTAAAGAATTTCAAGACCGTCAATGACGCGGATTTTGAAGAACCGCCTTCCCTGAGCGGTATTATGAGGGGATACCAGAGGAACGGCTATCGCTGGCTTAGGATGCTGGAGGCATACCGGCTGGGAGGAATCCTGGCAGACGACATGGGCCTGGGCAAGACGCTGCAGGTGCTGGCGGTGCTTCTGAGTGCAAAACTGGAGGGGAAGGGGGAGACTTCCATTGTGGTGGCGCCGGCCTCCCTTGTATACAACTGGGGGGAGGAGATCAAAGCCTACACGCCGGAGCTTTCCTGCTGCTTTATCACCGGCACCCAGGAGGAGAGAAGGCAGAAGCTGGAGCAGTACGGAAATTTTGACGTAATTGTGACATCTTATGATCTGTTAAAGAGAGATATTGAGTACTATGAGGAAAAAGAATTCCATTACCAGATCATCGACGAGGCACAGTATATCAAAAACCATACCACTGCGGCGGCCAAGGCGGTGAAGGTGGTAAAAAGCCGTACCAGATATGCGCTGACGGGAACGCCCATCGAGAACAGGCTCAGCGAGCTGTGGAGCATTTTTGATTTCCTGATGCCGGGATATCTGTACGGATATGATGTGTTCCGGAATGATTTTGAGGCGCCCATTGTGAAAAATGAGGACCAGGCCGCCCTGGAGAGACTGCAGAGAATGACTTCCCCCTTTATTCTGCGGAGGATGAAGGAAAATGTACTGCGGGATCTTCCCGAAAAGCTGGAGGAAAACCGGTATGTGAAATTCGAATCCCGGCAGCAGAAGCTCTATGATGCCCAGGTGGTGCATATGAAGCAGAAAGTGGTCATGCAGGATGCCCAGGAGTTCCAGAAAAATAAAATGCAGATTCTGGCGGAGCTGACAAAGATCCGGCAGATTTGCTGCGATCCGTCTTTGTGTTTTGAAAATTACCAGGGAAAAGCCGCTAAGCTGGAATCATGCCTGCAGCTCGTACAAAGCGCTATAGACGGCGGTCATAGGATGCTTTTGTTTTCTCAGTTTACTTCTATGCTTGAGATTATACAAAAAAAGCTGGATGCAGAACATATTTCCTATTATACGATTACTGGCAGTACGCCAAAGAAAAAGAGGCTTGAGCTGGTAAAGGCGTTTAACGAAGGGGATGTAAAAGTATTTTTGATCTCATTAAAGGCGGGGGGCGTGGGGCTAAACTTGATTGGGGCGGATATTGTTGTCCACTACGATCCATGGTGGAACCAGGCTGTACAAAACCAGGCGACTGACCGCGCGCACCGCATTGGGCAGACGAAAAAAGTAACGGTATACAAGCTGATTGCCAAGAATACAATTGAAGAGAAGATACAAAAGCTCCAGGAAGCCAAGAAAAACCTCGCAGATCAAATTATCAGTGGAAATACAGGGCAGCTGGGGGCCTTAAGCAGGGAAGAGCTGATGGAACTATTGGAAGTATAAAGAACGTAAGAAAACGGCTAGAAAATTGTACAAAAGTTACAAAACTATTTTGTTAAAACCGTCAATGGTAAATTCAGGATCGCGATGATATAATAGAAAAATAGATAAAAAATGTACTAATTTGTACAAAGGGTGTACGAAGGCAGATTAGAAACACGCTTTAAAGCAGGAAGGGGGTGGACCGTTACAGAAAGCAGCTTTCGGCAGCCTTTTGGGTAAATCATTCCGGTTTGACAGCAATTCGTTTTTTTCCGGAACGAAATGAGAGAATACTTGTTAAAGGAGATAGTGAATGATGAAATGGAAAAAGATTATATCAGGCATACTGGCGTTCTCAATGGTAGCAGGATCCGTTGTGAGTGCAGCGCCAATAGCAGTAAGTGCGGCAAATGAAAGCCGTACGGAGTCTAATACGGCAGACGGCTACGCAGATCCCTGGACAAGCGCCCCACTCCCGCAGATGGAATCTAAGGTAAGCGGCAATGTGGACGGCCTTAAGTTTACACACAAAGAGTGGACAGGGACGACCTACGAGGATTTGGACGGGGAAACGGTAAAGGCAGCAGATGTCTATGGTATCAACCGTGAAGAAGCAAGTATGTTTGCAAGTACAAGCGTTATCTATGATACGGTGGATAAGGCAGTTGACGGCGCAGTGAATTATCATAAGGCAGCGTCCAAATATGTACAGTTTTTAACAGGCGAAGATGAAAAAGACTGGTCATTGGTAGTCTTACAAAACCAGAACCAGGCGCAGGCAGATGCTTATAAGGATTTTTATAAGGTACAATATGATACGGCTGCGGCCGACAACTGGAAATCAGGGCTTGAGCTCCCCTGCAGCTGGACACGCCAGGGCTTTGATTTTTCAATTTATACCAATGTACAGATGCCATGGCAGAATAAGTACGACAGCAATGTTCCAGTACCGAATGCACCTGTCAATTACAACCCGGTGGGGCTTTACCGCAAGGCATTTGACGTATCGGATGATATGCTTAGCGCAGACGGGCGCGTATATTTATCTTTCCAGGGCGTGGAATCTGCGTATTATGTATATGTAAACGGCAAGGAAGTAGGATACAGTGAGGACAGCTATGCACCCCACAGCTTTGATATAACTGATTACCTGACTGAAAACGGCAAAGGCAACCTTCTGGCAGTAAAGGTACATAAGTTCTGCGACGGCACATGGATGGAGGATCAGGATTTCTATTATGACGGTGGTATTTTCCGTGACGTATATCTTTATTCGGCACCCCTTGTACATATCCAGGACTATTTTGTAACGACGGATTTGGATGAAAATTATGAAAACGCTACCTTGGGTTTGAATGTTACAGTAGCGAATGCTTCTACTGAAGCGGCGTTAGGCTATAAGGTAGATGCGCGCATTTATGATGCAGATGGTGAAATGTTTGTAAATGGTGTTACGTTAGACGTACCGGAAATCGGGGCAGCATCCTCCGATATGGACGGCAAGGCTTCCGTTTCCGCCAGAAAAACTGTGCTTTCACCTAAATTATGGTCTGCAGAGACACCAGATCTTTATACATTGGTTTTGTCTTTGTATGATTCCAAAACCGGGGCATATATGGGCAGCGTTTCCCAACAGCTTGGATTCCGTGAGATTGAGTTTGTAAGCTCCGAGGTAGATGCAAACGGCAACAGGACGACTCCGGATTCCGCGTTTGAGCCGATTAAAGTGAATGGCAAGCAGCTTTTGATGAAAGGGACAAACCGCCATGATACCGATCCAGTATACGGCAAATATGTACCGCATGAAACACAGGAAAAAGATGTTTTGCTTATGAAGCAGTATAACCTGAATTCTATTCGTACATCCCATTACAGCAATGATGAGTATTTGTACTGGCTGTGTGACAAATACGGGCTTTATATGATGGCAGAAACTAATCTGGAGTCCCATGCGATTATGAGCAACCAGAACGCGCATAAGAACTTTAAGTCCCTGGCAATGGACAGGACTGTTACCACATTTCACCGTTTAAAGAACCGTACGGCAGTTGTAATGTGGTCAACGGGCAATGAGAACTATTACAACTACGATAAAAATTCTGCAGACGGTATGTTCTACGACCTGATCTGGTATTTCAAGGATAACGATCCGACCAGGCCGGTGCACTCTGAAAGCTCCAATAAATCCAGTGGTACAGATATGGGAAGCAACATGTACCCGTCAGTTGGCACCGTGCAAAATGAGGCTAAGAACAATATGCCCTATGTACTCTGCGAATATGCGCATGCTATGGGCAATGCAGTCGGCAACTTAAAAGAATACTGGGATGCAATCCGAAGCTCTGACAATATGCTGGGCGCATTTGTATGGGACTGGGTGGATCAGTCAAGGCTGTTAAGCTTTGAGTCACTGCCCGAAAAATATGTCCTTACAGAGAAGGCAAATAATATAAAAGGCAAAGCATCCTTTACAAAGATTAATGATAATCCGGGAAGCGGGGCATTGACGCCGCAGAGCGTACAAGGTTATGCGACATATGAGAGTGATCTTTATAATAACGCGCTTGTCGGGGATAATAAGAAATTTACAATCGAGGTAATATGTAAACCGAATTCAGCCGCATCCGATCAGGTCATGATGGGAAAAGGCGACAGGCAGTTTGCATTGAAAACGAACGGGAGCAGGCAGCTGGAGTTCTTTGCTTATACAGGGGGCAGCTGGAATTCTGTTACAGGCGCCCTGCCGGCTGATTGGGTAGGTAACTGGCATCAGGTAGCTGTCACGTATGATAGTGGCGCTGTCCAGATCCTTTGTGACGGCAAAGAGGTTGCCAGCGGCAATACAAACTCCAGGATGGATGCCAGCAGTATTGCGCTCGGCGTAGGCATAACGGCAGATAATAACAGGACATTTGACGGTGAGATCTCCCTTGGCCGTATTTATACACGCGTATTGTCCGCGGAAGAACTGGCAGCACAAAACAGCACGTCCCCTGCAATCAGCGCAGACGATGACAATGTGCTTTTATGGGCAGATTTTACGGATATTGCTATAGACGAAGACGGGCAGCCATATGATTATTATGCGGAAGATTTTGCACACAAGTCAATGTATGCAGACGAAGCAGAAGGCCATTTCTATGGCTATGGCGGCGATAGCGGCGAGAAGCCGAACGATAACTCTTTTTGCGTAAACGGGCTGGTTTCCCCTGACCGTGACGTACAGCCGGAGCTTTACGAAGTAAAATACCAGTATCAGAGCGTATGGTTTAACGCTTCGGATGTGCAGCTTTTAAGCGGCAAAATAGATGTCTATAATGAGAATAACTTCTTAAACCTTAACGAATTTACAGTAAAATGGGAGCTTTTGGAAGATAGCCGTATAATTGGCAGCGGCAATGTTTCTGATTTGGATCTTGCAGGACGGGAAACAAAGACAATTGAGGTTCCGTATCTGGACAGTATACCGGCCAAGAAAAAAGCAGGTGCAGAATATTACCTGAATTTCTCTGTACAGCTGAAAGAAGATACTCTTTGGGCAAAAGCAGGGCATGAAGTTGCCTGGGAGCAGTTTAAGCTTCCAGTAGAAGTAAAGCAGGTAAATAAGGTTACATCTTCTGATGTGGAAGTAGCGGAAGATGATACTGCATATCAAGTATCCGGTACAGGATTTAGCTTCCAAATCGATAAAGCTACAGGTACCATAAGGGATTACGTTTATAATGGGGAAACCCTTCTGACATCTGGTCCGGTTCCGAATTATTGGAGAGGGCTTTTAAACAACGATAATGGGAATTATGACGGCAATTGGAAGAGCGTGAACAATAACATATCCGCAGGTGGCATTCAGGTTTCCAAAAACGATGCAGGCCAGACAGTGATTACGGTTCCGCTGGTATCGGCTGCACAGGCTGCATTAGAGCAGGCTATGGTATATACTGTGGACGGAAGCGGCGCAGTAACGGTAGATGCAAGTGTAGATGCAACAAAGACAACCCTGGGCAGGTTTGTCCGTATCGGTACCGTAATGGAGCTGCCGGAGGGCTATGAAAATATCACATGGTACGGCAATGGCCCGGTTGAGGCTATGTGGGACAGGGAAGATTTTGCAAGGGTTGGCCAATATACCTCTACTGTCTCTGAAATGTTTTATCCGTATTTAGACACACAGGACACGGGTACAGTTACTGGCGTGAAGTGGTTTACGGTAACGAATGCCGCAAGGAAAGGCGCATTGGCAATTGCGGCTACGGATACAGTAGAAGCATCTGCGCTCCACTTTACAGTAAACGATCTGGATCAGGCACAGCACCCATATGAGCTGACCAAATTAGACGAAACGGTACTGACAGTAAATTACCGTTCACAGGGTACTGGTAATGCCAGCTGCGGCGCAGATACGTTATCCGCGTACAGGCTGCCGAATGACAAGGCGTACAGCTATCAGTATACAATTATCCCGTATACGGTACAGGATGCATCCGGCGCCCAGGCAGATGTAATGGAAATTACACGTCCATACAGGAATGTAGCGTCAATCTCTGAAATGGACATTATCAAGGAAGCGGCAGAGGCGCTGATTGAGAAAGTTGACAGTATCTTTGTGGCAAGCGGTGAGACAGAAGAGCTTTTAGAAATGAAAAAAGCATACGAAGGGCTTCCCGAAGCAGGCAAGAAAATCGTAACGGAAGCACGCTATGATAAAGTAAAGGATGCAATCGCCCTGGCAGAGAAGATTAAAAATGGCGAAGTAGAGCTGCATGTTGCAGATAAGGGGAAACATGCATATAACATGGACATTACTGCGGAAGCAAATGCAACATTGAGAAAGAAAGACGGGATCATATCATTTAAAGGCTATGCAGATGTCAAAGGCGAGGGCGCCAATGAAATGTTCAATAATACCATTTCAGGTACAAATAACTTTACAATTGAAGCAAATGTTAATCCGAATGGGGATGGCTCAAGCTATAATATGATCGCTTCAAAGGGCGATAGTAGCGCAGCATTCCGTATTTCGGAAAATAAAGCTTATTTCTTTATCAAAAACACAGGCGGGAAGTGGATTACTGCCCAGGCTCCTCTATCCGGGGAAGAATTAAATTCATGGCTGCATGTAGCTGCTATTTATAATGGAAATGATATTTCGGTATATGTAGAAGGCAAAGAATTAGTAACCACGGCAAATGCCGGAACTGTAGCGAGTGTAAATTATCCGCTTGGTATCGGTTATTGTCCGGAAACAGGGCGTACATCCTCCAACTTTATCCAGAATATCCGCGTTTATAATAAGGCGCTTACCAAGGATGAGCTGGATCATGGCGCATATGGGCCAGACAGCGAGAACGTAGTCCTGTGGTATGATTTTGACGAATATGAATACCGGAATCTGGACAGTACCCCCACAGGGATCCGCTCCTACACATCGTCCATAAAATTATCAGCGAAAGAAACGGCGCAGATCCAGGCAGAATTAGCCCCGTACTATGCACAAGGCAAGATCGTATATTCTTCAGAAGATGAAGAGGTGGCAACTGTAGATGCAAACGGCGTAGTGACTGCAGTGGGAAAAGGGAGCACGACAGTTATTGCAGCAGTAGAAGGTGATGAAAATAAGAAGGCGGAAATCCCTGTTGTTGTAATGTCTCCAATAGAAGCTATGACTGTATCCTTTGCGGAGCCTATGATTGGCAAAAACCCACAGGATACCGCAGTAGGGGATGAGGACGCTTTCCATTATGATTCGGTAGCAGACAGGACGGCAGATCCGGCTTCAATGGCTGTGAAAGAGGGCAGCAAGGATCCAGTGCTTGCATATGTAGACGGCGTATGGGGTTTTGCAGGGCAGCTAGGCTCCACCTCCACAACAGATAAGTTTGACGTTTACGGTGGGGATGGTATGGCAATCGCCTTTAAATTGTATATAAAAGAAGCGCTGGGCGGAGACGTTAATATTAATATCCTCGGTAAAATGGACGATCAGTACGGCTTCCAGATAGAGGATGACTGCCTGATTATGTATATGCACAGCGCTGCAGGCTGGCCAGAGCAGAAATATTATTTTGATGCCGATACCTTCTTTGGTAAATGGCATGATATCGTATTGTTTGTTGACGGGGCAAGCCATATGGGCTTCTATACCGATGGAGAACTTTCTGAGGCTACACAGGGAAGGCCTACAGACGCAACGGCTGTACACAGGGAAGATCCGTTTACCCTGGGGTATAATCCGAAGAAGGATAACGCTTCCATGTTTACAGACAGCATTGGATATATGGCGGATGTCAAATTCTATGCAAGCGACGTGGTGACAGACGGTTTGCAGAATGCACAAACCTACGGTGATGTCAGCAGAATGCTGGACGGGGAAGAGCCTTTGGCTAAATTTACCTTAAATCCGTTTGATACAAAGACTGTTTGGCAAAAAGCGGATACGCAGGAGGTTTTGAGTAAGTCCGATGAATTTGAAGACGGGGTTAGTTATGTAGTAACTACAACGGTAACAGCCCACGAAAATTTTGTTTTTGAAAATACGCCTGCATTTATCAATGCAGTAAAAGAAAAAGCAACGGGGGCAAAAGGAGATGTAGACGTAACTGTTTCAGAAGACACAAAGACAATGACAGTAACAACTACATTTGAAAGCGCAAAGGACGTTCCTTGTACTTGTGAAATTACAGCAATTACACAAGCGGATAAAACGGTAGATCTAAAGACAGAGAAAACAGTTGCATTGAAACCGGCTGCTGTATTGAGCAAGGGATGCGGCATCACAGGGCATCCGGATGCATCTGGCGTAACGTACGCTTATGCGGTATCAGAAGGGGCAGATGTGGCAGACGTAGCGGCAGACGGTACAGTAACAGCCAAGAAAGCCGGGGAAGCAGCTATCACTGTTACGGCTACACTTGCAAAAGGCGAAGGCAACGCTCCCGCAACCTTTGAAAAAGTAGTAAAAATAACAGTTACAGACGAAGCGTCTAACCTGCAGGAAGCAATCCGAACCGCAAAGGGTAAGATTGAAGGCGATAAGGAAAAACTTTACACACATGATACGGTACAACATTTAAAAGACGAAATTAAAAAAGCCGAAGATATTTTAGCAAATGCATCATCGACCAAGAAACAGGTGACGGATGCGATCAAAGCTGTGCAATCAGCGGAAGGCGCATTGAGGCTGCAGTCAGATTTAGACAAAGAAACGGCCCGCGCAGCATTGTCTAGTTTATTAGAGGAAGCGGGAAGAATCGTAGAATCCCAGAACAAGGACGGGGTTTATACGAAAGAGTCATTTGAACGGTTAAGCAGCCAGTATACAGCGTCAAAGGCTGTTTATGAAAAGGGCGATGAGGCGGCTATTGAAGATCTTACGAAGGCTATTACTGATTTACAGGGGGCTTTAAAGCTTCAGACTGTACAAGAGGTTGCAAAAGAAAACTTAAATAAAGTAATCGCAGCGGCAGATGCAGTTTATGCAGCAGGTGCAAACGGCTATACAGCTGATTCCTGGAAGGCATTTGCAGATGCATACACGGCAGCAAAACAGGCAGCCGCCACGTCAGATGCGGCAGCACTAAATATCCTGGCAGATTCGCTTGCAAAGGCACAGGCTGGCTTAGTAAAAGCACAGGCTGTTCCGGAGCCAGTTGTTCCCGCCTTAAAGAATGGGGAAACATATACGAAGGCCGGCATTACTTTTAAAGTAACCAGTGCTTCCAAGAAGACGGTTTCCGTTTCCAAGGTAAAGAGCAGCAAGAAGAGCATTACGGTTCCAGCAACAGTTACAATAAAAGGCGTAAAATGCAAAGTGGTACAAATTGATAACAAAGCATTTGAGGGCTTAAAGAAACTTACATCTGTTGTAATCGGCAAAAACGTTACAAAGATTGGCAAAAAAGCATTTGCAGGATGCCAAAAGCTGGGCAAGGTTACTTTTAAAGGTACAGGAGTCAAGGTAATCCAAAAGGATGCATTTAAAAAGACTGCTTCAAAAGTAACAGTCAAGGTACCAAAGAAAATGAAAAAAGCCCAGAGGACGAAGCTTTTGAACCAGATGAAAAAGAACGGAATGAGTAAGAAATCGGTTATCAAATAAAGGGTATTATTCCAAATATGAAAAGAGGACAGCGGCGTAAGCCGCTGTTCTTTTTTCAGAGACAGAGGGTATAATCTAAAAATGCCATACACACCGCAAACAATAAAAGCAATATGAGCAAAACAACTGCCCCCATATCATAGACAAACCGGGCATCCTTTTTACAGTTCCCCACCAGGATTTCTATTCCCATTAGAATAAAAATACAAGGCCATAGGCGGAAAATAAAAGAATAGCTGATAATTGGAAACACAATATGCAATAAGAATAAAATACCTGCTGTAATCAATGCCGTACCACAGGTAATTGTCCCCACGTGGTGCACTGTTTCGTTTGTATTATTTTGCATCTTCGTCCTCCCATTCTATATCGCCGATTTCCTTTTTCTTGCCCCGTATCATGGCAGCGCCAAGCAGTATAATGCCGATTCCGGCCAGAAACTTCGGCAGATCGTAGCTAAGGTGCCGGATGTAGAAGTAAATTGTCTCTGGCAGATACTCGTAAAGCAGGTTTAACATGCTGTTCCAGGTTGTTATAGTGCCCATGAAAATCAAAATATAAGCTAAGATGCGGCGGTTGTTTTTATAAAATTCTTTCCCTTGCTCGGACGGGGAAATGAAATGGAAAATATAATCGTCTTCAATGGAGTAAAATTCCTCATCAGGAAGGCTTGCCAGGTTATGCACATGGAAAAAGCTGTAAAACCAGATGACAAGCCCTACAATCATCAATGCGCCAAACTCAAGTGTCACGGCAAAAAAGAAAACTGCCATAAACAGGCTCATTGTACTGATCCCCATTTTCATAAACCCCATGTACATTTCCCCTGCCCCAGGCAGGAAGGAAAAACAGAGTCTCCAAAAAGAATTCTTTTTTCTGGTCATATTAATGATCCTCCTTTTCAAAAATAGAATTTGCGCCGTCGGCCAACATGCCGCAGAAGCTGTTTGCCTTTTGGTTTAGTTTCCGGAGGAATGAGTCCTCCCTGTGGCCGCTTACGTCCTCTTCCCGAAGTATAAATCCTGGCTGCAAGGCCTGTTCGGGATAACCCGGATCCGGCATTGTAAACAGCAGCAAAATGGCGGCAGCGGCAGCAGCAATTTTCGCGCTAAAAAAGAGTAGCTCGTGCTGCTTTTTGCGGTTTTTTGGGACAGCTTTTTTTAAGATGCTTTCTTTTAAATAACCGGGTGCAGAAAGCTTTGCGCCGGTTTCTACAGATGCAATAAGATCCATCAGTTCTTCATCCGTTAAATAGTCCGGTTTTTGCATATGTTTCATAAGCTACGCTCCTTTTCATAGATTTTCCGCAGCATTGCACGTGCACGATAAATTTGCGTCTGGATGGTCTTGACATTTTTACCTTGTTCCCTTGCGATTTCATCCGCTTTTTTCTCCTCGTAAAAATAAAGTGTGGCAATGGCGCTATAGGGAGGTTTTAGCTGCCTGCACCGTTCTAAAAGCGTAGCGCGGATATCCTGTTCGATCATACGATCCTCTGGGCCGGGGGAATGGTCGGCGCAGGAGGCAAAAACATCATCGTCAGAGGGAATCTGGCGTTTGGCGGCGGATTTTAAATAGTCGATGCACTTGTTGGAAGCAATGCGGCAAAGCCAGGCTTTTTCATTTGTGCCAGTAAAGGCGCCAATATGGCGGTAAGCTGATATAAACGTTTCCTGTGCCAGATCCTCTGCTATAAAATAATCTCCTGTCATTTTGCAGCAGATAGAAAATACGAGGTTCTGGTACTGCTCAACCAGTTCTGTAAAATACTGCTGCCCATCCATGTAATCCACCCCCTGTTTTGTGTTTCTATGTAATATAACGGACGGCATGCCAGATTATCTTCAACTTTTTCAAAAATTTTCATTGCGATTCTTATTGTTTCCCCGTATAATTAAAAAAGCGAAAGCATAAGAAAAAAGGTATATTAAGGAGACGGGATGAATAGTATTGATATGTTGAATGGGCCACAGTATAAAGCAGTGATGCAGACGGATGGCCCCATATTGATTTTAGCAGGGGCAGGAAGCGGCAAGACCCGTGTGCTTACCCATAGGGCTGCCTATTTAATAGAAGAAAAAGGGGTAAACCCATATCAGATTATGGCCATTACATTTACTAACAAAGCGGCGGGTGAGATGCGTGAGAGGATTAATAGCCTGGTGGGGCTTGGCGCCAACGGTATCTGGGTGGCGACATTCCATGCTACATGTGTCAGGATTTTGCGCAGGTTTATCAACCGGATTGGTTTTGAAACAAATTTTACGATTTATGACGCGGATGACCAGAAGGCGCTGATGAAGGATATTTGTAAAAGCATGGAAATTGATACCAAATTGTACAAAGAAAAGATGTTCCTTGCAGCAATTTCTTCGGCTAAGAATGAGCTGATTGGGCCGGCGGAATTTGCCCGAAATGCAGGGGATGATTTTGAGAAAATAAAGCAGGCGCAGGTGTATAAGGAATACCAGAAGGCGTTAAAGAGGAATAATGCGCTGGATTTTGACGATTTAATTTTTTATGCGGTTAAGCTGTTTAGTGAAGATGAGCAGGTGCTTTCGCATTACCAGGAACGGTTCCGGTATATTATGGTAGACGAGTATCAGGACACGAATACAGCGCAGTTTAAGCTGATTTGGTTTTTGGCCGGCAAGTACCGCAACCTTTGTGTGGTTGGGGATGACGATCAGTCAATTTATAAGTTCCGCGGGGCGAATATATACAATATCCTAAATTTTGAAAAATTTTTCCCGGAGGCAGCAGTGATCAAGCTGGAACAAAATTATCGTTCCACGCAGAATATCCTCGACGCAGCCAACTCTGTCATTGCCAATAATTATAGCAGGAAGCAAAAAAAACTGTGGACTGCAAACGGCGCAGGGGAAAAGATCACCTTCTGCCAGTTTATCAACGGGTATGAGGAAGCGGCCTTTGCGGCAAAGGACATTACAGAAAAGGTGTTTCAAAAAGGCTATCAATATAAGGACTGCGCTGTACTATACCGCACGAATGCCCAGTCCCGCCTGTTTGAAGAAAAATTTATTGTATCTAATATTCCATACAGAATAATTGGCGGCGTAAACTTTTATGCCAGAAAAGAAATCAAGGATCTGCTGTGCTATTTGAAAACGGTAGACAATGCCAGTGACGATTTGGCTGTCCGCCGGATTATCAATATCCCCAAACGGGGGATTGGCGCTACGACAATCGGCCGTGTGCAGGCGTATGCGGCGTCTCAGGAGATTAGCTTTTACGATGCCTTAAAGGCCGCCGATGAGATTCCTTCCATCGGCAAAGCCGCTGCCAAAATCCGCCCGTTTGTGCTGCTGATCCAATCGCTGCGCAGCAAGCTTGGGCTGATAAGCCTAACGGATCTGCTGGATGAAATTTTAGAAAACACCGGATATGTAAAAGAGCTTCAAGCGGAGGGTACAGAAGAAGCAAAGGCCAGGATCGAGAATATCGATGAACTGATCAGTAAAATTGCAGATTATGAGCAAGGGGAAGAGGAACCGACATTAAGTGGGTTTTTAGAAGAGGTGGCGTTAGTTGCGGATATTGATACATTAGAAGAAGAGAGCAACTATGTAGTACTAATGACACTGCACAGCGCAAAGGGGCTGGAGTTTTCAAATGTATACTTAGCGGGCATGGAGGATGGGCTGTTCCCAAGCTATATGTCTATTGTGTCCGAGACAGCGGCGGAGGATATTGAAGAAGAGCGGCGGTTAGCATATGTGGGGATTACCAGGGCAAAAGAACACCTTACCCTCACTTGTGCGAAAGAGCGCATGGTGCGCGGGGATATCCAGTTCAACAAGGTTTCCCGCTTTGTAAAAGAGATTCCGGAAGAACTGTTAAAAAAACCGCAGAGCCGGGAGACACAAAAGCCGCAGGAGCGCCACCACAGGCCTTCCTATGGCAAAGGGCGCGAGGCTTTTATGGCAAAGCCAATGGCTGCCGCAAGTACATATAATCCGCCGAAGAACTTTGGAAATGGCCCAAAAGAAACCTTGTCCTATACGGTAGGCGATCGCGTAAGCCATGTCAAATTCGGCAAAGGGACTGTCACCCTGATTGTGGAAGGCGGCAGGGATTTTGAAGTAACAGTGGATTTTGACTCTGCCGGGGTTAAAAAGATGTTTGCAGCCTTTGCAAAATTAAAAAAAGAATAAAAATTGAAGAATTTGTAATTTTTTATTTGTGAATAGGAAAAGATATGTTATAATATGCGTATGATATGTCATGCGACGTCAGGGAGACAACAGATAATTCCCAAAACAATAAATAAAAAGGAGTGGACAGCATGAATAAAGTAGATGATTTTTTAACAATGTCAAAATGGAACGACCTTCTGAAAAAGAAAGAAGATGACGAAAAGAAAGCTTCCAAGATTATCTGGATATTTGCAATTTTAGGTATTGTAGCAGCCATTGCTGCAGCGGCGTACGGGATGTACCGTTTCTTCAAACCGGATTACTTAGAGGATTTTGAGGATGATTTTGAAGACGAATTTGAAGACGATTTTTTCGATGACGACGAAGAAGACGCAGAAGAGAGCAAATAATTAGGATTTGGAACGAAAAGAGGACCGCGCAGAAGCGGTCCTTTTTACTGTCAGAGTATAAAAAACACTCTTGGCAGAGGTATTCCTCAAGAAAGGTGGAACAGGGATGAAAAAGGGACAGATAACAGAAGGAAGGGTACGCAGGGCCGAATTCCCAAATAAAGGAATAGTTGTGACGGAAGAAGGGGCAGAAGCAGTTGTCAAAAACTGCATCCCCGGTCAGAAGATTTCATTTTTGGTCAAAAAGATGCGCCGTGGGAAATGTGAAGGGAGACTTTTGGAAGTGATTGAGAAATCGCCCCTGGAACAAGAGGAAAATGTATGCCCGCACTTTGGGATTTGCGGCGGCTGCACTTACCAGAGCTTAAGCTACGAAAAACAACTGGAGCTAAAAGAAGGGCAGCTTCGCCGCCTGCTCTTGCCAGCAGCAGAAACGGAAGGCAGGGACTTTGACGACATTTTCATGGGGATAAAGCCAAGCCCGCAGCCCTGCGGCTACCGCAATAAAATGGAATTTTCATTTGGCGATTCAGAAAAAGGCGGCCCGTTAGCGCTTGGGATGCATAAAAGGGGAAGCTTTTATGACATAGTAAACGTGGATCAGTGCAGGATTGTGGACGCCGATTTCCGCAGGGCCTTGGTGTTTGTCCGCAATTTTTTTGAGGAAAAAGGGATTAGCTATTACCATAAAATGCGGCACGAGGGTTATTTGCGCCATCTTCTGGTACGCAAAGCGACAAAGACAGGAGAGATTTTAATTGATTTGGTGACAAGCTCCCGCATAGATGGATTTGATGAGGCGCATATACTTGAGGAAATGAAGGAAGGCATTTTGAAGCTGCCGTTTGACGGAAGCATTGCAGGGATTTTGCATACGAAAAACGACAGCCTGGCAGATGTCGTGTTAAATGATGGAACAGATATATTATACGGGCAGGATTATTTTTATGAGGAGCTGCTGGGCCTAAAGTTTAAGATAACGCCGTTTTCCTTTTTCCAGACCAATTCACTTGGAGCTGAGGCGCTTTATGATACAGTGCGGGAGTTTGTACTGGCCGGGGATAGCGGCAAAAAGCCCGGGACGGTATTTGATCTGTACAGCGGGACCGGGACAATTGCCCAGATGCTTTCGCCTGCGGCGGACAAAGTATATGGTGTAGAGATTATAGAGGAAGCAGTAAAGGCCGCAAAGGAGAATGCGGCATTAAACGGGCTTACAAATTGTGAGTTTCTTGCTGGGGATGTGCTTACGGTAATTGATGGAATGAAGGAAAAGCCGGATTTGGTAGTGCTTGATCCGCCAAGGGATGGGATCCATCCGAAGGCGCTTTCAAAGATTGGGGGGCGTATTGGGGCGGAGAGGATAGTTTATATTTCCTGCAAGCCAACAAGTTTGGTGCGGGATTTGGAGGCGCTTAAGGGGTATGGGTATGTGGTAGAGAAGATTTGCGGGGTGGATATGTTTCCGGGGACGTATCATGTGGAGACGGTTGTAATGCTTTCCCACAAAAAACCTGACAGCGTAATCAACGTAAAAGTCGAGTTTGGCGAGGGTGAGGGCAAAGTGCCGCTTGATAATATCGCCAAGAGAGCCGAAGCGTATAAGCCGAAAGAGCGGGTTACATATAAGATGATTAAGGAGTACATAGAAGCGAAGTATGGCTTCAAAGTACATACCGCATATATCGCAGAGGTAAAAAGGGAATTAGGATTGCCGATGTATGATGCCCCGAATGCGGTAGAGGAATTGAAACAGCCGAGGAAACATCCGACAGCGGAGAAAGTGGAAGCGATAAGGGATGCTTTGGAGCATTTTGGGATGACATAAATAGATATAGATTATTAGTGTTTTATGGATGAATGGAGGGAGAGTCATTTTGAATTCTTTATTTCCTGATAAATTGTGGAACTATAAAAATTTTAATATGGTTACAGAGCTAGATATTGCAGGCGAATTTATTTATGATGGGGTACATATGCTCAATCAGATAGAGGTGATAAATCAGGATTCAATGTTATTTTCTTTTTTATATCATGTATCTGTAGGAATAGAACGACTGCAAAAAATTGTATTGGTACTTTGGGAAAAAGTTGAATTAGATACACATGAAGAATTTGAAAAAAGTTTAATTACGCATAGTCATATTGCACTTAACGAACGAATTTGTAGAAATTGGAATTTTCATAATGCAATCCCTTGTCAAGTTTTTTTGAATTTTCTTTCTATATTTTTTTCTCCGGTTATTTTCTGGCTTTTGCCAGGTTGCGCTGTCTGTGGCGGTAGGGTTTTGCTTT
>OFGF01000865.1_pt1 | contig 22281 bp, 21 predicted proteins | sample 1521711 | NCBI WGS metagenome assembly OFGF01 (sample SAMEA3504092, study PRJEB24116) | mouse gut metagenome | biome: mouse gut; feature: mouse-associated habitat; material: faeces | place: Denmark | collected 2011 | reverse complement strand
AAATATTATACAAATAGAAGAATTTTGTAGAGAAATATTAAAAAACTTTTCTATTGAAAATCTAAAAAATTATCTAAATATAATTTCCCCTAAAAAGATTATTAGATATATTGAAAAGATTACAGATAATATTCAAAAAATGTTAGAAATAGAATTTAATCCTAATTTACTTTGTTGTTTATATATTCATATATCATGTATGATTGAAAGAGTTCTTCTTCATGAAGAAATTGATAGTTTTGAGGGAATAGATCAATTTATACAAGAGCATAAAGATTTCTATATAAAAACCAAAGAAACTTTTAAAGAAATTGAACAAATGTATAGTTTAAGTATTCCTGATCAAGAAATTGCATATTTATATGAATATATATATTCTCAAAAAGATGATAGTGTAACAGAAAAAGAAAATAGTGTGATTAATAATGATTATTTTTTAGATTAAAAGTTTTTAAAGGAGATAGTGTGATATAGGCATTATCTCTTTTATCATATAAATTTGTTTTAATTAAGTTGGCACAAATAATTGCTATATATAAAGTGAAGAAAGAAAGGAGGAATAAAAATGAGACAATTCATTATTGCATCACATGGGGAACTGGCTTCAGGAATGGTTAGTGCAGCAGAAATGATTATTGGTGATATTACAAGAATGAGAAGTTGTAATTTGAGTGATTATAAAACAATTTATGATTTATATGAAGATGTGAAATCATATATTGTTGCAAATCCAGAAACAGAATATGTTTTAATGATTGATTTGTTAGGTGGAAGTGTAAATAATTTACTTATGCAGTTATGTGAATATAAAAATGTTTTTGTTGTTACAGGTATAAATTTAGGTCTTTTATTAGAACTATATTTATCAAGTGAAAATGAACAAATGAAAGTTGTAGCTTTAAAAGCAATTGAATCATCAAAAAATAACATTCGTTTATTTGCCTATCCAATTAATGAATATGTTGAACAAAATGAACAAAAGGAGGTGGATCTGTGGTAATACTTTTAAGAATTGATGATCGTCTTTTGCATGGACAAGTTGCTTTTTCATGGTTGAATACAATGGGACCAGATGCGATTGTCATAGCAAATGATGAAATATTGAGCAATGAGATTCAAAAAACAGCAATTAAAATGGCAAAACCTGCTGGAATTAAAATGACAATTCGTTCTTTAGAAGATGGTATTGATTTAATTAATAATGATCGAGTTAAAAAAATGAAATTATTTGTTGTTGTGAAAACAACAGAAGATGCTTTAAAAGTCATTAAAGAAGTAAAAGAACGAATTCCTTTAGTTAATATTGGTGGAATATCAAATCGTACAAAAGGAAATAACAATATTGCTAAAGGAATTTATTTGAGTGATCAAGATATTATAAATATCAAAGAAATACAAAAATTAGTTGATAAAGTAGATGCACGTATTGTTCCTACGGATAAAAAAAGGAATATTAATGATTTGATTTAAGAAGGAGGAAAGAGATTATGTTTGTAGAAGCTTTGCTAGTAGCGATAGTTGTGGCTATGTGTTACTATTTGAATCTTTGGTTTGGATATATTTTTACAGATAAACCAATTATTGTTGGAACATTAGTAGGTTTTGTTTTAGGTGATTTACAGACTGGTATTATTTGTGGGGCTACATTTGAGTTAATTTTCTTAGGGGCAGTTAATATTGGTGGAGCAGTTCCAAGCGATCCTTTAGCAGGAACAGCAGTATCAACAGCTTTTGTTATTTTAACAGGAATGTCTACTGAGGAAGCCATGGCTTTAGCAATCCCAACAGGTTTGTTGATGGCACAAGTTCAAATGCTTTCATACATTTTCCCAAGTTTTTTCAATGGTTATGTTGATAGTTTGATTGAAAGAGATAAAGATAAAGGATTTGGATGGATGGTTGTTGCTATTTTACTTATTCGTTCATTTATAGAAGCTATATTCCCATTCATAGTTATCTTTTTAGGAACAGATGTAATAACTGCAATTATGGCATATTTACCAGAAGTTGTTACTGGTGGATTCTCTGTTGCTGGAGGAATGTTGGCAGCAGTCGGATTTGCAATGTTATTAAAGATGATTTGGACTAAAGAGCTCGCTGTATATTTCTTTGTTGGTTTCTTTATGGCTACATATTTGAATATTCCAACACTAGGAATTGCAATTGCAGGGTTATTATATTGTATCGTTAAATATTATGCTATGAAAGAACAACCATCTTATACACAGATAAGTGGTATGAATGCTTCATTAGGAGAGGAGGATTTATTCAATGACTAAGAAAAATTCAATTTTACATTTAGAGCCAGAAGATAAAAAAATGGTTAATTCTATTGCTTGGAGAATGATGGTAGGAAGTTCTCCCTATCAATATGAAAAAATGCAGGCACTTTCTTTTCTTTATGCAATGACACCAGCAATTAAACGTTATTATAAAGATGATAAAGAAGGCCGTATTGCTGCTTATAAGCGTCATTGGGAACTTTGGAATACAACTCCACAAGTTGCTGGAATTGTTGCAGGGTTAGCGGCTTCCATGGAACGTGAAGCAGCAGCAAATCCTGATTATGATGTAAGTAGTATTAATGCTCTTAAAGTTTCTTTAATGGGTCCATTAGCAGGGATTGGAGATTCTTTCTTTTGGGGATCTTTAAAAATTATAGCAACAGGCATTGGGGTTTCCTTCGCATTACAAGGGAATATATTAGGTCCAATTTTATATTTCTTAGTTTATAATATTCCATCATCTTTAGTAAGGCATTTATTTCCAGTTATAGGATTTAATTTAGGAAATAGTTTTATGGAAAAAATGAATAAAGCTGGAATTATGCCATTCTTAACAAAATGTTGTAATATTATTGGAATTATGATGATAGGAGCTATGGCATGTTCAATGGTTACACTTAAAATTCCATTTGTATATGAAGCACATGGAGCGACTATCAATGTTCAAGAAATTATAGATTCTATTTTACCAAATGCATTACCAATGGGTCTTACATTGTTATGTTTTTGGATGTTACGAAAGAAAAATGTTTCACCAACAATACTTATTATTTTATTGATTGTTGTTTCTATTGCATTACATGCAATTGGTATTTTATAGAATATAAAAATAAATGAAAAAATTGATATAAAAATAAGGAGAAAATAATGATGTTAAGTAAAGAAGAAATTATTGAAAGTTTAAAAGGTGGTTTAATTGTTTCTTGTCAAACAGAACCAGGAGATTGTATTCATAATGATGGACAGACAGTTGTTACAATGGCAAAGGCTGCACAATGGGGTGGAGCAGTAGCTATTCGTGCAAATAGTCCAGAACAAGTAAAGGCCATACATGAAGCAGTTGATCTTCCAATTATAGGATTAGATAAAATTTATTATGATAATATGGATCATATAATTATGACACCAACAATTGAACATGCGAAAGCATTATGGGAAGCAGGAGCAAGAATTATCGCTTTAGAAGCAACAGATCGTCCAAATCATTTAGGAGTACCAACTCGTGATTTAATTCCTGCAATTAAAAGGGAACTTCCAGATGCAATTATTTTTGCAGATGTGGATAATATAGAGAATGCAAAAGCAGCAGCTATGTTAGGTGCAGATATTGTAGCACCAACATTAACAGGATATACAGAAGCAACAGCTTATGTTACTGAACCACCAGCATTTAGAGAGATTGCACAAATGTGTCGAGAAGTAGATGTTCCAGTTGTTATGGAAGGACATGTTTATGATCCAGAATCAGCAATGAAAAGTTTATATCTTGGATGTCATGCAGTTGTTGTAGGTAGTGCTATAACACGACCTCATTTTATTGTTAAAAGATTTACTGATTTAATGGGTAAATTCCCATCAGATTCTAATTGGAGAAATGATGAAAAGAAATGGACAGGACCAATTACTCAAATAAATAAAGATTAATAAATAAGGAGGTATATTTTATGGGTAGTATCGTAGATGAAGGATTATCTGGAGAAAACAATGTAGAAATTCTTGCAAAATTACCATGTGAAAAATCTTTACAAGAACAGTTGGAAGTCATGGAACTTTATACTGAAAAGCATAAAGAAACAAAAGGTATGTCTAAAGGAAAAAGAGAAATTGCTTGTATGAGAGTTTTATTTCCTAGAATGTTTCGTAAAAGACAAAAAGAAGATTTATTTGTAGGAAGATATGATGCCTTACCTATTGGATTTGGAGCAGTTACTTCATTAGGTGGTGTTGGACATTATTGTGTATTTGGAAAATTAAACACATTTCAACAACAATTAGAAAAGGAAGAAGATAAACAAAGGGTTAATGCACTTATTGAATATTGGAATGATCATGATTTAAAAGCAAAACATGCTAGAAAATATAATGATAAAATTGTCAATAAAGTTTTTTCAAAAAATTCTTTAGATGCACCTATTGAAAGTTCAGCACGTTTAAGTGGAATGATGCTAGACTATAATAAGTTAGTTGAAAAAGGAGTTAAAGGATTACGAGAAGAAACTTTATCTAGAATGTGTGATGATAAAGATAATGAATTCTATTTAGCTGTATTAGATGCACTAGACTTATTTAGTGATTGTTGTGATTATTTGGCAAAACAGGTTGAAAATGAAATAATATATGCAGATAAAGACCAAATAGAAGATTTAAAAGTCATTGTTGAAAGTCTTCGTGTTATTAGAGAAGAACCACCCAAAACATTTCATCAAGCAATTCAAATTGTATGGCTTTATGCTATCTTAGCTGGAATTATTAATTATGGAAGATTAGATGATGTTGTCGGAATATTCTTAAAACATGATTTAGATACAGGATATATTACCTATGATAAAGCAAAAGAATATGTCAAATGTCTTTGGACAATGATAGAAAATAAAAGAACAACAGTGAATGGAAGAGTTATTGTTGGTGGAAGAGGAAGAAAAGATCCTGAAGCAGCAGATATTTTCACAAGAATTGCTTTAGAAGTATGTCATGAATGTCGATATGTAGAACCACAATTCACATTAAGAATATATGAAGATACACCAGAAGATATATTTGATAAAGCAATGCAATGTTTGGCAGATGGAGCAACATATCCAACTTTATATAATGATAAAGTACATGTACCAGGATTAGCACATTGTATGAAAGTATCAGAAAAAGAAGCAGAACAATATGTACCATTTGGTTGTGGAGAAATGAATATTGTTGGAAAAACAGTAGGACCTCCAAATGCAACAATTAACTTAATAAAAACTTTAAATATTTTTATGAATAATGGTATTGATCCTTATGATAATTTATATAAAGGTGATGGAGTACATTTAAAGAAATTAGAAGAAATATCTTCTTATCAAGAATTTTATAATGAATATTTAGTCTTGGTTGATCATTATTTAGATAAACTTTCATATTCTCAAGCAAAGTCATATGAAAGTATGAATAAAGATGTTGATTTTGTTTTTAATAGTATTTTAATGGATAATTGTTTAGCCAATGGAAAACCACTTCTAGGAGGCGGAATCACATATCTTGGAGGATGTTGTGAAACATTTGGAAATACAAATACAGCAGATGCTCTAACAGCTATAAAAAAACTTGTTTTTGATGAAAAGAAATATACATTGACTGAAATCAATAAAGCATTACTTGCAGATTTTGAAGGATATGAAATGATGAGAAAAGATATGCTTGCATGCCCAAAATATGGAAATGATGATGACTATGCAGATAATATTTATTTAGAACTATATGATCATGTTTCAAAATATACACGAGAGTCAGGAATTCGTAATGGGTTACATCATTATGGAATTGTCATTATAAATAACCAGCAAAATACAGATTGGGGATTATTAACAAGTGCATCAGCTGATGGAAGAAAGAATACAGTTTACTTAAATCCAAGTAATAATCCACAAGGAGGAGCAGATAAAAATGGTCCAACAGCTGTATTAAAATCTATATCAAAATTAGATTCACGTTTTCATTTAGGATCAGTTCAAAATATTAAATTCCAAAGTGATTTCTTTAAAGAAAATATGGAAAAAATTAAAACAATGATTAAAACATATTTTAATCAATTAGGTGGATGTCAATTAATGGTTACTGTTGTAGATGCTGGAGCATTAGAAGATGCAATGGTACATCCTGAAAAATATCCAGATATGATTGTTAGAGTAAGTGGGTTTAGTGCAGTATTTGTTAATCTAAGTAAAGAAGTACAGATAGAATTATTGAGTAGAACATTGAATGCGAGGGTGTAATCATGAAAGCATATATTATGGAAATAGAAAAATTTGCTATACATGATGGACCAGGTATAAGAAGTGTAGTATTTCTACAAGGGTGTCCATTAAGATGTCCATGGTGTGCTAATCCAGAATCACAAGAAATACAATCACAACTAATGTATAAAGAAAAAACATGTATTAAGTGTGGGAAATGTATTGCAAATTGTCCACAAAAAGCAATTTCTGTGGTTGATGGACAATTAAAATTTGATAGAAAAAAATGTATCAAATGTGAAACATGTGCAGTGAATTGTCCTGTAAGTGCAATCCATTTTATTGGAAAAAGTGTTGAAATAGAAGATATTATACAAGAGGTATTAAAAGATAGAGCTTTCTATATTGAATCTGGAGGAGGAGTAACAATATCTGGAGGAGAACCATTTGTACAGTTTTCAGTATTAAAAGAATTGTTAATGAAATTAAAAGAAGAAGGAATATCAACAGCTGTTGAAACAACAGGAGATACAGATTGGAAAAATATTGAAGAATGTCTTCCATATATTGATTTGTTTTTATTTGATGTTAAGCATAGTCAAGCTTATGAAATAGAAAGAGTTACAAAAGGGAATGGAGAACGAATTTTATTAAATCTCAAAAAATTAGCTTCGCTTGCTGCTGATAAAATCATTATAAGAACACCTGTTATACCAGAATTTAATTATAATCAAACGACTTTAACAGAAATTATTGATTTAGGAGCAAAATACCATGTATTACAAATACACTTACTACCTTATCATACATTAGGAACATCAAAATATGAACAACTAGATAGAGAATATACTTTACAAGGTATAAAAATGTTATCAAAAGAAGATTTAAAAGATTATGTTGAATACGGGAAAAGTCTAGGTGTTAATATACAAGCAGGTGGATAAAAGTATACACAATTAAATATTTATTCGGTGTTATGGTTTTCTGTTTTAAAAAATAAATTGGAAATAAATATTTCCTTTTTATTCAAGAAAAAAGATTTACTAAATTAAACATTATATAATATTTAATATAATGAAGAACATATAGAAATGTCATACATAAAAGAATATATTCTCCCTAATGAATTTTAATGCAATTTTTCTATTTATCGTCCAAACTACTTACATATATATTTAAAATGACATTTCTATTTTTTATTTATAGAGTATCTTAGATAGATACTTTTTTTTATAAATAAAAAGAAGTATCTAAATTTTATAAAAATAAGATTGATTTATTGCATAGAATAGAAATATATTATATAATACTTTTGATAATAGTTGACGAAAGTTAAGAATATACAAATATTTAAGATAGAAGATGGAATAAATGAACAAAAGTACAACCCAAAGTTTACGAAAAATAAATCAAGAAAAAATTATTAAAGCATTACGTGATTATGGAGAAAGTAATAAAAATCAATTGTCAGAATATACATCATTAAGTGTTGGTACGTGTTATAACATTTTGATGGACTTATTAGAAACAAAAGAAGTTGTACGAGGAAATGGCTTTGTTTCAACAGGTGGAAGAAAAGCAAAAAGCTATAAATTGAATGAAGATTTTTCATATATATTAGCAATATCAATGCATAGAGAATTTGATTCAATCTATTATATTTTAAGAGTATATAATCATATAGATAATCAAGTTTATGAACATACTTCTCAAAAAGGTGTTATAAGTTTTGAAAATCTATGTGAAGATATAGATAAAATAATAGGACAGTTTCCTAATATATATGTTATTTCCTTGGCAATACCAGCTGTTATTTCTAAAGAGGGAGAAGTAGAGACAATTTCTTTGGTGAAAGGATTGGAGAAAATGTCTCATATTCATATCAAAGAAAGACTTGAGGTAATGTTTCAAAAGAAAGTCATTGTAGATAATGATGTTAATGTTGCGACTATTGGATATTATTCATCACATACAAATATTCAAAACATAGCTTTTATATATCAACCTTTAGATGAGCTTGCAGGAATATCTTTTATTGTTGATGGACATTTATTAAGAGGGGAACATGGATTAATAGGAGAAGTTCCTTACTTACCAATATTAAATCAAAAGCAACAATATCAATATTTAAAGAAAGAAAATGGTCTTTATGAACTTTTGGTTCAATTTATAGTGTTAATTATGATTATGAATGATCCCCAACAAATTGTTATATGTTGTCAAAGAAAAATAGATATATCAAAGGTTTATAATGGTATGTTGCAATATATTTCAGATAAGCATTTTTTTCCAGAGATTGTGATTTATAGTGATATTTATGAATTTATATTTAATGGTTTGTTATTAATGGGGAGAGAAATGCTTAATACAAATTTAGTTATGAAAACACAAGGTGTATATAAATAAGGAGGAGAGAATATGAAGAATTATATTGATTTACATATGCACAGTCAATATAGTGATGATGGTGAATTTACACCATCAGAATTAGTAGAAATGTGTTATGAAAAGGGAATGAAAATTATGGCTATTACAGATCATAATAGTGTGAAAGCTATTGAGGAAGCAAAAACTAAAGCAAAAGAACTCGATATGATTTATATTCCAGCAATTGAAATTGATTGTACTTATAATACAATTAACTTACATGTTGTAGGATATGGTATTGATTATCAGAGTGATGATTTTATTGCTTTGGAAGAAAATGTGCTTAATCAAGAGTTGGCATCTTCAATGAAAAAAATTGAGTTAACTAAAGAATTAGGGTTTGATGTCAAAAAAGAAGAGCTGGATAAGTTATCAGACAATGGTGTTTATACTGGAGAAATGTTTGCTGAGGTTTTATTGAATAAGGAAGAATATCAAAATAATGAATTGTTAAAACCTTATCGTCCTAATGGAGAAAGAAGTGATAATCCATATGTTAATTTTTATTGGGATTATTATGCACAAGGAAAACCTTGTTATACAGAGATGATTTATCCATCCCTAAAGGAGACAATTGATTTGATTCATAAACATGGGGGAAAGGCAGTATTAGCACATCCAGGTAACAATCTCAAAAATAACTATGAGATTTTTGATGAAATGGTTGAATTGGGACTTGATGGAGTGGAAGCTTTTAGTAATTATCACAGTGAAGAAACTGTTCAGTATTTTTATGAAAAAGGACAAAAGTATCAAATTATGGTAACTTGTGGAAGTGATTTTCATGGAAAGACCAAACCAGCTATTGAATTAGGAGAGTGTCGTTGTACATTTGATGAAGAATTTATTGAAATAGAATTAAAGAAGAATAATCTTATTTAAAATAGAACGAAAAGTTCTATTTTTTTTAGTCAATAAAGTATATCTATGTCTTTATTTGACAAGTTTGTGAAAAGAAAGGTATTATAAGAAATATAATTATTTATATGAGGAGGAGCTATAATGAAAGAAGAATGTATTTCGTTACAACATATATCTAAAAAATTTAATGAAAATGTTGTTTTAAAAGATGTCAATGCAGTATTGCATCAAGGAGAAATTTTGGGATTTCTTGGTCCAAGTGGTGCAGGAAAAACAACAACAATTAAAATTTTAACTGGGCAATTGAAACCAACAGATGGAGAAGCATTTGTATTAGGAATGAATTGTCAAAATATAGATGAAACAATTTATGAACAAATTGGTATTGTAACTGATGCTAGTGGTGTTTATGAAAGAATGAGTGTTTATGATAACTTAAAATATTTTGCTAAAATTTTAAGTGTTCCATTAGAAAATATAGATATTTTATTAAAGAGAGTAGGACTTTATGAACATAAAAATAAATTAGCAAGTCAGTTATCTAAAGGTCAAACACAAAGGTTGATTTTAACAAGGGCTATTCTTCATACACCTAAAGTATTGTTTTTAGATGAACCTACAAGTGGTTTAGATCCAACAACTGCTTTGGAAATCCATAAGTTATTAAAAGAATTAAGAGCAGAAGGAATGGCTATTTTTCTTACAACTCATAATATGGAAGAAGCAACAAAGCTATGTGATCATGTAGCTTTATTAAATGAGGGAGTTATTGTTGAATATGGAACACCTCAAGATATTTGTTTGCGTTATAATAAAGAGAAAAAGTATAGAATACTAAAGAGTGATAAAGAAGAAATTGTATTAATTCATACAGAAGAAAATATAAAAAAATTAAATCAATGGTTATTAGATGATGAAGTTATATCTATTCATTCATGTGAACCAACTTTAGAATCAGTCTTTTTAGAAGTAACAGGGAGGGAATTACAATGAAAAGAATCCATTTCAATAAGCTTCTCGCTATAATAGAAGTTAAAGGAAAAGCTTTGTTTAGTAAGAATTTTATTATTATGCCAATTTTTTCATTAGGAATAACCTATATCATGAAACTTGCTTATGGAGCAATATCAAAAGATGTAGATATGACAGGTTATTTTCTTTCTTTAGGTATACTAATGAATGTATGTATGACAGGAGTGTATTGTGTAGCTGCTTGTCTTGCAGAAGAAAAGGAAAAAAATACTTTAAGAACTTTAATGACATCTTCTGTTAATGGGTTAGAATTCTTTTTAGGAAGTTTAATTCCTGTTATTTTGCTAATGATGGTTATTAATGTATTATGTGTGCTTATTTCTGGTTTCTCAATGAATGGCATAGAGTGGCTATGTTATATGATGATTACAACAATATCATCAACTATAGGTGCTATTATTGGAATGATTTTTGGTATATTTGCTAAAAATCAAATGTCAGCAGGAACAATGACAACTCCATTATTAATGCTTTTGATGCTCATTCCTATGTTTTCTCATATTAATCAAGTGATTGAAACAATATCTAATTATTTATTTACAGGGGTTATCATGAATTTCATTGAACATGTTACAATGAAAGTTTCTTTAATAAATCCATTAGAATTAACTGTATTATTAATAGAGTTAGTTTTATCAGTTTTAGCATTTCTTGTTTTATACAAGAAAAATGGCTTTGAAGCAGATTGATATGTATTAGGTGAAGTCAAAAAAATAGAGAGAAATATATTTTCCCTCTATTTTTGCCTTCACCTATAAAATAATAAGAATATTATAAAAAGTTAATACTTTATTTTAAGGTTCTTGGTAATGAAACAACGAATGTTGTTTTATCTTTATGGCTAGTGGCTAAAATACTACCATTATGAATATGAATAATATTCTTAGCAATTGCTAATCCTAATCCAGATCCACTCGTATTTCTTGATCTATCTCCTTGAACAAATCTTTCAACAATTTCATTTTCATTAAATGTCATTTCATCTTTAGAAATATTTCTAAATGTAATATTAATATATTGTTCATCACTTTCAATTTGAATATAAACCCTTGTATTTTCTAAAGCATATTTACTAATATTAACAAATAAATTCTCAAAAATACGATAAGTTTTAGAGCTATCTAAAGGACATATCATTTTATCTTGTTCATATTGATAACGTACTGCTAATCCTTGAGCCATAAATTGCTCTTGATATTCTAATTCAACTTGTTTAATCATAGAAATAATATCTACATCAATAATATCCAGTCTGATATCACCACTACTTGCTTTACTGACTTCAAATAAATCATCAATTAAATTTTTAAGTCGTAAAGAATTTCTTTCTAAAATTTTTAAATATTCTATTCTTTGTTTTTCTTCAATATGATTATTTTTGAGAAGATCTACATAAGTAATAATAGATGTTAATGGTGTTTTTAAATCATGAGAAACATTAGAAATAAGTTCTGTTTTTGTACGTTGAGATTTCACTTCTTCATTAACTGCCTTTTCAAAACCCTCTTTAATATGAGAAAATTCATATTTCAAAGGATTAAACATTCCAATATCTTCATTAATTTCATAATCAAACTGTCCGTTAGATAATTGCTGTGTTGCTTTTAAAAGAACTTGGTAATCATTTTGTATTTCATTATATTTCTTTTTAAGAATAAAGAATATAATAAGAGAATAAATGATAAAGGCAAATAGTTCTCCAGCAACAAAGAATTGAGAAATAAAGATAAGAATAATAAAATTAAATATAACTATCTTTAAAATAATTTGATTTGCATTATCTTGAAAATCAAAATTCATTAATTTTAAAATATATTTTTTACTCTTTTGATAACTCCAATATAAAAGAGTATTTTCTTTAAAATATGCTTTTAATCCTTTATTGATAAGATATTTTATCATATAAGCTAGAATAGCAAACCAAGTAAAGAAAATAAACCATATTCCTATATTTAAAATTGGAGTTAAATAAGGTTCCATATATCCTATGGCAAATGTTTCATAAAAATAAATAATATCTTCTGATATTGTTGCACGTATAATTGTAATAAGAACTTCTATAATCATACATAAAGAACTCATCCAAAAAATAGATAATATTCCAAATTTAATTTTTGAAATAAAATGTAAAAACTGATTTTCTTTAAGGTATCGAAATGGTATAAGCAAAATAGTTATTGTAATAAGTATTCCAAGCATTGCAAACGGAGCTATATAAGTTTGAAATGGTATTAAATAATGATAATGATTATCTAAATAATTAGATAAATAATCATTCATAACTATTTCATGAGGAATAGCATAAGTAATCGTTAAATTTTTGGGTGTTGTTAATGTTAATTCTGTATTATCATCAACATAAGTATCTACTAAATTAAAATCTAAATACGAATTAATGAGAGTATTCATATTCTGACTGTTAAAATGAATTGACATAATACCTTCATTATTAAATGAAATTTGGTAATAATATTTATATTTCTTTTGCAAATTTTTATTTTTATTGATATTTTTAATATCATTATTTGTATTTGAAAGTGTTTTATTTGTTTTTGTATTAGTAGCAAAGTATAAAATATTTTTCTCTTTTTTCAATTGTTCTTCTTTTTGATAAAAATCATTTATTTTCTTATCTTGTTGTTGTTGAAGATAAGGAGTTATTTGACCACCACTTATATGAAAATATTGAGAATATTCATTTTCATGATTACTTATATTTTTGTCAATAATATAGTCATAAAAGCGTGTATTATTCATGAAATAATTAATCATTAAATCATCATAATTTTTAGCTTTGGCATTAGATAAGATACTAGGATATAAGGACCATAAACCTATACTAGAAACTAATAAAACAATAATAATTATTATTGTTGAAATATATTTATTTTTTTTCATATTTTACCTACCTTGTTTTTCAATTTTATATCCAACACCCCAAACAACTTTTAAGTATTTAGGATTTTTTGGATCAATTTCAATTTTTTCTCTTAAATTACGAACATGAACCATAACTGTATCTGTATTAATAGCATCTTCTTTCCAAACACTTTCATAAATATTATCAGCAGAAAAAACTTTACCAGGATATTCCATAAGTAATTGTAAGATTTTAAACTCTATTGGGGTAACTTTGATAGTTTCACCTTCTACAGTTACTTGTTTAGTATCTAAATTAAGTTCCAATCCACCAACAATATAACAATTTTCTTGTTGTTGATTCATTAAACTTAAATAACGAGAATAACGACGTAATTGTGATGAAACACGAGCTAAAAGTTCCATGGGAACAAAAGGTTTTGTAACATAATCATCAGCTCCAATATTTAAACCAGTTATTTTATCAATATCTTCTGACTTCGCAGATAACATAATAATTGGAAAATCGTATTTTTCTCTTATTTTCATAGTCATTTGAATTCCATCCATAATAGGCATCATAATATCTACAATAGCTAAATGAATAGTTTTTTGAGACAGTATTTGTAAACCTACTTGTCCATTATGGGCTTTGAATACATGATAACCCTGATTTTTTAAATAAATTTCAATTGCATTACAAATTTCAATTTCATCTTCCACAACTAAAATATTATATTCCATATCAATCCCTCACTTTACTTTTCTATTATACTCAAACTATATGAGAAAAGTAGAGGAAAAAACGAAAGAAATTCTAAAGATTGTATGGAATTTCATGTTTATGAATTATTTTTTTATAAAAAACAATTCCAATTAAAGAAATGATACCAGTTATTATAAAAACAATAATTGAAAACATATAATTTTCTACCCCAATTGCATCACCTCCAATAGTACTTGTAATAATGGAAGGAATTCTTGCTATTGTGGTAATCAAAAGAAAGGTTTTTAATTTCATATCAGTGAGAGGAATAAAATAGGTTAATATATCTTTGGGAGTTCCTGGTATAAAAAATATAATAAATAAGATAATATTAAGATTTTCTTTGTTTTGTAAAAATTTCATTTCATTTATTTTATCTAAACCTATAAAACGTTTAATAAAATAAATTCCCCATTTTTTAACAAAATAATATATAAGGGTAGAACCAATAGCACTCCCTAATAGACATATACATAGTCCACCTATTGGACCATATAAATATCCTGCCATAATTTCTACAATTTCACCTGGCAAAAAGACAAAAACAACTTGCAATGCCATAATACCAGCAAAAATAATTTGTCCTAATACCCCAAAATTTTGAAGCTGATGTCTTAATTTTTGAGGATTTTCAAATAAATTCATTAAGGGTTGATAACATATAATACAAACAATTCCCATAATGAATACACACACAATTAATAACTTTATTTCCTTTTGTTTCTCTTTAAGAAAGTTCATTTTCATCACTCCTGTCATCATATAAGAGTATGGACAATAAAAGAAAAAACTCTCATATGAAAAAAGAAAAGAAAAACAAAAGAAAAAAGAAGGAAATTATTTTTTCCCTTCTATAAAATAAGTGGCTTCCATATCTGCTGTACTTAATGCAAATGCAAGTGGAAACATTTCAAATGTAGCACCAACATTTCTTGTATCTTCATTTCCTGAAAAACCCATATGATAACGAATAGCAAATGCTTCTTCTCTAGTTAATCGCATATATCCACTAATCATATAAACACTTTTTTCACCATGTCCATAAGGTAATGTATCATTATATTCAAAAGTAGGTACTTGGATCCATTGTCCATTTTCTTTAACGTTTCTTGTTCCTTTTTTATAACAATTAATTTTGCATAAGTCGTGTAATAAAGCAACAATCGCAATAGATTCCTCATTGTATGATAAATTATATATTTCTTTGACTCTATTTCGAGATAAGTAATCTTTTAAACAATCATAAACATTCAAACTATGCTCTAAAAGACCTCCTTCATAACTTCCATGAAAACGAGCACTTGCTGGAGCATCAAAAAAATCAGAATTTTTAGATAATAAAAATTCTAATAACTTTTCACTACCTTCTCGATGAATATTTTTTTTATAAATTTCAATAAATCTTTCTTTATTATTCATATAATCACATCCTTTTCATCATTATAACATAATTTAAAAAACAACTAAATTATTCATTATATTTTCATTTTTTTATTTTATTAATAGGAAGATTTTTATTTGTAATATATAAAATGTATCTAGCCTCAAAATAAAATTTATTTTTGATTATTTTAGGAACTCTCAGTATAATATTGGTTATATATTAGTTAAAAATGAGGATAAAATAGTATGAAAAAGTTAAAGACAAATGCTTTAAGGATACTTGATCAAGCAGGTATTACATATGATACACAAGAATATAGTTATGATGATAATCATTTGGGTGGAGAACATGTATTAAAGCAACTTGATTTAGATGAAAATGCTGTATATAAAACTTTGATATTAAAAGGAACAAATGGATATTTGGTTTGTTGTATACCTGTATTAGAAGAAATAGATCTAAAGAAACTTGCTAAAGTGAGTGGGAATAAAAGTGTGGAGATGGTACATCAAAAAGACTTATTAAATTTAACAGGATATATACGTGGAGGATGTTCTCCAATAGGTATGAAGAAAATTTTTCCAACTTATATACAAGAAGATGTTATTTTACAAGATAAAATTGCATTAAGTGCTGGTAAAAGAGGTTTACAAATGATTATTCATTCCCAAGATTTAATAAATATAACAAAAGCTATATGTGTTAATGTTATTAGATGATTTGATGAAAAATGATAGTTGTTGGAAAATTATAGTTTTTATATAAATGGAAGAAAAGAAAGATAACTTTTATTTTTTTGGAAACGTTTCCAAAATTTCAATTTTTTATGGTTTTCACGCTTAAGCTTTGTTATAATAATTTTAAGAGGTGAACTAAAAATGAATTATGAAGAAAAATATCAAAAGTGGGTTAGTAAGGAAGATTTAGATCCTACATTAAAAGCAGAATTATTAAGTATGGATGAAACTGCAAAAGAAGATGCATTTTATACTGATGTTGAATTTGGAACAGCAGGAATGCGTGGAATTTTAGGAGCAGGAACTAACAGATTGAATATATATGTTATTCAAAAAGCAAATGTTGGTTTTGCTAAATATATTGCTTCTTTACCTGAAGGAAAGGAAAAAGGTGTAGCAATCGGTTATGATAATAGAAATATGTCTTATCAATTTGCTATTGAAAGTGCTAAAGTTTTAGCAACTTATGGTATTAAATCATTTATTTTTGAAGCATTAAGACCAACTCCTGAGTTATCATTTGCAGTACGTTATTTAAAATGTGCTGGAGGTATTATGATTACTGCATCACATAATCCTAAGGAATACAATGGTTATAAGGTTTATGATGATACAGGATGCCAATTATTACCAGAAGCAGCTGATCAAGTTGTTCAATATGTTAATGAAGTGGAAGATGAATTAAATATAAAAGTATTAAGTGATGAAGAAGCTTATCCATATATGACTTGGATTGGAGAAGAGGTAGATGCAGCATATTATGAAGCTGTTAAAGGAATTGAAGTTAATCCAGGAATGGATAAAAATGATTTTAAACTTGTTTTTTCTCCACAACATGGTACTGCAAATATTCCAGTTAGAACAGTATTAAAAGATTTAGGATATGATGTTGTACCAGTATTGGCACAATGTGCACCAGATCCAAATTATACAAATACAAAATCACCAAATCCAGAAGTAGATGTTGCATATGAATTAGCTATTAAAAAAGCTAAAGAAGTAGATGCAGATGTTGTTGTTATTACAGATCCTGATGGAGATAGATTAGGTGTAGTTGCAAAACATGATGGTGAATATGTATTGATGAGTGGTAATCAATCTGCTGCTGTATATCTTGAATATATTTTAAGTCAAATGAAAGATAAAGGAACTTTACCTTCTAATGCTGTTATGTATAATACAATTGTTACATCTGATTTAGGTGAATTGGTTGCAAGAAGTTATGGAGTAGATGTTGAAAAAACATTGACTGGATTTAAATTTATTGGAGATAAGATTCGCAAATATGAAGCAACTCAAGAAAAAGTATTTGTATTTGGTTATGAGGAATCTTATGGATGTGTTATTAAGGATTTCGTAAGAGATAAAGATGCAGTACAAGCTGTTTTAACTGCTGCTGAAGCAGGAAATTATTATAAAAAACAAGGTAAAGATTTAATTGATGTTTTAAATGAATTATATGCTAAACATGGTACATTTAAAGAAAGTCAAATTGCTTTATCTAAAGCAGGGGCTGCTGGAGCTGCAAGAATTAAAGAAATTATGAATAATTTGAGAAAAGATGCACCTACTGAAATTGGTGGTGTAAAAGTTGTTGCTAGTGAAGATTATTCAGCAAGTGTAAGAGTAGAAGATGGTAAAGAATCAGTTATTGAATTACCAAAATCTAATGTATTAAAATATTATTTAGAGGATGGATCTTGGATTGCTGCTAGACCTAGTGGAACTGAACCAAAATGTAAGTTCTATTTCTCAATTAAGGGTGTAGATGCTGCTGATGCTTCAAATAAGACAGAAGTATTCCAAAAAGATATGATGAATCTTATTGGTGAATAATCAAATTTGAAAAGTATCTATATATTAAAGTAAGAGGTGGTGAAAACTATCTCTTTTTTTATTTATTAAGAATTTATCTTAATAAATAAAAAAGGATAAACTTATTAAAAAGTTTATCCTATAAATACTTATTTATGCTTATTTTGAACAACATGGCTTGTGTCTTAATTCTTTTAATGATTCCATAGCATAAATAGCTTTTTCTTTTAAACAACATTCTAATTGAGCTACTGTATTTACTGTTTGTTGAACTGATTCATTAACTTCAAGTAATTCTTCTATACAATTTGTCATACAAATAACCTTTTTCAATTTTTCAGCTTCACTATTTAAGATTTGAGCAAGAGCTGTTTCTTGCATTGAAACAGATTGTAAAATAGCTGTTAAAGCACATTTTTCATCTATACAATATTCTTCCATAACTTTACCTCTTTTCTCTCTTTTATAATATTCAAAGATTAAAAAACAGAAAACGATAAGTATCATATAAATATAGTAATAATTTAAAGTTGTAAGTCTAAATATTAACAATTAAAAAAATTATATAAATTGCTTATTTTTTCATGTAAAACATTACAAATTCTATTTTAAATCATGTATAATAAATATATGAAAACGATTTCAGATATAGGGGGTAAATAAATAATGAGTTTTCCTAGTGATTTTTTATGGGGTGGAGCTGTAGCTGCAAACCAATGTGAAGGTGCGTATTTAGAAGATGGAAAAGGTTTATCAGTACCTGATATGTTATTGGGTGGAGATGTTAATACACCAAGAACATTTTTACCAAAAACTGATCCTAATGCTTTTTATCCAAGTCATGAGGCAATAGATTTCTATCATCATTATAAGGAAGATATTGCATTATTTGCTGAAATGGGATGGAAAGTATTTAGATTATCTATTAACTGGGGACGTATTTTTCCTAATGGTGATGACGAAGAACCAAATGAAGCTGGTTTAGCATTTTATGATAAAGTGTTTGATGAATGTCATAAGCATGGAATGGAGCCATTAGTTACATTATGTCATTATGAAATTCCTTGGAATATTGTTACAAAATATAATGGATTCTCTGATAGAAGAGTTATTGATATGTTTGTAAAATATGCTACAACATGTTTTGAACGTTATAAAGATAAGGTTAAATATTGGTTGACTTTTAATGAAATTAATATTCCATGTATGGGTGAAGGTGGAATTGGTAATCTTTATGGTTTAGGGTTAATGGACCCAGATGATGTTAATGCAGACCATAGAATTCCATTAAATGAATTAAAATCAAATGATCAACTTACATTTGAAGCATTACATAATGAATTTGTTGCTAGTGCATTAACTGTTATTGAAGGACATAAAATTAATCCTGATTTTATGATTGGAAATATGATTGCACATACAACTCTTTATCCTTTAACACCAAATCCAAAGGATATTTTGGCAGCGTTTGATGAAGAAAATTTTAAAAATAATTTCTGTGGAGATGTTCAAGTACGTGGGGAATATCCATCATTTATTTTTAGATATTTTAAAGAACATGGTATTGATACTTCATTTATTACTGAAGAAGATAAGAAGATTATTAAAGAGGGTGTTGTTGATTTCTATACATTCTCATATTATATGTCTAATTGTGTAACTGTTGATGAAAATGCTGAAATGACAGCAGGAAATATGTCAAAAGGAGTTAAAAATCCATATTTAAAAGCTTCAGACTGGGGATGGCAAATTGATCCTGATGGATTGCGTTATACATTAAATGTCTTACATGATCGTTATCCACATATACCATTAATGATTGTAGAAAATGGTTTTGGAGCATTTGATAAAGTAGAAGAAGATGGTTCTATACATGATCAATATAGAATTGACTACTTTAAAGGTCATGTAAAAGCAATGAAGGAAGCGATTGAAGATGGAGTACCATTGATTGGCTATACAACATGGGGGCCAATTGATTTGGTTTCAGCAGGAACTGGACAATATGCTAAACGTTATGGATTTATTTATGTTGATAGACATGATGATGGAACAGGAGATTTCTCTAGAAGCAAAAAGGATTCATTCTATTGGTATAAGAAAGTTATTGCTTCTAATGGAGAAGATTTGTAAGTATTATAAAACAGACTTCGTTATAAAGTCTGTTTTTGAGTAAGATAGAAGGAGAAGTTTATGAGAAAAATTATTTTTTTAGATGTTGATGGAACATTAATTGATTATGAAGCAAAATTACCTGCATCAGCAGCAAAGGCGGTTGATGAAGCAAGAGCTAATGGACATAAGGTTTATATTTGTACAGGGTGTTCTAAAGCCGAAATCGCCCAAAGAAACTTATGTGATTTAGATGGAATGATTGGTGGAAATGGTGCATATGTAGAAGATAATGATCATGTTGTTATGCATCAAGGGCTTTCAAAAGAGGAAGTTAAACATATAGTTGACTGGTGTAATGAAAGACATTTAGGTTTTTATCTAGAAGCTAATAGTGGAATGTATTGTAATGATTATATGCTAGAACAAGGACCAGAAACAATGATTAAATATGCTCAAGGGAAAGGAGCAGATTTGACACAAGCAACAGTTTCAGCCAACAGTTTTGTGAATAGTTTTATTCATTTAAAAGGTGAAGAGTTATATCGTGAAGATGTTAATAAGATTAGTTTTATATTAAGTCAGTATCAAGATCATTTAGATTCTAAAAAAGAATTTCCAACTTTAGAAGCAAATACATGGGGAGGAAAAGGAGAATTAGCATTATTTGGTGATTTAGGACCAACAGGTATTACAAAAAAACATGCTATTGAGGTTTTATTAGATTACTTGGATGCTGATGTAAAAGATACTATTTCATTTGGAGATGCAAAAATAGACTTATCAATGTTTGAACTTTGTGCTTATAATGTTGCTATGGGAAATGGTGGAGAAGAGATTAAAGAAGCTGCTGATTATGTTACAACTGATGTTAATGATGATGGACTATATAATGCTTTTAAATATTTAAAATTAATATAATAAGAATTGTTTTGAATTCTTATCTTTAGAGAAAGGAATTGTCTTTAATGATATTTCCTTTTTTAATATAAAGAAAGTTTTGGAGAATTATTTTTATGAAAATTTTACACTAAATTTACATATGTATCTTTTAAAATAAATATTGGAGATGATATATATTATGTACAAGATATTATTAGTGGAAGATGATAAAAATATTAGAGAAATTATTGTAAAGTATTTTTCAAAAAGAGACTTTATAGTCATAGAAGCAATAGATGGATATGAGGCTCTATCAAAAATAAGTTGCTCTATTGACTTGGTTCTTTTAGATATTATGATGACAGGTATAGATGGATTAGAAGTCTGTTATCAAATTAGATTAAAACATCAATGTCCAATTATTTTTATTAGTGCTTTATGTGATGAAGAAACACAATTAAAAGCATTTGAGTTGGGTGGAGATGATTATATATCAAAACCATTTTTACCTTCTGTATTATATGCTAAGTGTGTAGCTATATGTAAAAGACAATATCAAAATCAAATGAACATTAAACAATTTCATGATTTATCTATTGATTATACAACTCATCAAGTATGGGTTCAAAATAAAAAAATTCATCTTGCTTACAAAGAATATCTATTATTAGAATATCTTACAAAAAATCCATATCGCTTATTAGAAAGAGAACAAATTTTAGATGTTATTTGGGGATATGATTATTATGGTGATTGCAGAGCTGTTGACACACATATTAAAAAAGTCAGACAGAAAATAGCTCCTTGTCAGTATATTCATACAGTTTTTAAAGTAGGTTATGTGTTGAGGGTTTTCATGTTTACTTAGATTTTCAAGAAACAGCAAGATCAGTAGCAGAAAGTTATATGACAGATTTAACAATTGATAAATTATTAGAATTAAATTATCAATTAACTAATAAATATAAAGAAGTTGAAGATAGTCAATTTATTAATTTAGTTAAAAATACATTTCAAGAATCACCAGGCTATAATGCAGTTGTGAATACAAAGAATGAAATTGTATATGATGATTTTTTATCCTATGAAACAAATCAACATATATTACTAACAAATAAAAAAGATGCTGAAGATGTTGAGATGATACAATTAGATCAATTATATAATCACCAAATTCAACAACTCAATAAGT